>VOFD01002525.1_pt1 | contig 20430 bp, 23 predicted proteins | sample 5384101 | NCBI WGS metagenome assembly VOFD01 (sample SAMN12384723, study PRJNA508395) | human gut metagenome | isolation source: healthy gut C | host: Homo sapiens
CTGACCAGCCGACTGGCTGCACTGCGGTGAGCTCAGACCTTCACCGGCATCAACGATACCGTGTATGGTCCCACCACTACGCCCCCGACGGACCCTGGCACTTATAAAGTGGCTGTGACCTACACACCATGGAGGCTGGTTATGACCAAATCCAGCCGCAGTATGTGAACCTGACCATCAATAAGGCCAATCAGGAAGCCCCTCTGGCTCCTGTGGTCACGGATGTGACGGACACGACCATTACCATTGAAGTGGAAGAGGGCGTCGCATACAGCATTGACGGCGGCAAGACCTGGCAGACCAACGGCCTGTTCACTGGTCTGAACCGCGATACTGTCTACTCCATCATTTCCCAAGGCCATTGAGACTGCTTACTACAAGGAGCAGGTTGGCCCTGCTACGGGCAGCGCACAGAACAGACGGTCGTCAATTCCCGGTCATTGCAGACCAGAGCTACGAGTTTGACGGAAACGCCAAGACCTTTGTGCTTCCCAAATCTATCCCTGGCATTTCCTCTATGACTATCGTCAGCTATGGCGGACTCTCCACAGAGCCGTCTGCTGTTGGCGACTATGAGGTAGTCATTGCGTTCACCCCGGCAAGCGGCTATAAATTGCCGGATGAGGTGCCCACCCCTGTCCTTCACATTGTGAAGAACAGCACTCCGCTGTCTCCCGTGCTGAAGGATGAGACCACGACCTACGATGGGACTCCACAGGCATACCACGGTGCAGACAACATCCAGGGTATCACGTCTGTGACCATCACCTATGTAGGCTCCGATGGGATTCCGACAACAAATCCGCCCACCAATGCTGGCAGTTATGAAATCACTGCTGATTTCACGCCTGACGACGGTTATACCATGGCCCCGGCCCCTTCACGGCCACTCTGATTATCAAGAAAGGCCCAGCAGGGCCCCGATTGGACCTGAGAAATCTGACGCGACTTCCCTGACTGCTACCGCGATTCCCGGTGCGGAATACAGCATTGACGGCGGCAGCAACTGGCAGGACAGCAATGTCTTTGAGAACCTGGACCCCTGCACCAGCTATACTATTCTGGTGCGGATGAAGGGTGACGAGAACCATGAGGCGTCTGCTACCCGGCCTGTTGTGGGAACTACGACAAAGCATCAGGTCAATCTTCCCGAGATGCAGGATTATACGACTGTCTACAACGGGAATGGCCAGGTTTATCCCTACACAAGCACCCTGACTGAGCTGGATGGCGTGAAGACCGTGGAGGTCATGTACTTCGGTACGCTGACTAACGGCACACCTTATTCCAGCGCAGAGGCCCCTGTCAATGCCGGAACATACTCGGTCCGGTTCTACCTGACTCCCTGAGACCAACTATGAACTGGAATCTGACACGGCTGAGGCCACGATGACCATTGAGCGGGCCTCTCAGACACTCTCTGACGCCCCCAGCATCGCAAATCGCACTACCACGACCATCGCCGTCAACCCGGTGCCTGGCGCTGAGTACAGCATCGACGGCGGCCGGACTTGGCAGGATTCACCCAAGTTCACCGGACTCACCGAGGGTACGGATTACACGGTGATGCAGCGCCTGGCCGAGACCGACAACTATGAGGCGTCCAATGCGACTTCTACAGATACGCAGACAGTCAAGGATACCGGCCTCAACTACACCATCAACTACAAGGATGAGACCATCCACTTCGATGCGGAAGTGGTCCGTGGCGGTAATGACTACGCAATGACGGACAAGCTGGAAGATGGCGACACCATCGTACCCGGCAGCACCATCTATGTGGGGCTCATTGATGATGGCACCGGCAACAACGGCCCTGTCACCATTGAAATCCTGCCCGAGCGTCCCGCCACCCCGGATGTCACTGTAAATCCCTACGACTACAACATGAACAGCACCGCTGACATGGAGTACTCCAAGGATGGCGGCCTGACCTGGGAGCCCTGCACCGAGCAGATGAATGTGGAAGACCTTCAGGGGGAAACCCTGCTTGTCCGCATCGCGGCCACAGAGGACTCCTTCCACAGCGAGTCTTGCACCGTTGAGGTGCCCTGTACGTGGCCCCGCTCCTGTGCTCACAATCAATAACGATACCGAGCGCATGGACTCCACGACGAGCATGGAGTACTATGACGGCGAGAGCTGGATTCCCTGTCTGGACAACATGTCCGTTTCCAATATGACAGGGGAGACAATCCTGGTGCGGTATAGCTGTGACGGCATTAACCCGGCAAGTAACTCCGCCACTGTGGTTATTCCGACCCGTAACGCACTGCCTGGGTTCAACTTCGACATGGAGAATGAGACCCTGGTCGCTGACTCCGCCCTTGGACAGGTCATGCAGAATGAGGCTTGGACCGATGTGGGTACTGGGTATGACGTATCCGATAAGTGCGGACAGACCCTGACCCTTCGTGCGAAGTTCGACGACACCCACTTTGCCAGCCTGCCTGAGACCATCACGGTCCCGCTGCGCGGCGAAAAGCCTGCTCCTGTCATTGACAAGGAGACGGCCACGATTCCGAACCTGACTGGTGCGGAATACTCTACTGACAATGGCCTGTCCTGGAATCAGGTGCCCGGCAATGGCATCCTTGATGTGTCCGACATGGCAGGGGAGACCATCCTCATCCGTAAGGACAACACGGACAGTACCTTCGCCAGTGAGCCGGTCGAAGTAGACATCTACAATTATGCTGAAAAGCCGGATGTTACTTTGAACACCAAGGATGAGACCATCAATACCACTACGGAGATGGACGTTTCCTCTGATGGAATCCACTGGACGCAGGCAACTGAGCCTCTGGATGTATCCACACAGGATGGCACGACCATCTATATCCGCAACCACGGCTCTGAGGATGAGTTCCCCAGCGAGCCAGTTACTATCACCATTCCTGAGCGGCGTCCCGCGCCTGATGTGACGGTGGATAACCGGACGGAGACTATCCAGCCTACCGGCGGCACCGAGTACAGCACAGACGGCGGTAAGACCTGGCAGGATGCCACGGACCCGCTGAAAATTTCTGACCTGACCGGCGAGACGATTCTGATTCGTCAGCCCGCTACGGATGACGAGTTTGCAAGCTCCATCGCCACGGTCATCGTGCCGGAGCGTCCAGACGGCCCTGTGCTGGTACTGGATACCGAGAACGAGACAGTCAATACCACCACCGATATGGAATACTCCACCGATGGCGGAAACACCTGGAACCCGGCTCCCGAGCCGCTGGATGTGTCCGACCTGGCAGGCACCGAAATCCAAGTGCGGTATCCTGCTGATGACGATACCCCGGCCAGCAGCATTACCAACTGTGACAGTCCCTGAGCGGCGTCCCGCGCCCGATGTGACGCTGGATACGGATACCGGAATCATCTCTCCGTCCACCGGCCTGGAGTACAGCGACGATGGCGGCGAGACCTGGAAGCCCTGCCCGGACCCCTTCGATGTCTCCGACATGGCAGGGGAGGACATCATTATCCGTGAGCCCGCCACTGGTACTGACCTGCCCGGCGAAGAGGTCACTATCCACATCCCGGAAAAGAATCCGACCCCGGATGTGGCCCTGGACTATGGAAACGAGACCATCAACACCACCGACGATATGGAGTACTCCACGGACGGCGGTGAGACCTGGCAGCCCGCTACGGAGCCTCTGGACGTGTCCGATATGACAGACAAGGATATCGTGATTCGTGTGCCTGGTGATGACGACCATCTGGCAAGCGATGAGCAGGTCATCCATGTGCCTGCCCGGCCTGCCGCTCCTGCCGTGGGCCACACCGATGAGACTCGGTACGGCCGGGAGGACGGCTCTCTGACTGGAACTACAACCGATATGGAGTACCGTGTCTCCGGCGGTAGCTGGACGAAGATTACCGGGACCTCTGTTACCGGGTTGGCTCCCGGCACTTATGAAGTGCGTTACAGCGCTACCGACTCCAGCCTGGCCAGTCTGACGCAGACTGTTGTCATCGAAGAGGGCCGCCGGTCCTCTGGCGGCGGCGGTGGCGGAAGCAGTGGCGGTGGGAGCAGTTCTTCCTCCGACTACACGGTTCGCTTTGACAGCAACGGCGGTTCCAAGGTGAACTCCCAGACGGTGGATAGAAACTCCACTGTCAAAGGAGCCTAATGACCCCACCAGAGACGGCTATATCTTCCTGGGATGGTATGAGGATAAGGACTTGGAAGACAAGTACGACTTCTCCGATGCCGTCAAGAAGAACATGACGCTCTACGCCAAGTGGGAGAAAGTTCAGGACATCCCGGAGGACAAGACCTGGATGCTGAACAAGGAAGACCACATCGCGTACATCGCTGGCAGAACGGCGGATACGGCGGCTCCGAGAGCCAACATCACCCGTGGTGAAGTGGCCATGATTCTCTACCGTCTGCTGACAGATGAGGCTCGGGCGCAGCATGAGACCAACTACTGCACCTTCTCCGACGTGGAGAGCGGCGCTTGGAACTACACCGCCATTGCGACCCTGGCGAATGCCGGTGTCCTGGCCGGTTACAGTGATGGCCGGTTTGGCCCCCACGACAATATCACCCGGGCACAGTTGGCAACCATTCTCGCCCGCTTCTGCAATGAGACGGGAACGACTGGTTCTGACATGTTCACGGACATTTCCGGCCATTGGGCCCGGAACTACATCAACACAGCCGCTAAGGCCGGTCTTGTCCAGGGTTACGGCAACGGGACCTTTGGCCCGGATAACCTGATTACCCGCGCCGAGACGGTCGTCATGATTAACCGTATCCTGGAGCGGAAGGCTTCTGCGGATACTGTGGTTCCTGGCTACAAGGTGTTCTCTGACATCAGCGAGGCAGACTGGTTCTACTGGGACATTATCGAGGCTTCTAATGAGCACGATTATGACAAATCCAGCGGGACTGAGTATTGGACTGAACTGAACTAAATACACCCCGGAACAACCACAAAGCCGGTGCTTGGCATCTGTCAGGCACCGGCTTTGGCATCTTAAAAATTGACTAATATAATTATAAATGGTATAATATTACCGACAAAGCGGAAACCCGCAATGTTGAAATCAGGCAGAAAAAACCTGGCTGCGCAAGGGGATTATGCAAGTCATGGGGCAACTGCCGAAATCAAGATAAGGAGTGAAGTAGATGAAGCGTATCAAATCCCGTATCCCTTCCATCTGCGCGGCAGTCCTGATGGTCGGTTGCCTTTGTGCGACTACCGCCTTCGCGGCCGCGCCCACGCCGCTGCCCAGTGTAGAGGAATCCATCGTTGTTGAGCAGATTCCCGCTCAGTATGATGGAGACAATGAAGTGGTTGTTCTGTCTGAAACGATTTCCGATACTGACGGCGCAGCCACCGATACGACCGCTCCGACTGAGGAGCAGACCGACCCGGCAGAGACCGCCGAAGAGGAATCCGGCGGCTTTTTCGATTGGTATGTGGGACTGTTCAGCAATAACGCCTTCGTCATTGTTTTTGTGGCGATTATCGCTGTTGTGGCCCTGCTGCTCATGAAGATGAAGTCCAGCGGCTCTCGCAGCAGAGGGAAGGCCAAAAGTAACAGCAAGTCCAATCGTAAAGACGGTCTGTAAGCGAAATCGAAAAAAGAGTAAAGGAGATTTTCGTTCATGAAGCACAAATTCGCAGGTCTCCTGATGGCCGGAGTAATGATGTGCTCGATGGCCGTCAGCACCTCGGCGGCGGAAGTAACTGATGCCACTCAGTCTCCTGCGCCAACGACTACCCCTGCCGTGAGCACCACGGATACGAATGCGCTCACGACCCAATCCAAGGTGCCCGCTTATCCGGTCGATATCCAGTACCCGACCGAGGAAGGTGGGCTTATCCGAAAGACCTTCGTGGTTTCCAGCCAGGAGGATATCGACCTTCTTGAACGCGGTGATATCGAGTATCAGGGAAAGGTCTACCACTTCCAGGACATCACCGTGGAGGAAATCGGTACACACGACGAGAAGAACTACATCAAGACACTGACTGGTGAGTCCGATACCAAGGACACCGACAAGATTCTGGCTACGCTTGAGCTCAAGCGCGAGGTTACGACCGATGATGGGTACACCGGCGTGCTGGACCTGGATGCGTCCTCTCTGACCACTGAGGTGACTTCCTACGGCTCCACCTCCAAGACCAAGACAGTCACAAAGTCCTACACGGGCCTTTCTGATGCAGACCTCACATTCATTCCCAAGACTGTCACCGAAAATGGCGTGACATGTTCTCTGGTCGATGTGGATTGGGTCGAGACAAGTCCCTACAATCCCTATGACCCGGATTACGGCAACCGCTTCAACGCCACCGCCAAAGTACTCCGGCACCTATTCTTCCAGCTATGCCAAGGGCTATGCCTATGAGGTAAAGTACTATGGCACTGTTGAGAAGAACGAGATTGAGGGCTATTCCTGCACCTTGCTGTTTGCCCCGGAGTTTGAGGACAGCCACTGGTACGATGTGTTTGTTGGCGAGAATGCCAATCCCATCGCGGTGTTTGGAGCCATCGTCGTTCTCTGCCTCCTGCTCGCCTGCGCGGCCTTTACCATCGCGTCTCTGATTAAGCGTCGGAGAGGGCAGGAAGTCACTACCACGGAGGAGGTCATCGTTGATGACGGGACATCCGGCACATCAACGGGCCAAAAATAAATCCAGAGGAAGAAAGGAAACGCCATGAAACATTTCAACCGCATCACTGCTTTCATGCTTTCCGCCGCACTGGCCGCATCCTTGTCGATTGCACCAGCCAGTGCAATGAGCTACTCGGTGGAGGGAGCGGATGGTGGCTTCTTCGGCCCAATCACCTCCATCGACTCGGAGCTTGAACCGGCGGACAGCGCGTCTGACTACAGCAAGAATGCCGCCTATGCGCCCCCGGGCTTCGGCACCCCGGAGTCCTACATTCCCAACCGCGCTGAACAGCTCATCAATCTGAAAGGCACGGATGGCAATATGGACGGCGTGACGATTGTTGGCCCTCGGCAGTATCGACGGGAATGCGACCAACAGCAGTATCACTATTGTCAACGGGTTCCCGTCCGTTGACGGAGGCCGCACTTCTGGTTCTACGAGCACCAGCACCTCTGGCACCACGACCAGCGGAGCCATCGGATTTACCCCGGTGACGAACAGCTCCTACTTTTCCAATGGGACGCTGGGGACCATCTCTATCCCGGCTATCGGTGTGAACTTCGGTATCTATGAAGGTACGAGCAACGAAGACATGCGCTACGGTGCCGGTCACTTCGTCGGTTCCTCCATCTGGGACGGCAATGTGTGTTTGGCTGGCCACAATCGTGGTGTTGCCAACAACTTTGGCAAGATTCACACCCTGTCTGCCGGTGACACCATCACCCTGAAAACGGTGTATGGCACCCGCACCTATAGCGTGAGCAGCGTACAGAAGGTCCACGAGACTGACACGAGCTGCGTACAGGACAGCGCGAGCAACATGATTACGCTGGTCACTTGCGTGGCCAATGAGCGTGAATACCGCTACGTTGTCCAGGGCTACCAGGTCGGCTGAGGGGCATCATCGCCCACAACTTGCCCCCGGTCATTGACCGGGGGCATTTTCAGAACAAAATTTACCAAATTTGAATTTGCAGAGGAGGTGACGTCGTGTGAGCCAATCAGAATCCGTACAGAGAACGACAGACAACGCCGCTAGATTCTCTGCACACCGCCTTCTCATGGCCCAGGAAGCCCAAGAAGCCCAGGATACGGCAAAGCCGAAAGCCCGGCCACGGCGCGTTCAGGGTAGCGGATATAGCCTGATTTCGGCGACGCAGTTGCTGCTTTCTGGTCAGCCGAGTAAACGGAAGCCGGAAATTCAGATTCCCAAAAGCACGCAGGCTGTGGCGGAGAGTCGGGAAGAAGTCATTTCTCCGGCAGAGGAGACCGCCGCAGAAAGAAAGGATATTCCTCAGTCAGTCGAGCCCAAGGCTCCGGCTATACAGCGGGATGAGGCTCCGGCAATCCTTGAAGAAGCAAAAGACGGGGAGGACATCGAAGAAAGCCCTGATGTCCTGGATGCCAAGGCTCGTGAGGAATTTGAAAAGGCGGCTGCGGAGACCGCAAAAGAGGACCAGAAATACATTGTCGATAAGAGGACCCTGATTTGCCACTTTGCCTGGTGCGACCGGGCCAGCGAAATACCGGAGGAATATCAACTCAAGGTTGCCTATGTGCCATTTCAAGGCAGAATCGCGCTATGCACGAACTGCTTCCGGGACAAGACCAGGGAGCAGCAGCTCAAGACCTATTTGAAGACCTGTAAGCCAGGCTCCAAGAACGATATCGTGTCCAAGGCAATCGTGGCATACTGTGAAAAGCTCGGTATCCATGCTGAGGTCAAAGCGGGCGTAGCCTACATTACGACGGTAGCAGGGGAGTGGTACTTCACCTACAACGACCGTCCTATCGTCCTCCACCACAAAAATGCGGAAAAAGAGGTATGATGCGCAGGGCCACGAGAAGAAGGACCAGTACCACATTCAAGAACAGAAGTTTTATTCACCAGCCCACGCCCTGGCTTACATCGCAATCCACGACCGGCCGGAGCGAGCTCTCGCAATCGCAGCGGAGCAACTTGGCTATATGAACCGCTCAAACGGATAACAGAAAAATTTCATTTTGGGTGTTGACATCTTCGATAACATAATGTATAATAGCATCATCAAGAGAAAAGCGCCGGAGATGCGCTTGGAAAGGATAACTCACGATGGCTACTGTTCGTTCGCTGAAAAATAGTATCTATTTTATTGAGTGGAGCTATAATGAATCTAGCCCCACCATTTGTGATGCTCTTTTTCGGGATAGAACGAATTGCCAGAGAAAGGCCGTAAATACTGGTTTTCTTGACGGATAATCGGATAGAACGGCATTTCAGTTAAATAGGCTTTTCACGACGACCGAGCGAGGCATCACGCCAGGCTCGGTCGTTTTTTGTACCTCATGTCAAAGTCAAAACAGAACTCCAGGTCCACAGGAGACAGTTCAGGTGGGCTTAGGTAACTATACTATTTGTAATCTAAATGAAGGGGTGAGCCCAATGGTAAGGCAGCAGATTGCTAATCTGTCTGACCCCTGCAAATGGGGTTTGAGGGTTCGAGTCCCTCCCTCTTCGCCACACGGCAGGGTGAGGTAATGGTAGCCAATCGGTCCCGAAAACCGACGACCTGAAACATGGCCTGTGGGTTCGAATCCCACTCCTGCCGCCAAAGAACATCCGTAACGTGTTCCCGGGTATTCCGGCTTTCTGTGCGGTCGGCGGCGATGAAACAGTGTGGAAATGGTTCTGCCGGGCAATCTGCAGCAGTCCGATAGCTGGTAGTCGGCCCGCCTGGAAAGCGGGTGGTCGGGGAGTTCATCCGGCTCGGAGGTTCGAGTCCTCTCTGCTGCGCCATGGAGGCTGACAGAATATAGTGGTGGAAATCCACCGGGGCGGGGGAGACCCCGTGCCGCCAGGGCAGTAAAAGTCGGTTGCCCGCCTCCACATATTTGTTCTCGTAGCTCAGTTGGCAGAGCGCTCGACTGATAATCGGGAGGTCGCAGGTTCAAGCCCTGCCGGGAACACCAATTTGGGATGGTAGCTTAAGCGGTCTGAGCGCTGGCCTGAAAAGCCAGAGGCCGAAGGTTCGACACCTTCCCATCCCACCACACGAGTCGGTATCCAAATTGGCGAAGGAAGCTGACTGTAAATCAGTGACGGCAGAAACACTGCTGGTTCGAGTCCAGCCCGACCCACCATATGCTCCCATCTGACTAAAAGGACTAGGTGGCCGCCCTCTCAAGGCGGAGATGCGGGTTCGAGTCCCGCTGGGAGTACCATATTGGGCGATAGACCTGTAATGTTAGCAGGACCCAGGTTCGTACCCTGGGTGCATGAAAGTGCCTTGCTGGTTCAAATCCAAGCTCGCCCGCCCATATGCTCCCATGGACAAGTGGTTAAGTCCCCGGCCTTTCACGCCGGTGTCGCGGGTTCGAGCCCCGCTGGGAGTACCAAGAAAGCGAGGACAGTAACATGGGGAATTTTCTTGACATTCTTAAAGAAATAGAATCATGCAGAATGGCAGGCTTTGGTCGGCCTGCGTTGTTTGAAGCGCTTATGCTTCCAGATATATGTGGAGAAACACGGGTGTCCGAAGATGGCAATGCAGAGAAAAAAAAGTAAAACGGAAGTATATTAGATGGATTGAAGAATATGTCTCTTTGACTCGCCCATGCATAGGATATAATGAGGAAGGGCAGTTATGTGAGCAGGAGTCGGAGAAGGGTGAGTATCTATCTTTATCGGCTCAAGAGATATACTCCCTTCGAAACTGCCTTTTTCACGGTGGAAATGTTAGATGTTTCAAGGGCAAAAATCCTGAACCCTATGTGTTTGATTTTTTCACAGGTAGGTTGCAAATATCCGAGTGTAATTTCACCTAACTCCGTTTTTGGTTACAAAAGAATTGATATGGGGATGCTGATTAGTCAGCTTGTTAATGGTGCAGAGAAATATTATCAAGAAGTTGATAGCGAGAAGAAAAAATTCCTAGATACATTTGATGAGTTGGTTGTGTATAAGGATTTTCTGGGTGAAATGATACCAAAAATGACGACAGATTATATGAACAATCGGAAACATAAACATACAGCAAGAGATAATTAGAAAACGTACATATTATTGGCCTGTAGCTCAGTTGGCAGAGCGCCTGCCTGTTAAGCAGGATGTCGCCGGTTCGAACCCGGCCGGGCCAGCCATATAGGGGGTATAGCTCAACTGGAAGAGCGGCGGTCTCCAAAACCGAAGGCTTTGGGTTCGAGTCCTCTACCCCTGCCAGAGTTCCGTATCACAATGGTCTGGGTGCGTCATCTCACGGTGATGGCGGCTTGCAACGCAGCGGAACTCCTATCTGCCCATAGCTCAGTTGGTAGAGCACCCGGCTTTTAACCGGGATGTCCGGGGTTCGAACCCCCGTGGACACGCAAAAGCAAACAGCAGGAAAGCAAAGATTTCAAATTGCTTTCCTGCTGTTTTTGTTATGAGGGGACGGCCTAGTTAGTTTTCAGGCTGAGAACTCTGACCCTGCATGGCGGCCAGTTCCTCAGCAACATCAATGACATGCAGGCTCAGGCCAGCTTCTTCCATTCGGCGAAGACCATCATTAAGTGCTTCAGTCTTGCCAGAATCTGTACTTTTGGGAGATTAAAACCATCAGGGCTTTTTGAGGGGGTCATTAGTGGTGGCTCCTTTCAGATAGTGGGATTGGGTCCTAAAAACATCCCTATTTTACCGCATGGGGTCGTGGATGTGCAAGAAGGAATTTTGACTAGCATCAGAAGCAGACAGAAAATTGATTAAAATATTGTTATATGGTATAATATACCTTGGAAGGGGTAAGTACCCCTAAAAGGAAGGAGTGAGTTTTATCAATACCGATAGGCCCAGAAAGACATATGTCTTAGACACATCCGTTCTGCTCAATTCCCCATATGCCATAAATGCCTTTGATGAACACCAGGTCGTTATTCCCATGTGCGTTCTTCAGGAACTTCGAGCAAAGGCTAACGGCGGGAGCGGCGAAGCTCGGGCAAACGCTGCGGAAGTATTCCGTATCTTGGATGTCCTCACGCATAATAGCGGAGGGTCTCTGAAGAACGGAGTACATCTGAATAATGGTGGGATTGTCCGTATTGGGGAGAGCCAGCCTGGCGTATCAATTTTTGACGAGGCGCGAAGCTGCTCGGGAACCATTGTCTCCAGGGAACCTGCTGTCCGTGTTGTAGCCAACTGCATGGAGATACCGGCGGAGGACTATAAGGCGGAAATTGTCGTGCGCAATGGCGGATATGCTGGCCGGTGCCGCATCTACGTGACGCACGATGAGATGACGGAGTTCGCGGATACCGGAGTGCTTCGGCGGCCCACAGGATGGTATGCTACCACCATGGATGGAACGCCACTGTCTGAGGAGTATGCCCTGACTGCCAACGAGTTCGTAGTCCTGATGGACAGCGCACATCCTGATGGGGCGACCATGCTGGGGCGGTGGAGCGAGGAGAAGAAGGGCATCGTTCCCCTCCAGTATTACTCGAAGGACCGGCAGGTGTACGGGGTGCAGACGAGAAACGTTGGGCAAGTATTTGCCTTTGAGGCGCTTCTAGCCCCTGTGGAGGTAGCCCCGCTGGTAATTCTGAAAGGCCCTGCCGGAACCGCAAAGACCTTCCTGAGCATGGCCGCCGCATTGGAGCAGGCATACAACAATGACATCTACCGCCGGGTTCTGGCAACGCGCTCGAATACCGAGATGGATAAGACGCTGGGATACCTGAAGGGCGATGAAGTCCAGAAGTTGTCACCACTCCTCCGGCCTATCTTCGACAACATCGAAAACCTCCATAAGACCGAGAAACGGAGGGGCAAGAAGGACGGGGTTCCGTATGAAGACCCGGCCAAGGAGCTGGTCCAGACTGGCGTCGTCTCCATCCAGTCCTTGGGTTATATGCGCGGGCGCTCTATCACGGATACATATATCATCATTGACGAGGCGCAGAACATGAGCCTGACTCAAGTGCTGAGCATGATAACCCGGGCAGGGGAAGGGTCTAAAATCGTCCTGCTGGGCGACCCAGACCAAATCGACAATCCGTTCCTGGACAGGCAGAACAATGGTCTCGTTTTTGCGTCCGAAAAGATGAAGGGGAGTCCCCTCTGTTGGCAGTTGTCCTTCACAGAAGAGGAATGCACCCGGAGTCCGTTGGCAAAGGAGGCCATCCGGCGGCTGACGCCAAAGGGAACGCCAATCACCGCAAAGGACATCTGAATCACAAAGGCGGGGCAATCGCCCCGCCTTTTTCGTCACAAGCACCCAAGCACTTAAGTGCTTGAGCGAAGCCCGGCCGATTTTGGAAATTTGACATCGATTTTTTTAATGGTACACTAAAGGCAAAGATTGAGGAAGTATTCAACAGTATCATCCCGCAAAGCGGCTGATGGTGCTGTTTTTATTTACGAATGGTACTCACAGAACAGCTCTGTCCAAGCACACATCGACCGCATAGCCGGAATGTGGCGTTTGTATGGTTCTTTCTGTGTTTTAATATATTAGCACGCGCTGAGTCCTCGCGGATGATAGTGAAAAATGGTCTTGGACCATCCAGCAGATGAGCTCAAAGAGTGAGTCTCCTGGATACCAAGACCGGCGTGCTCCCTTAACCCCACCACCCGGCTTCGGCTGAGTGGTGTTTATTATACACAGAAATAACATTATACAAATTGATGGAGGTATCATTATGTTAAGTTTTGTGTTTGGCATTATTTCTTTCCTTTTCCAGATTGGTCTGGTCCTGTCCATCGTCGGCCTTCTTGCGTATGATGCAAGGGTCGCGTGGGGTAAGGAGTCTTTCCAGGACATCTGGGAAGAACTCGGGCAAGGCAAGGGTGTTGTTCAATTCATCTTCCTTTTCCTGCCCACAGCCGGTTTATTCATTGTTTTCTGGGCCTGCGAAATCATCAAGCCCGTGGCCGTTGCAGTTTATAATGCAGTGGTAGTAAAGGCGCGCAAGGCCAAGAAGAACGACAAGACCGGCGAGTAAAAGAAAAAACCCATCCCTTGTGCAGAAGGGGTGGGCTTTTTCTTTTGCCCTAAAATTGCTTAATTTATTGTTATATGGTACAATATACGACGAAGGGAGGCGGCGCGAATGGATGCGCAGGTTCAGAAACTGCTTGGCGAATTGAAGAAAAAAGGACAAGAGCACCTATGAGCACTCCGTCCGTGTCGCAGACCTGATTCACAAATACAGCATGGCAACAAATCTGGGCATCGAGTTGACCCAGAGGCTTATTTTTGCGCCGAACTCCACGATATTGGAAAACTCATTCTACCAAACAGAATTTTGAAGAAAGCTGGTCCACTGACTGACAGCGAATGGGAAGCGGTCAGGGAACATCCCAGGCTTGGAAGCGAACTCATTCGGCAGACATTTGGGTGTGAGCACCTGTGGGAGTCCTGCATTGTCATGACACACCATGAACGGATGGATGGCCATGGTTATCCATCTGGACTACACGGAGAGGAAATTCCCCTGGAAGCCCGCATTATCGCCGTGGCAGACGCCGTAGACGTCATGCTGCACGGCAGGCAATATCAAATTCCGATGTCATCAGAGGAGTGCAAGTGTGAAGTGCTTAGGTGCTCAGGTGCTCAATTTGACCCAGAGATTGCCACTGTATTCATACATGAGATTATTTAAGTTTTGAGAGGAGAATCGCATGAGACCATTTTCTCTGCGCAAGTCAGCGATATTCCTGACGACAGCACTGATGACCGCCTGCCTGGCCACCACAGCATATGCCACGGAGCCCGCCCCTGCATTCAATGATGTGCCCCAAGATTCGCAATACTACACAGCTATTCAGGCCGCGTACGAGCAGGGGATTGTAGCCGGAACGAGCGATGGGACATTCCAGCCTGATGCGAATGTCACGCTCCCGCAGCTCTGCACGATGTACATGCGCTATATCGGTATTGATGAAGACAGCTCTGAAGCTGTCGGGAGCTGGGCCGAACGCACCATGGCTCAGGCTGTCGACAATGGGCTGGTGAGTGTCTATGATGCCAAAAGCACATCGTGTAGTTGGATGTATTTGCTTGAGAAGGTCCTGGAGTGGGGAAGAACTCCCGGCATATTCACAAACCTTGTGGGGTGACGAAACTGAGTATCCGGGCCTGAGTATTCCGAATGCGAACACAATCTGTTCAGCAAAGGTGTATGGTCTATTGGATGGTATCGAGATTCCAGATTTTAAGAGCACTCCAAGCCGTGCTGAAACAGTCCAGCTTCTCTACAACCTTGAAAACAGCGACAGCAAGGACGCGGTTCCAGACATTGTGGCCGATTTTCCTGTTGACTTCGATGATGTAGGCATCATGACCACAAATAATTCCTACAACACGCTTATGGATGTGCCCCAATATTACTTAGAGAAATTCAAGGAGGAAGATTGGACCTTCCATATTACGACGACCCGTATCTGGGAAATCCGGGATTTGAGCAGTATACGTCCGCTGTTGGAATTACGACCTACGGCACTTCGGAAATCTATGTGTATGCTCCGAGCACCGCCACAATCCGGCATGAGTTCGGACATTTTGCAGAGAAAGTTGCGGTCAATAAACAGTTTCCCGTAAGAATCTGGGAAGAGGAGAAGGCTGGTATCTCCGAACTGGCTGGCGAGTACTCCGAAAGCTCGTCATCCGAGGCATTTGCTTGTGTGTTCGCCTATTTCTGTAAATACCTCAATGATGATGCGTCAATGGCTGAATTTGCTCAAAAAGTGCCCACTTACATATGAATTTATGATGACAAACTACTTTAACGATGAAATCCTCTCCTTCACGGGAGAGGATTTTATTATATGCGTTTATGATTTCATATGTGAACTAACGAACGCTGCCTGTCTCTAATATTGATTATTTCATTGATATATGGTATAATATTGATATGAGGGAGAGACCATAAAAGAAAGGAGTTCATATGGAACGATTTGGATATGACTTTAATCAGAAACTCGCACTTGCACAGGTAAGTGCATATTGCGGGGAAAAACGTAGAGCAGGCAAGGGCCTGCTGCCATACGTCTCCCAGCTTTGAACGCGACCTGTTCAAGAAGTCCTATGTAATGCTGAAAGGCACTCTGGAAGGCTACGAAAAGCTATTTATCAGCGAGGAACAGCACGGGCGCAGAGGCCAAAGTGAGGAAGTAAGGGAGCAAAACCAACACAGGCGCGAATTTCTGCAGGCTGTCTCTAAGACGACAGACACCACAACACAAAGGAAAAAGCTGGAGCGGACGCTGAAAAGAATCAAAGATAAGGGACTATTCGAGTCCTGCGCAAGCAAATTCTGGCTCCCGGATTTTGAATTTGTCGGACCGGATGGTGTTCAGAAGGATAAGCCTAACTGGCAGCGCGTACGTAACCTGATTTGCGGCCTTATGCAGTGTGGTTCCAAAGTGGATTTTACAATCCACTCTTTGACTGATGAGGAATGGCTCAGCGCCATCGAGACATCCGTTGCCCTGCACTATCCTGAAGACATCGTGGATGATTCCGTCAACTCCTATGCCATCCATATCCCAGAGCTTATGAATGAGATTTGGATTCTGGTCGTGCTCATTCATATGGCAAATTCCTATGAAAGCCTGCTGATGGAGTCCCGCTTTGACCGGCAGAAAAGTGAAGAGTATGACGATTTGGCTGACGCATACAGAAGTCTTGTCTCCGCCTACAATGCGCTTGCCGCAAAGCAGGACCGCGAGAGCGAGAGCACAAAAGTCTCTGAGATACGAGAACAGGCTGAGCGTCAGAAAAAAAGAGGACGGCAAGAAAATTTTTGCCCTGGAGCGGGATGTTGAGAAACTCCGCCAAGAGGTCGAAAAACTCCGCCGGGAGAAAGACCATATCGCAGACCTGTGGACCCGCGAGATGGATGCCCTTACCTCTGAAACAAGTGAAAATGAGCCTTCAGGGGATAAAGGAAATCAAATTGCGGCTGAGAACCAGCGCACGGATGAGGAACTCTTTGGAAATGTCGAACTCCCGGAAAAGAATGTACTGTTCCTGGGCGGCTGGACAAAACTCGTCCAGTCTGTGAAGCAGCGGCACCCACACTGGCTCTTTATCAACAGTGATGATGACCGACACAACAAGGGCTCTGAGAGAATCGACACGGTATTCTTCTTCTATGGCTATATCAGCCACAAGCTGGCCTGGCGGGTCTACAACGAGCTCCGGGATGATGTGGAGACCATCTTTGTCAGTCAGAAGAACGAAGCCAAAATGGAACTGGAAATGAAAAAGGGCTACGCCTTAGCCCAGGAAGCAAAACAGGCCAACGCAGAAACCGCTTGACCCACGCACACGACCACAGCAGAAAGGAGCAAATCATGGATATGGATGTACAAAAAGTTAGTGCCTGACCAGCATGTATGGCTCACCATCAACAATACGGCTGGAGAGCCTCAGTATATCATCACTTCTCAGAGTGAATATGACCGCCGGGAGTACCACATCTATGCCATTAAAGGGGATAAGGTAAAACTCCTGGGGAGCGGGCCCAGCCCAAAAGAATTGGAAGACAAGTATGTCAAAATCGATAAACTTTTTGGGTAAGGGGAGAGCGGCATGGACAAATATCGGATGATGGCAAAAGAGTATGGGAGCAATCCAAGCGTGAGATGCCGGGACTGCTGCAACTGCCAAAAAGTTCCCTCCAGCCCAAACAGCAGATATTGCATTGCATTTGGCTGGGTCGAGGGGTATGATTGTACTTGGAGCACAGAGCGGTTTGGTGGGTGCGGCCTATATAACCATCCGTTCAAGGCCCTGCGGCCCCGGCATGTGCCGCTTGCCGAAGTATACCTCAAAAAGAAAACGACGAATCCTCAGCCTGATGTGGAGCAGTTCAAACTGTTCTAATCCGGCTGATAGGGGAGGAGAGAAACTACTATATGGCATTTCTGTTAGAGACCTTTCGGGGCTTCATCGCCCTGATTGGCATACCGTTTGCGATTGCACTATTTTTGGAAATCCGGCGGATTGGAGGTTTGAGTGCGTTGGAGCAAAGGCTCCATCCGAAGAAAAGTCCGCCTGAGTATAATAAAGATGAAGAAGATATCTTCCAAGAATCCAATTTTGAGAGGAATGTAAAACCCCGGTCGACCAGGCCCCATCGCAATATCTGGTTCAGCCAGGCAGGGAAGTCTATCTGCGGATTTGATGGAATCCAGCGATTCAAAATCGATTCCATGAAAAGGAGTATGCCTCCATACCTGGCTGTTCTGCTTCTGGAATATGTCGTATTCCTCCCGTTTCTTGGCCATCTGGGGTGCATCCTCAGCAACTGGCTGCAGGACAATGTGGGATTTGGTATCGCCAACATTGGCGAGGATTACCTTTCCCTGCATCTCACTCTAGCTACGCTCTATGCAGCAATCGAACTCGTCCTGCACAGCATTGGGCTGGTGATTCGAAATAAGGAGCAGACGGTCTTTGACATTCTCTGTAACATGAGTGACTACCTGTGTGAGGAACTTGGCAAGGAGAGAGGGGCCGAGGCGGCCCACTTTATCGCTCTTATCATGGATGTCTACATGGACAGCCGGGACAGAGACGAGTTTATCAAGCAGTCAAAAAATATCCGGCTCGAATGCAATCCGCCCGGGCGGGCTTTCGTCCGATACATCCTCACCTTGTTTGACGCCAAGCAGAATACGTTGCAGGCCGTCTCTATGACACAGGAGGGGGAAGCTCTTCTCCGGGAAATCCGCGTTTGTGTATAAACGAATATTTTGAAAGGGAACTGCTACGTGCAGTTCCCTTTTTGCTCCATAATTGACCAAAATAATATTATATGGTATAATATACTGAACCTTAATGAAAGGAGGGACGCATACCATGCCCGCCTATCGATATAAGACACAGGAACAGAAGGAAAAGCATCTGGCCTACCGTCGGGAGAACTACCGAAAAAACCGGGAGCATATTCGGAAACGGGACAACGAGACGGCCAGGCGGAACCGATTACAGAAGCCGGAGCAATACGCGGCTTATGCGAAGAAGCACCAGAAACGCCTTGCGGAGAGCGGGGAAGTCAAATTTGAGGACAATCCCGACCGCGAGATGATTGAGATGGAGATTGCCCGGGAGGTTGGGGAAGTTGGCTGACAACAAGTTTGAACTTCAAGTGTTCTGCACGGAGCACAACCTGATTCGCTCTACCTATTTCAGCGACACCTACCGGGCGTCCTTTGAACTGGATGGCATCACAAAATCCTGGGACATCACACATATCTCGCTTCCATTCAGCGAAGAAAAGGAGCGCCTGCTGCAGGCTCGGTTTGGCATTCCCAGCGACGAATTGTTTGAGTTCTATAAGCGGTTTGCCAAGTGTGTCCAAAACAGCATGGCTGTCGTGAAGTATATCAACGACATTCCACTGGAGGAGCAATCTCAGAATGCAGACGGCGCTCCAAAACGTGACCCGGCAGTTGCTGTCAAGAGCTCCGCTGCGCTGTACAAATACAAGCGAATAATCAAAAAGGCGGATAAGCACGGCTCCGACGTCTATCTGGTCACGGAGCCCCTGGACCCGTTCGTGGGCAGTGAATTTTGCACTGGAACAGCCATTTCCCTGAGCAATCTGCTCTCTTTCGCCGCTCGGGCTACACAGATTATCAACGGGTTTGCCTACTATGGGTTCCATGTGGGCGGATTTGATTTGGATACAATCTTCTTCCAGAATATTGATGGGAAGAAGTTCTTCACGTTTGGTTCCTTCCTCTACGCCGGTTTTGACCAGGACCGTCTCCCAACGAACTGGAAGGGCCCGGCCTGGCCGGATATGAAGGAACTGCCGACGCTCCCGGCAAGCACGGACCAGGGTGTAAGGGAGGGTGGCGCGCCGAGCCTTGTCGGTGATATGCACTCTCTGGTCGCCCTTCTCTGGACGATGCTCAGCGGCAAGAACTACCGAGACGTTCCAGACTATGAGGAAGCTCCCCGTTACGCCCCTGCCGAGCTTCTGGAGGTTCTCGTGCAGGGCCGGGACAGCGAAGACCCGGATACTCTGAGGGTCATGTCAAAACGGTTCCACGCCCTGATGCGAAGCATCCGGCGGCAGGAACTCCAGGACACGGTAATCCACATGGCCGAGCCGCCAGATTATCTGGCTAAATATCCTGCTGAACAAGAAGATGAGCCAGCCGAGGAAGAGCAGCCTGCAGAGGCCAACTCAGACGCTGATACTAAGAGCGAGGACACAGAGGCCCAGGAAACACAACATGAATCAGAGAGTGAGGAGCCGAAGACACAGGAAGCCCCCGCTGCGGACACCGACAAAGGTGATGGCCAGCAGGGAGCGCCTGAGCAAGAGTCGTCTCCTGAAACGCCCATCCATGCGGAAATCGTTGCGGAGGTCGTTGCAGTCACCGTGCCGACGGCGCTGGCGGCTAAGGCTGTCTCGGAGCAACTGACGGCAGAAAAGCCGTCCGGTGGAGAATCAGATAACACCACGCCGCTGGAGGAAGAGAAGTCTGAGACAGCCGGGCCTCATCAGGAAATCCCTCCAGAGCCTCCGCAGAAGGCCGAAGCACCAGAGATGGGCGCAGATACTCAGCAGGCAGTAGAAAGCCACACGGGCTCTCCTGAGGGCGTGGAGATGCCTTCTGATGGACCTGCGGCGGGCGAGGATACATCTGAACAGGAGAAAGAAATTCCTGAAGCGCCATCTACCGATTTGAAGCAGTCCAGTCAGCCGGAAGCGGAATCACATGAGGGTTCCACGCCAGCTACCGAGAGTGAGCCGCATGAGCCTAAAGAAGAAAAAGCGGCGGTGGTTCCTCCGTCAGAATCACACGAAGAACCAGCAGCTCAAG
>VOFD01002221.1_pt1 | contig 20411 bp, 25 predicted proteins | sample 5384101 | NCBI WGS metagenome assembly VOFD01 (sample SAMN12384723, study PRJNA508395) | human gut metagenome | isolation source: healthy gut C | host: Homo sapiens
CTCAATTGTACTTCGTTCAGTTGCGTATTGCTCAGCTTAAGCGTAGTATACTAGTCAAAATTAAACAGTAAAGACAGCGTAGGTATTCTACAGAGAGATGGTGAGCTGTGATAAAAGATGTCTGTATTGGCGGAAACCGGCATTGCCGTAGAGTAAAAGCAGGATATGTTAACGTAAAATTGAATAACTAAATAAACATTTGATTTTAATTAATTTGTTTGGACGGAATTGAATTTAGGGGTATTTTATATTAAAAATAATATAAGACACTCACTTTTTCTTTCTTTTATGTTTCCTATCTTACTTCAGTTTTAAAAGCGGACACTGGGATTTTTACTCATATTGTCTAATTTAAAAACACTTGTTATGGAGGTGAAAAAAAAGCACGAAAAGCCGACTTGAAAGGAGTGGTCCGTTGGCTGTTCATGGGTCTCATTGTGACAGCTGTCGTTTATGTTTGTTTCGTTCGAATGGACTGAACGTATTAACCTTGCGAATCTTGAACTTAAATTGAATAATTGTTTTGATGGCAATAAAGAGCGATGCGGAATCTGTAAAAGGTTCAATCGCTTCCGGCTCAGACCGGGGTCAAATGAAGGAGTCACGCCATTGGCGGGAATAGGAAAGGAATACCCGGAACTCAGTTGGTACTATCTGTATCTGTCTAATAAAGAGCTGAAACGCTATATCAGTGTATTCAGCGGTAGGAAAGCTGTCCGGTTCCGTACTCTATCGGGGGAGTGTAGAGGAGGAATTTTTCTGTTTCAAAGTGTTTTCCTATACAGCTGCCGATCATAGGAAACGTTTTGAGCAATGTGCTTATACCAAGGAGGAATATACTGCCCGCCGTGACTCAGCCCGGGTGGTGAAAGAGGCTTTTGCCACCGGTTCCGCCCAAAAGTTGAATGCTTTGACGGACGAGAAGGAAATTGCAGGTAATGGCTGGTTGTTTGTCTGTGCTCCCTTGCAGCAGTTGGAGCTCATTCTGTCCGCCATGCTTCCTCGTCAGTATTTGGTGACGGACTATAATACGCACCGTGCGGCAGTCATCCCTCAACGCCAGATGGAGGAATTTATCTATCTGTACGAATCCATGCCTTACAATATCGAACTGATGAACCGTCCTTTGGAGGACTATCTTCAGAAGAAGCAAAAAAAATTCGTATTACCGGTGGCGTCTTTCGGGGAAAGGAAGGGTGCATCATGCGTTTACACCGGAATACCCGGCTGGTGTTCGCTTTCGGAAATATGACGGTGGCAGTGAGCTGTCTTCATGCATTTCCGTTTGAGAAGATAGAGTGATGGTAATTTATAAAGGAAACATTTCTATCAGTTTATCAGGCAGAACGACCATATCGGTTATAAGGATTTATAGCCGATGGTCATCGGCTTTTATATGAGATACATCAAAATTCGTCAGCTAATATAAAATATGTCTTTTAGTGAACTGTTTTCATATATCATCGGTGGAACTACTCTCATAGGCTTGGGTATGACCTTGTGACAAGTTTATGGGATATATTCTCTACATTTTATCTGCTTGGCTTTCTGTCAAGTGTTAACTTATTAATTCGTGTGCTTATTTGTAGTAGAATACTCCCTTAGCAAAAGCATTCCGCTAAAGATATATGCTTTAAATAAACAGTCCTAAATAATATAAATCTTATATACTTGCAAATGGTAAATATAACCGATAAATCCAAATGTTGTGGATGCAATGCTTGTGGGGATGTGTGTATCCACCAAGCCATCAAATTTCATATTGATGTTGAAGGATTTTGGTATCCGGAAGTTGATAAAGACAAATGCACCGATTGCGGACTGTGCGAGAAGGTGTGTCCGATAATCAATAAAGAAGACTGGCATGAAAGTGGAGGATTTGAAAAGCCTCATTGTTATGCCTTGATTAATAAGAATATAGAAGTGCGATTTGATAGTACTTCCGGAGGTGCTTTCTCGGCTTTGGCTGATGAGATTTATAAAAAAAAGTGGTTACGTAGGTGGAGCCATTTATAATGAAGATTGGTCTGTATCTCAGTTCTTGTCTTCAAGCAGGGAAGATTTGTCTCGTTTGCGTTCCAGTAAATATTTGCAAAGTCATCTTGATGGTTTTTATATCGCTGTTCGTGAAGCTCTGAAGACTGGCAAACCCGTACTTGTTTGTGGAAGTCCCTGTCAAATGGCAGCCATGAAACGTTTTCTTCGTAAGCCTTATGAAAATCTGATGGTGGTAGACTATATTTGCCGTGGCATTGCTTCTCCTCTCTATTTTAAGCAGTTTATCAACTATTTGGAGCAGAAGCATCATTCAACGGTGGTTTATTACAAAGCGAAAAGCAAGGAATTAGGTTGGAGAACACTTTCCACTCGTGTGGAGTTTGCAAACAAGGATGTCGATTATATTCTTGGGAAAGAAAACCCATGGTTATCCATGCAATATAAAATACCGGAAGTCTGTCGTCCCAGTTGTTTTGACTGTCCTTTCAAAGGATTTCCACGAACATCGGATTTGACGATAGGTGATTTATGGTCTAGTCCCGTAGCATACCTAAAGAACTGGACTCTGACATAGGCACATCTGTTGTCTTTGCTAATAACGAAAAAGGAGCTGATATGCTAAACAAATGCAAGAAAAAGATCATTTGGAGTGATTTCTCTTTTGAAGAGGCGACCAAAGGAAATTATCATTTGATGTATTCTTTAAAGCACTCAGAGCATAACAGAGAAGATTTTTTAAGACCTTGAACATTTCTTTTTCAGGCCTGTATTGATAAATATATGCCTGACTTTGGCCAAACTCAGAAGTCACTCAAAGAAAAAAATTAAGAATGTGGCTTGTTTTATAAAAGGTGTGACGGGGGCGGCAGGATGGAATATAGGAACTTGGATAAAGAATATGAGATACAATCTCTTCTGCCGTCAGATAGAAACAGACATATTAGAAAGAAAATTTATTATTATCAATAAATATTGTACGCTTGATTTACACCCCAAAGCTAAACTTGTAAATGCTCCTTTCATTATGGGCTATAAACGAATAGAAGGATCAAAGTTGGAAAGCCGTTTGTTGATAGAGGAGAATGGAAGGATGGAAATCAAGTACGGTAGCTATACGGTTTATTATGGAGCAGATATACAGGTTTTCAAAGGTGCTCATCTTGAGATAGGAGGTGACGCTTCTGTAAATGTTGGTCTGAATCTTATTTGTGCCAACCATATCTCTATCGGAAGATGGACAGGTGGCGGACGAAATGTGACTATACGCGATAACAATGGAGAACATCACATTTCGATCAGAGGTTACAAGACCTCTATTCCCATTGTGATTAAAGAACATGTGTGGCTTACAGAAAATTGTACTATCATGCCAGGGACCACTATAGAAGCGGGAGCTATTATTAGTGCCCGTTCAGTAGTACAAGGTCATGTCCCCAGTTTTAGTATTGTGAGTGGAGACCCCGCTAAAGTAATTGAAACAAAAGTTTATTGGAAATCATAATTAATTAGATATAATGAATTTACAAGAATTTATTAGCAAGTTTGCTTCCCAATTTGAAGATGAAGACCCTTCTGTTTTTACAGCTGATACCGATTATCATGAGTTGGATTCATGGTCATCACTTACAGGCCTGAGTGTGGTAGCTATGATCATACAAGAATACGGCGTGGAACTTGACAGCTAGGATGTGCGCAAGGCAGATACTATAGAAGATTTGTTTAATCTGGTCAATGAACGTCAGGCATGAAGACAACTATACGGAATGTAGAGATTAAAAGCGTAGCAGCATGGTTACCTGCAAATAAGATATCATTACTTTCATTTTGCGGATCTTTTCCTGAAAAGCAAGTGAGGGATGTGATCAGGTCCTCCGGTGCTGAATATGTGTATCGTGCAGAAGAAGGACAAAAAGCCTCTGATTTATGTTTTAATGCAGCAGAACATCTGATAGAGAGGGATAATATAGATCGTAGCTCCATAGACGGACTCGTTTTTGTTTCTTCTACCCGTGAATGGATTATTCCTGATACGGCAGTATTATTGCAGCACCGGTTAGGATTGTCCACTGAAACGGTTTGTCAGGATATTAATTATGGTTGTACGGGTTATATTTATGGTTTGTTGCAAGCTTCAGCATGGATTAATTGTGGTATGTGCAGAAATATACTTGTCTTGTGTAGCGAAGTGCTGACTCCATACCTAGACTCTCATGCTGTTGGTAGCATAGAAACCAGCGAAGTTGCTACTGCCACATTGGTAGCGCAGGGTGATAGTCATATGACCATTCATCTTTCTTCAAACGGTTCTAAAGCAGATAGGATTATGATACCTTATAACGGATATCTCTATCAAGATGGTATGACTGTATTCACATATGGTATTGTCAATGCTAAGATTAGTATTTTGAATGTAATGGAAAAGGAAAGTTGGGAAGAAAAGGATGTTGAGCTTGTTGCTATGCATCAGTCCAATCAGATGATTATTAAAAAATGTACGGATGTCTTTGAAATCAACGCCTGAAAAATTTCCTACTAATATGAAGGAATATGGCAATACGGGATGTTCGTCAATTCCTTTGTTGTTGTGTGATTTATATGGTGACAAACAGATGTCCCAACCCTCTCGTGCCATACTTTGTGCGTTTGGTGTAGGATTGACTTGCGGTAGCATGGCTACTAATTTTAGTAAAACTCATTTTTATGCTCCTGTTAATAAAAAAAATAGTATGAGAAAAAATGTAACTGAATACTTGGATATCACTGAAGGTTTATATTCTGAGAAGATAGCAGTGGAAGATGCAAATGGTTGTATCACATTTGGTGAAATGAAACGCAATGCTTTGAAAATAGCTGAATTTTGTGTAGAACAGAATATATTCAAGCAGCCGGTTTGTGTTTACTTGCCTAAGTCAAAAGAGATGGTAACGAGCTTTGTTGGTACTAACTATAGTGGAAATTTCTATGTCCCATTGGATATTAAATCGCCAGACACTCGTATACGGAATATATTGGCTACGCTTAACCCTGGATTGATTATCACTGACGAAGAACACAAAGATCAGGTAGAAAATTTTGGCCTTCCCACTGTGACTGTTGGATGCCTTTGTTCGCGTAAAGAGGCAGATTTATCTGTAGTGGAATCAGCAAGGAGCAGACAGATAGATACAGATCCTGTATATTCAATTTTTACATCTGGTTCTACGGGTATTCCTAAAGGGGTAGTGATTTCACATCGTGGTGTGATTGATTATATTGATTGGGCGGTAGATACTTTCCATTTTACAGCTGATGCTAAGATTGGTAATCAAGCACCGTTCTATTTTGATAACTCTACTTTGGATATTTATTTGATGATGGCTACAGGTGCTACATTGAATATCATTCCAGAGTCGAACTTTATGTTCCCAGCAAAATTGGTTGATTACCTTAATGAACATCATGTTACTTTTTGTTTTTTGGGTTCCTTTTGTGCTTGTCAATGTGGCCAATTTCAATATTTTTGAATCAAAGAAACCAGAATATCTTAAAGATGTGTTTTTCGCTGGAGAAGTGATGCCTAACAAGCACCTCAATTATTGGCGTAAACATTTGCCTAGTTGCCGATATGTTAATCTCTATGGACCTACGGAAATTACCGTAGACTGTACCTATTATATTGTAGAACGTGAATTCGCAGATAGTGATCCATTAGCCAATGTATGCAAAATAAGGGAAAATAAAAACAAAGAAAATCCATGTAATTACTGATTATCAATATATTATAAATAGATAATGATTTCTATTGTATTCCTTAAAAATCGCTATTATTCACCATTTTTGTTACCTAAAACGATACTCATTTTCGGATTATTTCGTATCTTTGTGCATGGATATAAATCACTGACTGACAATGGGAAGAAAAAAGAAATCATTGATAGAGAAATCTCCGTTCAAGTTACGCCACCGCAAACTGGCGGACGGGCGTTTATCCCTGTTTCTTGACCGTAGCGTGAACGGCGGGCACGAGTACGAGTTCCTGCAACTCTATCTCGTGCCGGAGACATCCACCCAAGCGAAGCGGCAAAACGCGCGGACACTCCGCAAGGCGGAAGACATCCGGCGTGAGCGGGCGGAAGCACTGCTCAACGCAAAGGTGGAAGCGGTGCCGGAAAGCACATCCTCCGACATGCTGCTGTCCGACTGGATGGCCATTGTTCGTAAGAACCACGAGCACCGGGGAGCGCGTGACCTGAACGGTATCGACAACGCCCGCAAGAACCTGTTGAAATTCCGTGTGGATGTCAGGCTCTGTGATGTGGACAAGCAATTCTATCTTGACTATATCGACTGGCTCCGCTCTTCCTGCAAGACCGCATGGGGCAAACCGGTATCTCCCAAAACGGCGCATTCCTATTATACGACCTTGCGCACCGCATTGAACGAGGCCGTCCGTGAGAACCTGATTGCCTCGAACCCGTGGTACAGGCTGGAAATGACCGAGAAAATCAAGGTACCCGAGAGCAAGCGGGATTTCCTGACCATCGAGGAAATAAAGAGGATGATGGCCACGCCGTTCTTTAACGAGCAGGTACGGCAGGCATACCTGTTCTCCTGTTTCTGCGGGCTGCGTATCAGCGATATCCGAAAGCTGCGCTGGCGTGACCTCTCCATGTCAGGTGGACAATGGCGTGCATCGGTGGTGATGACGAAGACCATCCATCCCGTCTATATCCCCCTATCATCCCAAGCCGTGAAATGGCTGCCGGAACGAGGGGACTGCACGCCCGACGGCCTTGTTTTCGGAGGACTGCCCAATGAAGGCAATCTTTGTGTCAATCTCAAGAACTGGGCGGAAAAGGCCGGGGTGAAGAAGAACGTGACCTTCCACACGGCCCGGCATTCATGCGCGGTGCTGCTGCTGACGCTCGGGGCGGACATCTATACCGTTTCCAAAATTCTCGGCCACCGTTCCGTGCGTTCCACGCAGGTTTACGCGAAAATTGTGGACAAGAAGAAAGACGATGCAATCGCATTGGTTGACAACGCATTCTAAATACATCATAATATATGGCAACAACAAGGAAGGCAACCAGACTCAAAGAGCCAGTGAAAGTGCGCACCAAGAAGCTCGCCGACGGCTCGGAATCCTATTATCTCGACATCTACATGGACGGCAAGCGCAGTTACGAGTTCCTGAAACTGTACCTGCTGCCTGAAATCAATTCCATGATCAAGGAGCAGAACCGTGCCACAAAAGCGGCGGTAGAAGCCATCAAATCAAAACGCATCATCGAACTGACCCACTCGAAAGCCGGGCTGAAAAAGACATCCGTCCGTTCCAAAATGCTGCTGGACGACTGGATGGAAACCTATCTTGCCGAACAGGAACGTAAGGGCGCAAGAGGGCTGAAACTGTTGCGGACGGTCTGCCGTATGCTTCCCCTTTACAGGAAAAAGGTGAGGATGCAGGAAATCGACAAGGAGTGGTGTCTGGATTTTATCGACTGGATTCAGCATACTTACAAAACTCGGTGGGGTAAGCCGCTTTCTCCCAAAAGCGCAGCGGACTACGTGGGCTATTTTTCCACCGCCCTCAATGCCGCTGTCCGTGCCGAGGTCATCCCGGAAAACCCGATCATGACACTTGCAGCCACGGAACGCATCAAGGTGCCGGAATCCAAACGGGAATACCTGACCATTGACGAGATTAAAATTCTGATCGACACGGAATGCCCCCGTGAAGACGTGAAACGTGCCTACCTTTTCTCTTGCTACTGCGGCCTGCGGTTGAGCGACGTGTACGCCCTGCGGTGGAAGGACATCATTCTTGACGGGGAACAATACCGTATGTCAACCGTGATGAAGAAGACCGTCACGCCGATTTACCTGCCGCTTTCCCGCCATGCCGTCCGCTGGCTGCCCGAGAGAAACGGAGAAGGCAACGAATTAAAAATATTTGACGGATTGCCTGCCGAGCCCAATATCAACAAGATATTGGCCAAGTGGGTGGAGACGGCCAAAACAAGAAAATCACCTACCACACCAGCCGCCACACGTTCGCCACAATGATGCTGACGCTTGGTGCAGACCTCTATACGGTATCGAAACTGCTCGGACATGCCAACGTGAAGACCACGCAGATTTACGCGAAAATCGTTGACAGCAAGAAAGTCGAGGCGGTCAATCTGGTGGACAGCGTGTTTGATTAGCAGGATATTTTGAGAATCATGCCATTCCAGGCGATATTAAAATTGAGAATCGTGTTGCGTTGTTCAAATATTGAGATTTGTGCAATTTCTTAATGAAAACATTTTGAGATTCGTGTTGATTGTACTATCTTTGCAGACGATTGATAACGATGCAGATATATGATATTCAAAAGGAAAATATATGATGAGCTTCTGCAATGGAAGCGGACGGACGAGGGCAGGACAGCCGTGTTGATACAAGGGGCGAGACGTGTCGGGAAATCCACCATCGCCAAAGAATTTGCGGAAAACGAATACGAGACCCATATTCTGGTGGATTTTGCCGCGTGTTCAGTAGAAATCCGGGAACTGTTCAACGATGTTTCCGACCTTAACCGTATTTTCATGCGTCTACAACTGGAATACAGTGTCGAGTTGAAGGAACGGAAGTCTGTCATCATTTTCGATGAAGTCCAGCTTGCACCCAAGGCGAGGCAGGCAATCAAATATCTTGTAAAAGACGGAAGATATGATTACATAGAAACAGGTTCGCTGATTTCAATCCGCAAGAATGTCAAGGATATTCTTATTCCAAGCGAGGAAGTCAAACTCCACATGTTTCCGATGGATTACGAGGAGTTCAGGTGGGCATTGGGGGACACCGCCACAATCAGGCTGCTCCAAGGATGTTTTCACGGCAGGACGTCCATGGGTGACGCCACGAACCGTAAGCTGATGCGTGATTTCCGCTTGTATATGCTTATCGGCGGTATGCCGCAGGCTGTGGCTTCCTACCTTGACACCAATAATCTTGAAAAGGTAGACAGTGTGAAACGTTCCATCATAACATTGTATGAAGATGATTTCAATAAAATAGACCCGACCGGCAACGCTTCCAAGATGTTTCATCAGATTCCGGCACAGCTGACAAGCAACGCCAACAGGTATCTGGCATGGAGCGCGACAGATGGCAAACGTAATTCCGAACTGGCAGAAATCATTTCAGAAATCAAGGAATCGATGGTGGTCAACATGGCTTACCATGCCAATGATCCGAGTGCGGGAATGGCATTGCATCAAGACCCCAACAAATACAAGATGTTCACGGGTGATACCGGACTGTTCGTCACCCTCGCATTCTGGGATAGGAAATTCACAGACAATACAATATATCATAAACTTTTGAGTGACAAGTTGAGCACAGACCTCGGGTATGTTTATGAGAATGTGGTGGCCCAGATGTTGAAAGCCGCCGGACACGAGTTGTACTATTATACCTTCCCTACTGAAAGTGGAAAACATAACTACGAGGTGGATTTCCTGATTGCGGACGGTGACAAGGTGAGCCCTGTCGAAGTCAAATCATCTGGTTATAAGGCGCATACCTCGCTGGACGCCTTTTGCATGAAATTCTCTTCTCGGATAAGGAACAAGTATCTGGTTTACACGAAAGACCTGCGCAAGGACGGGGACGTGCTGTATCTTCCCGTATATATGACCATGTTTCTATGATTATGAATAACTGTATGCTACCCGATATTTTACAACGATTGCGTGAGGTGAACACGCTTCTCGCCACTTATAAACAAGGTGAACTGTCTTTTGAACAAGCCTTGCCGCCATCCTTGTTCTATCAGGATTTCAATGACACGAATATTCTTGTCAAGGAGGCGGCCTGTCTGGTAAGGGAGAACCCCGGAGAGCTTCTGGAATTTTCTTCTTCCCTCTTTTCGGAAACGGACAAATACCTCTCGCTTGACAGGACACCGTTGCAGAAGGTGGACTTTGCAGCCCTTTTCGAAGAACACCTCAAACCTTTTGAATTCCGGTACGAGGAAACGAAAACCGTCGCCACCGGACTCTGGCGCAAGTATTCGGCCATGAGCAACCGGCTGGATTTCCTACCGCTGGATTCGGAAGAATACAAGTCACTCGACGCGGAATGCAGCGCGGCAAAGGCGGAGTATGACGAAGTCCACGCGCACGCGAACCTATTATATGAAGAATGGCAGCAGGAGCGTGACCGGTATTTCTGTGTCTGGTGCTTCAAACCGGTATTCCTCGACGTATTGGTAGAACGCCTGAAAGGAATCGCCGGGAGTATCATCTCCGATATCGGGCGCATGAAGGAGGGCAAGCCATGAACGCCTTGCTGCAAGAGACCTCCTCATGGACGGATACCGTTGACCTCGCCCTGTGCCTGTTCATCTACGAGGTGTGCAACGACTACCAGTTCGACTTCCTGCCGGGCAGTGACTTCGTGAACTTCCTGAACCTGAAACCCGCTTCACGGGCCGTCACCGTGCGCCCGAAAGAGAACCTGCGTGTCTGCTACATGGTGTTCTCCGTCTCGCAGACCATCAAACCACGGGAACGTGGAAAACTCTGGGCGGAAGAGTTCCTGAAACGTTGCGGCATATCCAAGTCGTACTACGACAAACACCGCAGCGACGTTTGCGGCAAAGGTGCCACAAGGGAGAATCAGGATTACCGCAAGGCCATCGACAAGGCCATTGAAAACGCAAAGCGGTTGAACCGTACCCCATAGCCGCCCGCCGCTTCCCCATACGATATAAAAACGACAGACCGTAGCCATGCGCTATACCGTTCATACACAACGGTATGGCGCATTTTCTTTTTCATGCACTTTCCCCATTTGTCCCACATTGGGCCACTTCAGGTCAAACTTAACTTTGCATCGGAAACAGAAGAAAGGAAAAGGCTGACAAACAGCGTTTTCCGGTTTTCCGAGAGAACAAGGAACAATTAAGGAACCATCAAAAAATGAACGAATATGGAAAATGAACGCAACCTGATGACCACCACGGAGGCGGCCCGGTATCTCGGGCTGAAACCCAGCTATCTCTACAAGATGATGATGCGCCGTGCGATCCCTTACTACAAGCCTAACGGCAAACTGTGCTTCTTCGCCAAGGAAGACCTCGACGCGTGGCTGAAACGGGTACGGGTGAAATCGCAGGACGAGATCGACAGCGAGGCCGCACGCTATCTGGCCGGACGTGAGAGGAACAAATGATTTATTAACGAATGATTAAAAATGCACATGGACAATCTGACGAACAAGGAGCCGGGTATCGAGGATAGCACGGTTCAGGATTCCGCAAACAAGGAACAGAAGAAAAAAGAGAGCAGGCCCGTGATCGGCGCGAAAGCCCAGACCATTCTGGAGTTTCTCCGTGCCTGTTCGCCCTACGAGGCCGACTCCATCCGGGTGATGGTCGGCTACGGCACGGGGCAGGGTGACATCGACACGATTGAGGCTACCGACATGCTGGCCGTCAACCGCTTTCTCAACCACGGGCTTACCCGTGAGAGCGGGACAAGCAGCGAGGCCGTGATGAGACACCGTCAGGAGCGCGTGCAAAGACTGATGGAAGCGGTCAAGGGCTTTGTAGACATAGGCCAGCTCTGCCGTATCAGTGTCGCGCTGATGAAAATCTCGTCCGACTTCAAGGCGGTGGAGGAAGCACGGCAGCACCTGCAATCCCAACCCTCCACGAACGGAGGGAAGAACTGAAACCAAACCGGAACGGGACGTCGGATGCAACCGCAGGGGACAAGGAAAATTCCATTCACGGCATTTTACCAAAACCGTTGCCAACCATTCCGCCGTTCCGTTCCCTTATCTACGCTAAATGATACAGGAAAACATGAAGGACAAGGAAACATATCTTTTCAGTAAGCCGCAGGGATTCCGGACAATCCGTTTCCACCTTGCAGCAGAGGCTATCGAATGGCTCGACGGAACAACGAAAGATGACGATGACAATGCAATCGGCAATCACACTCTCTTTTATAACCTACTTTCACGTATGCGTTTAATCCCCGGCAGGGACGGTTCATTCCGCAGGCCGCAGGAGCTACAGGCCGGACAGTTGCAGTTCTCGGAAACCGGACTTGCGGAAGAATGGCACATGGGGAGGAAAAAAGTCCGCAACCTGTTCGCCACGATGGAGAGGCTGGATCTGATAGCGGTAAGCAGCACCAAAGTCGCTTCCGTGGCCTCCGTGACCTGCATAGAGGGCTGGACTGACAGGCAGGGCAGCTATGTGGGCAACCCTTACCATACCGCCCCGAATGGCATTTGAACGGCACTTGAACGCCCCCTGAACAGCTTTTGAACGGTATCTATCTGGCAGTGGAGGCACGCCGCAGGGAAAGCAAAAACGTCTTTCAGTTTCGAGATATGCCAAGGTATCACCTCCCTTTGGTCGGTCATTCCTCGGCGCTCTCGCGGCTCACTGGCAGTTCGCCGGTGGCGGCGCTCGCAAGCTCGCACCTTATTTATAACCCTTTTTAAGACAATGTTTATGACAGAAGAGAAACAGAATATACAACATACACCCTTTCCGCCCGAGGAAGAGAGGCGCACCGAGTATGTCGGCGCCAAGGTCACCCCGGGACAGAAACGGCATATCCGCCGCCTCGCCGACGAGTGCGGCATGACCGTCAGCAACTACATGCTGGCAAGGGCTTTCGGTTACAGGCCGAAGGCGAGGCTGACGGCAAGGCAGGAGGCCGTCATGGAAACCCTTATCGGTTGCCGGAGCGACCTTCTGAACTACACCTCCGCGCTCCGCGGCATGGCCCCGGAGAAGCGCAGGCAGATGTTCGGCAGCTACCCGTTCATGCTCGGGTGGCTCAAGGAACTGGGCAGGCTCGCCGAGCGCATCACGGGCGTGCTCGACAGGCTACGGACGGACAACCGCCTGCCCGACGGGACAAGGAACGATAAAGACGAGGAGGAGGAACCATGATAGCAAAAGCGAAATCCATCTCCCACGGGATAAACGACATCAGCTATATCACGGGAGAGTCGAGGAACAAGAAACACCCCGAGCGCATCTTCCACGTCAAGGACAATCTGCTGCCGCCCGGTTTGGACGCCACGGGAATATGGGATTCCATGCGGCTGACGCTGGACAAGTTCAAGAAGGTCAAAAATTCCGTCATTCGCATCGAGGTCAGCCCCGCACCGGAGCACACCAAAGACTTCACCATCGCCGACTGGGAAAAACTGTGGGACGACTTCATCAGAGAGTTCGACAACATCGAGCTGTATGACAAGAACGGCAGGACGTATTCCCCGAAAACCAACCTCACGGGCAGCAAGGGCACGGTGCGGCTTCATCTGGAATCCAAGAGCGGCATTCCCCACCTTCACGGCGCGTTCTGCCGCATCGACGAGCAGGGGCGCATCAACAACGACCATGACATCCACCTGCGTGCGCAGCGTGCCGCCGAGCGTGTGGCCCTGAAACGGGGCTGGACTACCGCCGCAGAGGTGCGGGACACGAACATCGGGCAGGTGAACCGGGACTGCATGGAAATCCTGCAATCCATGGAAAGCTGGTCATGGCTCGAATACGCCGCCCGGCTACGGGACAAGGGCTACGAGCTTTGGGAACTGCAGGACGGCAAGAACCTCCTGCGCGGCTATGTGTTGAAGAAAGGCAACGCCCGGTACAAGGCTTCCGAACTCGGCAGGGGGCGCAACCTCATGGCAAGCAGGCTCGAAAGCACGTGGAAGAAGCTGCACGCGGCTCCCAAGGCAAAGGCCGTTTCGACGAGACCCGCCGCAGGCACACCGGCACCGACCACCGCCCGCCCTGCACCGGTCAGGGCGCAAGGAACGGCACCGCTTCCGCAATATACCGACTACCGCCCCGGCACTGTCCCGTACCGTATCGGCGACGACAGGGAAAGCCCCGGCTACTTCATACCCGACGAGGCCCTGAAAGTGTTCGACGAGGAGTTCGACTACCGCGAGACGGCCAACAGCCGCGAGCTCACCGACAGGGCGGTGGCCCTCTTCGTGGGCATGATGTCGGCGCAGGCCGCACCCTCCGGCGGAGGTGGCGGCGGTTCCAGCGACCTGCCTTGGGGAAGACGCGAGGACGAGGATGACCGGGAATGGGCCCGCCGCTGCGCCCGGGAAGCGGAAAGGATGATCGGCAGGAAACCCAAGACCGGACGAAAACGATAAGAGACATGGGTAAGGACAGATTCGATTTTTCAGAAATAGACGCGGCGCTCCCGGCAGCCGAAAGGATGCAGGAGAAAGACCGCCTGACCGATACGCTGGAAAACAATTACAAGGCCGTCGGTATTTTGAGCGACAGGGTGGAGAAACTCGAAGGCAGGCTCTCGGAAGTCCTGCCCGGACTGGACGAGGCGGTCTCTTCCCTGCGCGAAGCGAATAAAATTACCATTAGCGAGGAAGCCCGGCGGACGCTTGAGCAGGAAGGTGAGGCGGTTTGCCGGAAGATGGCCGAAAGGATCGACAAGGAGAGCGCCAGACTGCTCGAACGCCTTTCGATGCGGGACCGCGTGGTGATTTCCGCCACCGCCTTCTGGTGCATGATAGAGGTGATTGTTTCTCTTTTGGCGGCTTTCGCCTGTATCTGCATGGCCAATGCCAAGTTTATACACAGCCTCATGCTGTGGAAAGTGCTCGGTTATACGGCAGGCTTTTTTGTCGTCTGCGTTGCGCTGACCATTTTTACATACCACAAGTTAAAACGCTGACTATGGTACATTATCAATTTAAACAATATAAGTATGACTACGACAGTAAAAGCAAAATTCCGCCCCTCGACGGTCAAAGACCGTCCGGGCACTATCGTCTATCTGGTAACTCACCGCCGTATTGCCAGACAGATCACTACCAGTTACAAAGTGTTCCCACGCGAATGGGACGAAAAGTGTTCCGAACCGATAGCGGCAGGCAATGACAGGCGTGCAGCTATCGTGCAGTCGATAACCCGGAAGTTACGTTCGGACATGGAACGATTGTCGGCAATCATAGAACGGTTCGAGAACCTAAGCCGTAATTATTCATCGGATGATGTGGTAGAAAAGTTCCGGCGTACCGGAAAAGAGAACACCCTTTTTGTTTTTATGGAGGGTGTCATCGAACGGTTACGGCAGTTGAATCACTCCGGTACCGCCAAGAATTATAGTGCCGCGCTCGGCAGTTTCAAGCGGTTCCGTAATAACGAGGACATCCAGATGGAAGCAATAGACCACATACTCATGGAGGATTATCAGGCATATTTGGCTTCGTTGGGAGTCGTACCCAATTCCATTTCCTTTTATATGCGTATTCTCCGCGCAGTCTATAACCGTGCCGTGGAGCAAGAACTGACCATAGACCGGAATCCTTTCCGCACGGTGTTTACCGGAGTGGAGAAGACTCGCAAACGAGCCATATCAATCAGTGACATCAAACGGATCAGAGACCTTGACCTCTCGCTAAAACCCAATCTTGAATTTGCCCGCAACCTCTTCCTTTTTCTTTTCCTTTGCAGGGGAATGTCATTCATTGACGCGGCGTTCCTGAAGAAGTCGGACATTCAGAGCGGCATACTGACTTACCGGCGGCATAAGACGAACCAAGTGCTTCACATCAAAATCATAAAACCAATCAAAGAACTGGTTGACCGTTATTCAAGCAATGATTCCCCTTACTTGCTTCCTATTATAACCCGTCCCCACTGTGATGAACGCAGGCAGTATGAAACGGCATTGCGGCGCGTAAACAAATCCCTCAAAACCATAGCCGGCATGGTTAAACTGCCGATACCGCTCACGACGTATGTCAGCCGCCATGCTTGGGCGACCATTGCCAAATCGAAGAATATACCTGTCAATGTCATTTCGGATGCGCTCGGGCATGATTCCATAGCCACCACGCAGATATATCTGGCTTCGATTGACACGTCCACTATCGACCGGGCAAACGAACTGATTATTAAGGATCTGTAAGGGGGAATGATTGTCAGACAAAATTATCTGTTTCTTATGAAGAAACGGCATTTCCGATGTAAAAATATGAAAAAATCCAGAATAGTATGCTATTGGAATATGGAATTTTTTGATAATAATTATGTTTTCGAAAACATAATTATTATCAAACAAACGAGTCTTTACTATTCTGATATAGTGCAGATTATGTCTTATGCAAGACGCCCGTTTCTTCATAAGAAACGGACTTAAATAAAGATAATATGCACATGAGAGGTTTAATAGTATCAGCGTTCATGTTGCTCGGGTGCATCCAGGCGTTCGGGCAAGAGAGCCGGAAGGAGGTCTGTATCGGATTTCCGGTCGGCAACTCGACACTGGACACGGCTTATGGTGACAACGCCACACGCCTGTCCGAAGTGGTGTCGTTTCTGGAAAGTGTGAAAAAAGACAATACACTCGAATTGGTCGGAGTGTCTTTTTGCGGTTCCGCTTCACCCGAGGGCGGATTTGCAATAAACAAGGAATTAGCGGAAAAACGCCGCAATTCTTTGGAGCGTTATGTACGTGAACGCATATCACTTCCGGATGGTATCATATCACGTCCCGAAGGATTTATCGCGTGGGAACGCCCTGCAGAGCTGGTCGAGGTGTCCGATATGCCCCACAAGGAAGAGGCGGTGGACGTGTTGCGCAACGTACCCGAATTTACCTATAATAATAAAGGTGTACTGGTTGACAGCCGCAAGAAACACCTGATGGAGCTGCAATATGGCCGGACTTGGCATTACATGCACAAACATTTCTTTGATCAGATCCGGAATGCCAGTGTTATTCTCGTGACGATCCGCCAAAAGCCTATAATCGAGGAAAAACCGGTTGTCAAGGAAGACCCGGTTGTGCCGACTCCTGCCGACACGACATCCGTTGTAGAGAAAGCGGATACGGTCGTGGCGTTTTTCCCTGAAACTTCAAAACCTTTCTACATGGCCCTCAAGACCAATATGCTCTATGACGTGCTGGCCGTTCCCAATATTGGGTTGGAATTCTATTTGGGCAAGAACTGGTCAATCGCCGGTAACTGGATGTACGGTTGGTGGAAAAAGAACAGCAACCACCGTTACTGGCGCATCTATGGCGGTGACATCGCCGTGCGCTAATGGTTCGGAAAGAAAGCTAATGAAAAGCCACTCACGGGGCATCACGTAGGTGTTTACGGGCAGGCATTCACATACGATTTCGAATGGGGAGGCAAAGGTTACATGGGCGGTGAACCCGGTGGGACACTTTGGGACAAGACGAATTATGCGGCAGGCGTGGAATACGGTTACTCGTTGCCCGTCGCAAACCGTCTGAACATCGACTTCACGCTGGGCGTGGGTTACTGGGGAGGGAAATATTATGAATATACCCCCTTGGACGGTCACTATGTATGGAAGGCAACCAAGAACCGTCACTGGTTCGGTCCGACGAAAGCGGAAATCTCTCTGGTATGGCTTCTCGGAAGGGGCAACAGCAACAATAAGAAAGGAGGCGTAAAATGAAAAAGATACACACAATTAGAAGATATGTTCCTTTGTGTGCGGGAATGCTCATGCTGTTTTCATCTTGCGAGCACAAGGACTTATGTTTTGACCATGACCCGCATGCCACGAAATCGGAGGTACGCATAGAAGCTGAATACGAAAAAGAGTGGCAATACACCCACGAGGGGAGTACGGATTGGAAGAACTATCCCACATGGCAGGAATCGTTCGGTATGGAATACAACACATTGCGCCCGGGAATGCCGGATGGGTTGCGTGTGCAAGTGTACAATACGGACGGTTCAGATGACATCATCAATATCGCGCCCGAGGGGGATGTCGTGTACATGAGACCGGGTGAACACTCCCTGCTGTTCTACAACAACGACACGGAATACATCGTGTTCGACGAAATGCAGTCGTTCGCTTCGGCAAAGGCGACTACTCGCTCTCGCACCCGATCTTCTTACCTCGGCAATTCCTTAATGGATACAAAAAGTGAGAATACAGTGAACCAGCCCGATATGCTTTATGGTAGTTACATGGAGTCATACGTGGCAGAACGTTCGATCGAGACCGACGTGACACCTGTCACCATGCATCCATTGGTATTCACCTATCTGGTACGTTACGAGTTCAGCCACGGGGTGGAATACGTGTCGCTGGCACGCGGTGCCTTGGCGGGTATGGCGCAGGCTGTATGGCTGAACAGCGGTCAAACCTCGGAAGAAGCCGCCACCGTGCTGTACGATTGTACGGTGGAAGATTTTGGCGCACGGGCTTTGGTTCGTTCTTTCGGAATCCCCGGTTTCCCTAACGAACATTACGGTACAAGAGCCGAGCGTAAGTATGGGCTGAATCTGGAAGTACGCTTGAAGAACGGAAAAATAAAGTCATTCGATTTCGACGTGACCGACCAGGTAGCGGCACAACCGCAGGGCGGTGTCATTGTGGTGAAGGGTATTGAGATATCCGATAAAGAGGGTACGGAAGGAGGCTCCGGCTTCGATGTGGACGTGGAAGACTGGGGAGATTACGAGGACATAGAACTTCCTCTTTGATTTACATAGAGAGTTATTAAAACATTTTTATTCACAATTTAATTTTTAATCAAATGAAAAAAATCTTTTTGATTGGATTGGCAGCAACAGCTATGTTGGCAAGTTGCAGCAACGACGAGACAGTGGAAATGGCCCAGAACACAAAAGCCATCGGTTTCTCATCATTTATTGACAAGAGCACCCGTGCTACAGACACTGACCTCACTAATCTTGCAACCATTGAAGTGTACGGTTGGAGAGGTGATGCTCAATTTTTCGACAAACAAGAGGTAACTGTTGAAGCTTCGGGTGCTGGAACCTATTCACCGATCCAGTATTGGGAACCTAACTACACCTATGCTTTCGAGGCAATCGCTCCCAAGTCAGGTGAGAAGGGGATAACATTTGCCGCTGCAAAAAATGGTGGTACAATCACTTTTGCCAGCAACTCTGAAACCGACCTGCTTTATTCAAAGGCTGATGATAAAACAACAGATCAAGAAATTACTACTGATCTGGGAAAAGTTGGCTTTACATTCAAACATTTGCTTTCCCGTGTAAAATTCACTTTCAAGAACACATTCCCTGCAAACGCCGCAGCAAAAATCAGCGTAAAGGATGTGAAGATTACCAATGCTTACCAGAACGGAACAATCACTCCGGCTGAAGAGAATGCTGTATGGAATGCTACTAATAACACTCTGTCAGTTGTATTCGCAAGCGATAATGTTAAGGACCTCGTTGCCGGTACAGGTTCTGGCGAGACCGAGCACATGTATCTTATTCCGGTCGCTTCACCTCAATATACAGTCACATTCACTGTAGTATTGGATCAGAATGGAGCGACAACAGAATATCCGCACACCTCTACTATTACAACCGGAATGGAGAAAAGCAAGAGCTACAATTTCATCGCTGAACTTAATGAGAAAAATATTACAGAAGATGAGCTCTTCCCGATTAAATTTACTGCAGAAGTTGATCCTTGGGGTGCTTTTACTAATAATGACATTACCGTTGAGTAAGATTCATTTCGCATCCTCGTAAAGCCGGTTTAATAAAACGGCCTTATCCATAGAGATGCAATCCTACAGGGTGTAAGGGGTTGAATGTCCCCTTACACTCACTAACAGCCGGGGCGTATTGCCTCTGGCCAACAAATATAAAACAGAAGAGATGAAGGTACATAAGAAAAATCCGAGTTGGATGGCGGGCGGCATGGCAACGATGTTGTTATGCACGCTACTTTTCTCGTGCAATAACGAGGACTTTCTCGAAAACGGAAATCCGGAGAAGGCCTGTGACAACATTTGTTTTGGCATATCGTCCGATAAGAGCATACAGACAAGGGGATATGCCGATAGTGATAACGAAGGATATACTGCTGGCCGTTTCGTTTTGCGGTCGGACAACTCGGCAGACACGCTTTGTGTCCGTGCCATTGTTTCAGACGGTATCAACGTGTCCGGCTTCGAGGACGAACAAACCTTGACACGCGGTGTGCCTGTCACAAAAGATAATTTCGAGAAGTTTCATGTACTGGCATACTGGAGTAAAAATGGAACGCTTGTTGACCAGTTCTATATGGACGAGGATGCAGCCAATAACGGTTCCGTTTGGAGTACGGATCAGATATATTATTGGCGGGAGCAGACCATTCGTTCCAATTCTATGCTTGGGCACCAACGGATGCCGATAAGCTGACCACCCCATCCACTCCGCAAAGCAAAGAACTCAGCTATACAGTTCCAGCAAATGCAGCCGAACAGAAAGACATTGTGGTGGCCACTACCACAGAGATACGAGGTGACAATAACAATGCCGTACCTCTCACCTTCAAACACATCTGCACCGCCGTGCGTTTTGCCGTGGGCAGCCAGATGCAACCCGGACAGATTAAGAGCGTGGCATTG
>VOFD01001446.1_pt1 | contig 20382 bp, 37 predicted proteins | sample 5384101 | NCBI WGS metagenome assembly VOFD01 (sample SAMN12384723, study PRJNA508395) | human gut metagenome | isolation source: healthy gut C | host: Homo sapiens
TGGCCCTGGGATACTTCTTTTGTATCTGTTCATACTGCTCTTTTGTCTCGATATCCCCATTAAAACACAGGGAAATCCGGCTTGTTTCTGCAGCATAAGCAAACCACTCCGGATGCAATGCTCCCTTTATACTGGTCTTTGCGTGTTCTCGGATGGATAATCAGTTCTTTCACCGGAAACTGATTGAAAACTTTCAAAATCTCTTCAAACTCCTCCGGTTCCTCCATGCCCAGTCTGGTTTTGATGGATATTTCAGGGACATTTCTCAAAAATTTCAAAAAGGAACTGCTCCAGTTCTTTGGTTCTTCCTAAAAATCCTGCCCCTCTTCCCTTGGATACCACGGTACCGGAAGGGCATCCCACATTGAGATTCACTTCCCTGTAGCCATATTCCTGCAGACAGCATGCCGTGTATAAAAATTCATCACTGTGATTGGACAGGATCTGGGGAACGATATCCATCCCCCCTGTTATTCTCCGGCAAGATATCCCGTTTCTCCCTGCTTTTAAAATCATGGTTGGATGTAGGGCTGATAAAGGGCGTATAATACCTGTCCACCCCTCCAAAAAACTGTGATGGATATTTCGATAAATAAATGTTGTAATGCCTTCTAATGGCGCAAAATAAATCATATTTTTTCCTCTTCTGATACGGTTTACTTTTTATTATACACTGACGCCTCCTTTGTTTCGCAAATGCTTTTCCCCTTTACTTTGAAAAATAATTTTAGTATAATGGCATCAGTTGTTTTACGCAACACCATTACAATTGGAGGTAATTGATTTGAAGCAAAAAATACTGGCTGTTCTTTTGTCTTTCTGCTGCATGATCTCAGTGACAGCCTGTGGACAAAGCGGCCCTGCCTTTGATGCAGGAACTTATACAAAGGCTGTCTGGACGCCTTTTTGAAAAAGACTTTTTTCAGAAGAATATCTCAAATACTCAGATTCAACGGAAGATGAAGCCAAACAAGCTTACGAAGATTCTCTGGATGCCGATGTAGAGGCTCTTATCAGCGAATCTGATAATGTCAGCACGGCTCTGAAGAAAAAAATACCGGGATATGTTTGTGCAGATCTACAAAAATATGAAATACGAAATCGGCAATGTAAAAGATAACAAAGACGGCACTTATTCTGTTACTGTAAAAACCCACCGTCTGATCGTATTCAAAAACACCATCGGTCCGGCGGAAGATTACTACGCTTCCCTTTCCAGCAAAAAGCAGAAAAAGTACACAGAGGAAAAATTGCAGATGATGATCGTAGACAATGTCATCAACAATATGAAGACACTGGAATACGATGAAACACCTCTGGATGTTACTATCACGGTAGCACCTGTAGAGAAAAAAAAAGATCAATATGCTATTGATTCGGAAGATTATCAGAGGTTATATGCAGCCATGATGGACGGCAGTGAGTGGGCCGGAGATGACTCAGACGATTCGGCGGAGTCCACCGACAGCACCGAAGCGACTGCTCCTCCTGCTGCCAACTAATCCGGATCTTTAAAAAATCAAAAAGGAAGTTCTTCCCAAAGACTTACACAGGTCTTTGAAAAGGACTTCCTTTTTCAATCTTAAAACATACCGGCAAATGCCTGTAAAGCAATGCGATCAGCATGATTGGCGCGATCCACCGGATCATGATCTCATACAGTCTCTTTCTTCCAAACTTTACGCCGCCTATTGTCACTTCATCGATCACTGTCTTAGGTTTTACCACCCAGCCAATGAGAATACAGGTAAAGAGTGCCACCAGCGGCATCAACAGGCTGTTACTGATATAGTCCAGAATATCTAAAATCTGTCCGGTCTCTCCATTTGGCAGTGTCACTTAAAATACCATTTGTTATATCCAAGGCATACCACTACCAGGATCACAGCGCCATAAATTGTTGTTACAATGGCACTTTTTTCCTGGACCAGGAGAAGCGGTCCATAATACTGGACACGATGGCTTCCATGACTGACACAGAAGATGTTATTGCTGCAAAAGCCGTCATCAGGAAGAAAACAGCACCTACTATGATCCCGAATGTTCCCATGGCATCAAATACTTTCGGCAGAGAAACAAACATCAGCCCCGGGCCTTTCCCCATTCCCTCGATGCCGGAAAATACATACACCGCCGGAATGATCATCATACCCGCTAACATAGCCACAACCGTATCGAAAATCTCGATCTGGTTGATAGATTTCATCAGGTTTACATCTTTTTTTAACATAAGAACCATAAGCTACCATAATTCCCATGGCCACACTGATAGAGAAGAACAACTGTCCCATGGCATCCATGAGTACTGTTGCATAATCTTTCAGTGTCATGCCGGAAAAATCCGGGATCACATACTTTTTCAGTCCCTGAAGGCCGGTTCTCACCACACCGTTCTCTTCATAATGCAGTGTCAGAGAGTACACAGAAATAATAATGATCAGCACCAGAAGGATCGGCATAATGACCCTGCTGAACTTTTCAATTCCTTTATTAACACCTCCCAGCACAACTGCTGCCGTTACCAGCAAATATGCCAGGCCAAAGATCATCGGAGCAACATCTCCGGTAATAAAATCTGTAAAAAACTGTCTCCGGCTGATGCATGAGACAAACCGGTAAAATACACCGTACAATACTTAAATACCCATCCGCCGATCACAATAATACGGAAGGATCAACACCGCACCAGACAGGCTGCGAAACCTAATTTGCTGAACTTTTTATGAAGCACGCCATAAGCCGTCAATGGGCTGTGTCCCGTCTTTCGTCCAATGGCAATCTCTGTAGTCAGCAAGGCAAAACCGAATGTCAATGCCAACACAAGATAAAACAATAAAAATACACCGCCGCCGTCTTTAGCTGCCAGGTACGGAAAACGCCACAGGTTTCCCAGACCTATTGCACTGCCGGCTGCCGCCAGCACAAAGCCGATCTTTCCACTAAAAATTTGCTCTTGATTTTTCCATATTTCCTCCATCACTGTTAATCCAGTGGTTGTTTATAATTTTTCACTACCTGCTCATAAAACATACGGACAGCCGGTGCCATAGCCTCAAAATCCAGGGCCGCCAAACCTATAATGCGGTAGGCGTCTTCCTTCAGATGAAAGCAGTCCACTTCATAAGGGATGTCCTGCATGACCATTTCCGGCATAAGACAGATACCAAATCCATGAGCCACCATAGCCACAGTGGAAAGGTCATCCACCACATGATAATTGGAAGTCACATTCAGATCATGTTCTTTCATGAAATTCTGGATATCTGCATCCGTACTTTCTCTTTGTGTAACAAACTGATATTCCCTGAGTTCCTCTACTTCCATCCTTCCTGCCTGGTGCGGAGCCCCTTGGGTACCACACAGAGCAGCGGGTCTTTGTACAAAGGCACGATCGGAATCTCTCCGGCGCTGGATACGGACAAAAACCTACATCCACCACACCGTTTTTGATCCAGTAACTTACATCATCATAAGTTCCTGGAATATTTCCATCTCGATGGCCGGATATGATTTTGCGAAAGCATGTATCAGTTCCGGCATCCAGTTGGTACATACACTGGAAAAACAGCCTATCTTGATTCTTCCCTGTTTGAGTCCATTAAATTCAGCAACCGCCTGCTGCAGACTTTCATCGCTGTTTAGAACGGCGTTTACATATGGAAGAAGACGCTCCCCATAATTGGTAAGCATCACACCATTTTTCCCCCGGTTGAAAACAAAAAATCCCAGTTCTTTCTCCATCGAACTAACAGCATGGCTGACTGCAGAGGGCGTCAGTCCCAGTAGTTCTGCTGCCTTTCTGAAACTCCCCCTGGTCCGCCACAGTCTTCAACACCTGATACGATAAAAGCGTCATCTATATCATCCTCTGGAACACTTAAACTGCAGATCCTCCCAGCGACGGTCTACTTCCGCCTGGAACTGTTCTATCAAATGCTCATTTCCTTTTTTGAATAAATGCTTGAATCGTCCCTGCTCTCTCAGAAAATCTTCAATCGGCAGTTTTTCTTTGGTTCATAGGACAGGATCCATTTACCATGTTCCACCTCAAACAGCGGCCAATAACAGGTTTCCACTGCCAGCTTGCAGATCTTCATTACATCGGACATCTCATAACGCCAGCCTCTCGGACAAGGTGTCATTATATTAAGGAAACTTGCTCCTTCTGTATAAATAGCCTTTTCAGACTTTCTGTGAATATCCTTAAAATCAGTAGTCAGCGTTGTCTGCGCCACATAAGGCACATCATGATCTGCAATAATGCTGGCAAGATCTTTCCGGTTCTGCATCTTTCCTACAGACTGGGAACCTACCGGCGTGGTTGTTGTGTCTGCATACATTGGAGTGGCTGAAGAACGCTGAATTCCGGTATTCATGTAAGCACCATTGTCATAGCACACATACACCATGTCGTGTCCTCGCTCCATGGCACCGGACAAGGACTGGAATCCAATATCGTAAGTACCGCCGTCTCCACCAAAAAGTAATAAACTTAAAGGTCTCGTCTTCCGGCAGTTTTCCTCTTTTTTTCAACGCATGATAAGCAGTCTCCACACCACTTAATGTAGCTCCTGCATTTTCAAATGCATTGTGGATATAACTGTCTTCCCATGCGGTGTATGGGTACATAAAGGAAGATACTTCCAGACATCCGGTAGCGTTGCCGATCACTGCATGATCTCCCTCATGAAGTGCCCGGAGAACGGCACGAACGCCAATGGTTGCACCGCATCCGGCGCACATACGATGCCCCGGTGCCAGACGCTCCGGTTTATTCATCATTTTCTTTAAACTATAATCGCTCATGACGGTCCTCCTATCTCAATCGAATGTAACGATGCTGCTCTACTTCTTTTCCTTCTGTGGCAACACCTTCTAATTCTGCAAAAATATCTTTGACATCGCTTACGGTAAAATCTCTGCCGGCCAGACCGTAAATGTAACTTACGGCTTCAATCATTACTTTTTTCACGGAACAATGCCGCCGGCACTTCACTGGCAAGAGGACCTCCATGTCCATTATAACTTTCACAGCGGTCCATGATAGCTGCCACTTTGCAGTGTTTTAGTGCCTGTGCAATCTCTTCTGCCGGGAACGGACGGAACACACGGAGTTTCAAAACACCGACTTTCTTTCCTTCTTCCCGCAGTTCATCCACAGCCTGCTTGGCAGTTCCTGCTGCCGATCCCATGATCAGCATGATGTAATCGGCATCCTCTGTTTTGTATTCTTCGAATAATTCAAAACCACGGCCTGTTAACTCTCTATATTTTCTTGCCACTTCCCGGATCACTTCTTTGGAGTTTTCCATGGCAATCTCCTGATTTTTCTTCGCTTCCATGGCATAATTGGACACAGAATACGGACCTACAGCAATTGGTTTGCCTGGATTTAACAAATATTCTTCCGGTGTATATTCCCCTACAAATTCTTTTTACCATGTCATCCTCTTCCAGCAGGATATTTTCTACGGCATGACTGGTAATAAATCCGTCCTGACAGATCATAACCGGCAGGTGTACCCGCTTGTCTTCCGCAATGGGATAAGCCTGAATAAAGTTATCATAGGCCTCCTGGTTGTTCTCCGCATAGAGCTGGATCCATCCTGTATCTCTGGCTCCCATTCCATCGGAGTGATCGCAGTTGATATTGATCGGGCCGGATAAAGTACGGTTTACCAATGCCATCACTAATGGCAGGCGGTTGGACGCTGCCAGTAAAAGTTCCTCCCACATCAATGCCAGACCGGCAGAAGATGTAGCAGTAAGACTTCTGGCTCCTGCTGCCTCTGCCCCGATGGTGGCACTCATGGATGAATGTTCACTTTCTACCGGGATAAACTCTGTGTCCATCTGTCCATTGGCTATATAAGTAGACACCATCTGAGGAATCTCCGTAGACGGTGTAATAGGAAAGCCGGCATAACATCCGGATTGATCTGGCGGATCGCGTAAGCCACCGCTTCATTTCCTGACATTCTCTCTTTGATCGACATTAGAAATTTCCCTCCTTCATCTCAATGGCATCAAAAGGACATACTTTGGCACAGATGCCACATCCTTTACAGTGGTCATAATCAAATTCCCCTTTTTTCCCTCTGCCACCGGAATACTGCTGTCCGGGCAGACAGGTGCACACAGCAGACACTGTTTGCATAAATCTGCTTTGAATACAGGTGTGTTGGTTCTCCATTCTCCTGTATTGAACAATTTGGATGTGGCACCGTTAAACACCATCAAACCTTCTGTCAGTTCCTCATGAGGAGTGTTTTCATTGATCTTTGTTATATCTGTTCTCATTTTTTCTTCTCCTTACATCTCATGAGCGATAACGGCATCATAGGCAACTTCCAGTGCCTTCATATTACCGTCGATCACTTCTGGTTTCTTCGCAAATTTATGCTGGTAAGAGTTTTTCATTTCCCGGATAAATGTATCTTTGTCCATCACTTTGCTTACCGCCACAATCGCTGCCAGCATAGGGGAATTCGGGAAATTCTTTCCCAATGTCTCCACGGATATCTTTCTGGCATCCACGGTATATACTTTTTCCCTTATATCCATTCAACTGCGGTGCGATCTCCTGTGGTGACTTCGGTGTGTTTACCACAATAGCCCCTGCTCTTTCAAACCGGCTGTCACATCTACGGTGTGCAGCAATGTCTCATCTACTACTACCACATAATCCGGGTGATATATTGGAATGAACACGAATCTCGTCGCTGCTGATGCGGTTGTATGCGGTAATGGGTGCTCCCATACGCTCCGGGCCATATTCCGAAATCCCTGTACATTTTTACCTGTTTTAAACGCCACATCTGCCAGTAACAGAGCAGCTGTCTTGGCTCCCTGGCCGCCCCGGCCATGCCATCTGATCTCGATTCCGTTTTTCATTGTATGTAACCTCATTTCTTTCTTTAAATACCGAACATACACTATTATAGCGAACTTTTCTCAATTGTAAAGCGAAAATGATTAATTTTTATTCATTTTTATAATGAATATTTTTCATCATTTCAGGATTGTAACTTATTTATATAAATTGACTTGAAACAACGGTGTCCTCTTTGATATAATAAACGCAGATATATGATATAGAAAAGAACCATACAAGGGGGAAGCGTCTTGGCTAAACGCTATTTTATTAAGACAAAATTTCTTGAGCCGGGAATGCAGATTGACCAGGCTGTCAACAACCGGCTGGACCAGTTACTGGTCCAATCCGGCACGATCCTGGACAAGTCCGATATCGCCTCAATTGAGAGACTGGGAATACCCGGTGTTTACATATTAGATGAAGGAGTGGTGGCTCAGCCAAAGGAGCAAACAGGCTGTCACTCCCACCATGCAGGCAGAAAAAAATATCGAACAATACAGGGTGGCAGATCCCCAGAAAGTGACCCTTTCCAACATGGTAAAGGAACGGGTTTCCCAGGGTATCCAGTTTTTGTACAACAATACGGAGTCCAAAGAATTTGTAGAGACTTCTGCCAACATTACCAGTGACTTGATGAAAGCCATCTTTGAAAACCATTCCCTGGCTATTGATATCAGCGCCTTGAAGACAAGTGATGAATATACTTTCAAACACAGTGTGGATGTAGCCACTCTTGCTATGATCATTGCCAAAAAACTGGGCATGTCTTTCAAGAAAAGTATACGATATCGGCATCGCAGGCCTTCTGCATGATATGGGAAAAGCCCAGATTCCCAATGAGATACTGAACAAACCGGGGCGTCTTACCGATGACGAATTCCAGGTTATGAAGTCCCATTCAAGACTTGGCTACAATATTTTGAAAAAAAAGAAACGAATTTCCGCCTATGATTCCGTTGGCAGTTCTTCAGCACCATGAAAAAATGAACGGCACCGGCTATCCTCTGAAATGCAAGGCGGACAAGATCGTTCCTTTTGCCAAGATCCTGTCTGTCGCAGATGTATATGATGCGCTGGTAACGGAGCGGCCGTACAAAAAAGCTTTTTCCCAGCGGACCGCCGTAGAGATGATCATGTCCATGACCGACCAGTTGGACATCGATTCTATGCGGAGTTTCCTGGACACAGTTATTTTGTACCCGGTGGATTCCAATGTCCGCCTCAGTAACGGCGAAACGGCCCGGGTGGTCGAGAACAAACCGGGCGTCGTTCTGCGTCCTACGGTAGTAGGACTGGAAAGCGGTAAAGTGTATAATCTGGCAGATGACGTAAGCTGCGCCAGTATTCTTATATTGTAGATTGGCGGATGCCTGTTTTTCTTTCTTGGGTTCCGTCTATAAGGAGGATTTCTATGGCATCCGAAAAAGAAGAATTTATCACGAAAAAAATATATTCCCACCGGGGCACCTATAGTGGAAAACGACCGTACACTGATCTACAAAGTCCGCTGTATGGAAGAGCCGGGCAGGCCCGTGGCAATTTGAAAATGTACCGCAAACGGAATGTCAGCCGCCTCTATACCAAACTCATGCAGCTTGATTACAGCGAATATCCACATATCTATAATGTGAAATATTTTGACGACAGTACACTGGTAGTGGAAGAGTGTCTTACCGGCCGCACCTTGCAGGGAGGCCATGAACCGAAACCGCGCCGCTGGTACGGGATTCAGTTCTATCAGGCCGGAGAGATCATGGAGCAGATCTGCCATAATATCGAGACACTGGCCGGCTTGAATCCACCCATTATCCATCACAATTTAAAACCAAGCAACATTTTTATCACCAATACCGGTGCCGTTAAATTTCTGGACTTCGTACCGGTTCCGCCTCGCCGCAGTTTTTCTCTGGGAAAAATCCTGCAAAATCTCGGGGTTATTTTTCACGAGATCGTAACCGGAAAAAACCGGGAAGTTCTGTTCCCTGTCCGGCTCCTTACCGGGACATTATAAAAAAAATGCCTCAGCCGCCAGGACGCCCACAATTACACCTCCCTGGAAGACCTGGAAAAAAGATATTTCCTATGCCAAAGATCATCACCGGTCTCCCATTGAGAGCACTTTTGTAGAAATTCCCTATACCCTTACGGTACCATTTCAGGGCATAGTTCTCACCGTGGAATGGATGCTTTTTTACTATTTCCATCAGAGCGGCAGTTTTGCCAACTCTTTTGTTTGGCAGTATTTTCGTTTCTCACACCCTTATATACATAACAAGACGCCACACTTTCCTTCAAAAATGTGACGCCTCTTTTTGGTCTGTTCCAGACTCTATCCTTTTCTAATCCTGGCAGCCATCTGTATGCTGGCAGCCTTTCTTTGAATTTCATCCTGTGATCTTACAGAAGTTTTTATTGGTCTTCATGGCAATAACACGATCCGTCGGATATTTACAGCTCTTGTAATAAGTGGATGAAAACAATGTATATGTGTAAGTTCCATATACAGCTACTCCTTCTACCATTGGTGGCAGGGTAGTGACTGCTCTGGCTGTATTTTTTCTTAATATTTCCCTTGGCGCCTACTGCGCTGTAAGAAGGTATATAGGTACGGATCTGTGAAATATAACCACTCTTACTTTTGGCTGTCCGGTAACTTCTTGTAAGCAGCAAAGTTCCATTGGAATTGAAAGTAATTCCCTGGGTTTTGGCCGGCACAGCCATGGTGTATTTTGCTGACAGAGTTGGCACGGTAGTCTTTCCTACGGTATAACCTACCATAGAAGAGGAAGTCTGTTTGAAACTTCCAACCCACAAAGTACCGTTATAATATCCCATATAGGATGCGGTTCCATTTACCTTGTGGACACTGTTATACGCCGCCAGTTCGGTATAAGAACTTCCTCCGTTTACGGCATCGGTAATAACGGTGTATGGGAAAGATGCCACGCTGGTTCCCTTTGAGATCCAGACATTTTTTCCATCATAGGCAATACCGCCTACTTTGGCCTTACTTGGCAGTACAATGGTAGTTATATACGATTTGGCTGCGCGGCTCACTACATAAATCACGGAATAATCGGTTTTCTTGTAATCATAAGCTGTGATCAGGAAATAACTTCCTGCCAGACACATTCCCTGAGGAACCATTGTGGTACTTCCAAATCCTGCCACATTGGTGTTGATCATACCCGGATGGCAAAACTCTTGCTATAGTTCATATAACTGCGCATCCTTTTATAAGTCTTGTATGTTTTTGACTTCTGGAATGATGTCTTGGTTGCATATTTTTCTGCCTTCTTAGATGTAGCTGCTACAGACACCGTTTTTACCAGAACGGAAGAAGATAAACTTCCTCTACATTCGTTCCGTTCACTGTTTTGTACGGTGCAATGCAGAAATAATATTCTACACCCTGCTCCAGACTTTTCTTTTGTAAGTGGTGGTAGTTCCCTGAGTGATGGCAGCCCCCCTTCACATAGGCACTTTCAGATGCTTTGCGGTAGTAAACGTAATAACCGCTGGCACCACTTACAGCGGTCCAGGTCAGACGTACCCGCTTGCTTCCCCCTCTGGCTTTCAGTGTAGTCGCCGGGAGTCTGTAAGCATCAAATCCGGTGTGGCACGGTGTCACAGTAGGAAGCGTGGTCGGCACCGGTGTTGTAGTGCTGACCGCACTTCCGCTGCTGATGCTGCCACCGCTGACAGCGCCTGTTCCCTCTGCCGCCTTACTTCTTTCAGGTCCCATTCCCATCGCTGCCGAAGCCACCATGGAAAAGGCCAGACATAATGATATGTATTTTTTCCAATTTTTCATTTTTCACCTTCCTTGTCTTGATGAGGTCATTGTAATATCATTCTTTGTCATCCCTTGGCACTTTTTTTTGTCAGAAAATTGACAAGTGCATTGCCTGCCCGTATAATATGCATTGCCCCTTACAAAGGGATTTCAATGCAAAGGAGATTTTTCATGGACGACAAAACACTGCATATTCAAACTGATTTTATCCAGCAGGATGGCAAAGATACCTTTTATAACCACCGCTACGAACCTACTCCCTATGATGTACTGGACAACCTTTTTTTCCGTTTTTGCTCCTGAGCCGGACAGCTGTCTGGTCGACTACGGCTGCGGACCGGGCCGATTGAATTTTTATGTTGAAAAACGATTCGGTCTTTCCAGTATCGGCGTAGAATACGCCCGTGAGTTTTACGAAAAAGCCCTGGATAATCTCGCTTCCTATAAAGGAAGAAAGGAACGAATCACCTTCTGCCACTGTAAGGCACAAGATTATATCGTTCCTTCCTGCGCTGGATATTTTTATTTTTTTAATCCTTTTTCCGTGGAAATATTCCGCCAGGTCATCGGCCGGATCCTGGATTCCTGGGAAGAAAATCCCCGCCCGCTGACTCTGGTTTTATACTATCCGGAAGATGACGCCATCTTCTATCTGGAGCAGCATACACTGTTTCGTCTGGTGGATGAAATGGCAGCCAGTGATGCCGTCTGCCATGACCGGAGAGAGCGTTTCTGCCTCTACCACTTAGAGTGAAATGGCATTGTATTCTTCATCCGTTACCGGTTCGCACCACTCATTGGAAGTTTCCTCCCCGGCACTTCAATAGCCAGATGGCTGAACCAGCTGTCGGTGCTGCCCCGTGCCAGTGTTTTACTTCAGCCGGTATGTTGATGCAGTCTCCCGGTTTCATCTCCACCGCTTCTTTTCCTTCTTCCTGATAAATCCCTCTTCCTGCCACGCACACAAGAATCTGTCCGCCACCGCTTTTTGCATGGTGGATGTGCCAGTTATTGCGGCATCCGGGTTCAAAAGGTCACATTATATACACCTACCTGCTCTGTGGATACAGATGCCAGATAACTCTGGCCGATAAAGTATTTTGCAAATGCTTCGTTTGGCTGTCCGATTGGGAAAGGCATTTCTTTCGCATGGGCTCTCATGGCTTCATCTTCATACGGAAAATCTCCTTCTGCCACCTGCCATACTTCTTTTGCCAGGTTAAAGACAGCCCAGGCTTTGGGCCATCCTGCATAAAAATCCAACATGGGTGACGACTGCTGCTATCTCTTTCTGGGAGACACCATGATCCTTGGCATTCTGCAAGTGGAATTTCAAAGACGAATCCGTGATTCCCTGTGCCATCAATGCCACAACGGTTATGATACTTCTTGTTTTTACATCTATGTCCTGATTATTCCAGTTCTCACCAAAAGAACATCATCATTAAAATGTGCAAATTCCGGTGCAAATTCCCCTAATGCACTGCGTCCTGCTGTCTGTACAATCTTCGCCATCTTTTCTGACCTCCTACCATGTTTTGATCCAGTTTTCAATTTCCGATTTTCCTGCCTGATTCAGTACCTTGCCTTCTATAAAAGTGGCTCCCGGTGCCGATGGCTCCAGTTCTTTCACGGTGCTGCCGAAACCGCTGCCGCCAGAGGTAGCAAACAGACGAATGGTCTTGCCGGTAAAATCATGTGCTTCTAAAAAGGTGTTAATGATGGTTGGTGCTACATACCACCAGATTGGGAAGCCCAGCACGATCTCATCATATGGGTCAATATCAAGGCTTTCTCCACCCAGTTCCGGCCGGATCTTTTGTCCTTCATCTCTACACTGCTTCTTGACTTCTTGTCCATCCAGTTCAGATCTGCACTGGTATACGCCACTCGGTGTGATCTCATACAGATCTGCTCCTGCTGCTTCTGCCAGTGTCTGGGCAATCTTTTTCGTATTGCCGCTGGCACTGAAAAATGCAACTAATCTCTTACTCATAACAATTGCCTCCTTATCTTTTTTATCATCTGCTATCATTATAGAGCCAATATATGAATATTACTAATACTTATATGGAATACATTTTATGCCTCGAAGGCCTTGATATTTTGAATCAGCCGTTTTACTGCCACCGAATAGGGAATATTTCTGCGCCATGCTATAATGGTACCTGCCTTGATCTCCGGATACAGTTTTTTTCTGCACCAGCAGATCGTTGCGCCAGTATCTGGCTGCCCCTCAATGGAAACTGGATATCCCAGTCCATGGACCGCCAGGATTCCTGCGTTGGTTCCCAGATTGCTTGTGTACGCAATATTTAATTTCTGAAAATCCTCTCCAAACCAGTTGGCCAGTTCGCTCTGTACTCCCAGCCGCTCCGGCAGGATAAGAGGTTTTCCCATGAGATCTTCCTTTGTGATAAACTCCTTTTCCGCCAGCGGGTCCTCCGGCCTCATTCCTGTCACCCACTGGTCACTTTCCCGGATCCTTATATATTCCAGTTCCTCTGTATTTACCGGCTCCATAAAAAGACCAAGGTCGATGAGCCCCTGGTTCATTTTGGACAGGATGGTATCTGCCGTTCCTGTGTGCAGGGTAATCTGCACCAGCGGGTACTGTTTCTTATACTGTCCCAGGATTTCTGCCAGTGTTTCCACCGCCACAAATTCGCCGCATCCGATGTGAATAATCCCTTCTATCTCACTTTCGTCTGGTGAAATTCTTCCAAAATCTTATCTTCCAGATCCAAAATCTCCAACGCCCGACGTTTCAGCAAAAAGCCCTTCATCCGTCAGAGTAATATGTCTGCCGCCCCGGTCAAATAAAACCGTTCCCAGTTCCTCTTCCAGCGCCGCCAGCTGCCTTGAAAGGGTAGGCTGGGTAATGTGAAAGCCGGCTGGCCGCTCTGGTAAAACTCTGTTCTCTGGCAACCGTCAGAAAATACCGCAATACTCTTAATTCCATTATTCATCCACCGGAGAGCAGTATCTCTCCCATCCCGCTTCCTCTTCCTCATAGACCAGGCAGAGCCAGTAAGTATCCACTTCTTCCGGATCCTCTTCCTGGGGATGTCAATTCCCAGTTCCAGTCCTTTTCCCTGGGATACCTGTGCTTCCACAGTGGTAAATACAGTTCCTCCTGCCACTCTGGCAAGGACAGCGTCCTGGGCCGGCACCGGCACATCCTCATTGGGATCTCTTCCTGCAGTACGCCGTTGGCATCATAATATTTCATGCCCTCTTTGACAATCTTTACCAGTTTTGCCTGATGCAGCCACAGGGTGATCTCACCGCAGAACATATCCTGGAAACGGCCGTTCTGGGAGTTATCCGCCTTTACCACACCGCCGCTAAACTGCATTTGTATTGTATCTTTTTCTATTTTAAATTCTTTTTACCACTGCCTCGTCAAAGGAAAGCAGTGATAACTCGTTTTACAATGGAACTTCATACATTTTTCTCCTCACTTTACTTTTTTGATAAAATTTGCCTCTAAACCTGCCACAAAAAGAATGGAGATCACGGCAAACAGTTCATTCATCACTTTTTACCAGATTATAGATCACATACAGATCCAGGCCCACTTCCGATGTGTAGCGCAGGGCATCGGTCAGTTCAGGCCAAAACTCAACACCAGCATAACGGAGGCAAACAACGCCATAACCTTGGCCCCATTCCCTGAAAATACAAAAAACAACAAAACTACTGCCACTAATTCAATTCCCCCCAGGATGAAAAAACTGGTGGCTGTATCCGCTCCATAATGAATCGGTATATAGACAAGATTATCCACCGATGCCAGGATCAGCATAGCATACGCAAGTACCAGGGAACTTCCTCCATTCTGTCCCTGCACCGTCTTATGTACGCCAAAGGCGGCAAACCATGCCGCCAGCAGCATAAAGGGGGGGTAAGGAACAAAAACACGATAACTACCGGTATGGAAACCTGTCCCAGATTCACTTCATTTACAAAGATCATAACCGCCTGTGCCATGGAAAATGCTCCCAGAAATAACAATATCCATGAAAGAATCCGCATAGCCGCTTTCACGATCGGATTTTTTTATATAATAATTTTCCTGCTGCATAGTCAAACCTCTCCTTATTTACTGAATTTCTCTCTCTATCTTACCATGGAACCCTGACTTCAACAACTATATTTGAATCATATTTGCCCGGGCATCGGAATATATTAGTAAGTATAAAAAGAATCAGGAATGCCTCTGGCTTCCCAAAGGGAGATATTGATTATGTATATAAAAAAAATTTTCTGCTGTATCTGCGTCCTCGCTCTAACCGCCTGTGGAGTATCATCACCCCCCAGGCAACACCTTCCCCTCCCCCGGATCCCTCTCCGGAAGCGAAAACTCTGTCTGTGGACAAGCACAGGGACGAGCTTTCTCTGCTGTATGATCCCAAAGAAGATGTAGTATACTCCGTAAAAAAAGGCTCACACCGTTCTACTTTTTATATTGTAAAACAGGGTGTCCCAGACAGTTCCCCTGCCTTTCGCATCAAAGCTTCTGCCGGCACTTCCTACCGTACCTTCCAGTTTGATGATAAGGGGACTTTATATGCTGCCGGCGCTCATGGGAAAAAGCACTGTATCTACCGTTTTTCTTCTCGAAAAAAGCGAAAAAACTGCCCCTTTCTCCGGCACCTGCCTCCCCTGTGCAGCAGCTCTTATTCTCCGGAGTCACTATGGCCGTGATTTGCCGGGACCATTCGGTCTCTTTTATAACCTGATAGAATATCAGCAGCTGGGACAGACTACACTGAAAGGACAAGCCGACTCTTCTCTTTTTTGTATGACTGTCATTTTCTCGTCCAGACCTTTCAGTCAAAAAAAACCTGCTTTTATTTCAGGACATCAACTGGCGCACCGGAGACACGCTTTTGCAGTACCCTCTCCTGACGCCGTCACAAAAACCGACACCCTTCCTATGTGCCGGCAGAACAATACTCTGTACCTGCTGCGAAACCGAACTCTGTTCGCCGGGAAGTGCGGAGATGCCCGGTTTAACAAAGTTTTTTCCCTGGAACCCTATGTGGAAGACGGATTTACGCCGATACAAATATTAGTAACAAGAGACAACCGTCTGCTGGTACAGGGCCGGGAAAAAGATTCTTCCCCTGCAGTCTATGAAACAACCTTACCAGCCCGCCAGGAAGGGCCGGCTGCCAGCCTTTCTTCCTGAAAGTCCTCATTTTGCTACTAAAAAGAGAAAAAGGAGAAGACACATGAGAAAATTTTTACAGGAATTTAAAGAATTTGCCATGCGGGGCAATGTAATGGACCTGGCCGTGGGTGTAATCATCGGTGCCGCTTTCCAGACGATTATCAATTCTCTGGTAAATGACATCATCATGCCTTTGATCGGTCTAATTGGGAAAGTTGATTTTTCCCAGAAAGTCTTTGTCCTCCGGGGCGTAGATATCCGCTACGGTGCCTTTCTCACAGCTATTTTGAATTTCGTGATCATGGCCTTTGCTATCTTTCTTTTAGTCAAAGCAATGAACGCCCTTTCCAATCTGGGCCGGAAAAAGACGAGCCGGAAGTACCTACAACTAAAATATGTCCATACTGCTGCAGTGAGATCACTCTCAAAGCCACCCGCTGCCCGCATTGTACTTCCATTCTGGAAGAACCGGAAAACACAAAATAAATTTCTGGATAAAAAAACTACGCTTTGCAGCGTCCTGCCACAAAAGCGTAGTTCTTTTTTTTTGTATTCTTCACGATGATAGAATCAGCATCCTCTCCATCTGCTTCAATAGATATCATCGAACCAAGTTCTACCTCATCCAGGGAAATCTCGGTCTTTTCTCCACCGTCTTCCTTGTAGATCTTTGTATCACTGTCAATCTTGTAAGTCTTGCTTTCTCCCTGAGACTGGGAAGAATTCTGTCTTTTACCTGCCGGCGGGGTGCCATCCGGTTTTCCGCCAACTGCTCCGCCACTGACAGGGCCTTTCTTTTTATCATCGCCCTGGATCGCCGGGCCGCTGGCAGGTCTTCCTTTACCGATGGCTCCACCACTGGCCGGGCCGTTCTGTCCCGGATCACCGGTCATTTCTTCAATCTGGATCTGCGTTTCCGAAATAGCCGTCAGCCTTCCGCTTGTCTTTGTGGTTCCATCAGAACTGCCACATGCTGTCAGTCCTGCACATGCCATGCATAGTAAAGTCCTGTGTATAATTTATTCATTCCTGTCTTCTTCATATGGTAACCCTCCATTCCGGGGAATTAATGTCCGCCCTTTTCTTGTTTACGAGCACCATTCTACAAGATAAAAATGAATTGCCTGTGTTGTATTTGTGTCCAAATCATGAAGCCATTAATACTGAGGTCTATACAGACTTTCCTTGCTAAAGACCGCTGTCGGCGTCTTCATAGAAGTTTGGATTTCTTTCTGATAATACCATGGATCTTCCGGATGCAGCGGATTTAATATCACATGAAACTGCTGCGCCGGGCTGCCTCCCCTGGGCAACAAAAACGCTTTTTGCCCTTGGCATTGACACACACATCTACTACCATGACTACCGAACCATTCTGTATCCACATCTCCCGGCTTTATCTTACTTAACTTCACAGATTTGCAGTCTTTCAGCAGACTGCGGTATCCACTGGCCGGATATACTTTCTGCTGTAAAAACTTCACAAAATCCTCATAGGTACCGGCCTCCTGTCCTTCTTTTTGCAAATTGTACCTGTGTTCCGGACACTGTAAATTTGATACGGTCATACTCTCCCTTGCTCCAGAAGTTCTCTCCGTACATTCTCTGCACGGATGCGGTCTGCTGCTGGAGATTTACCTCTTCCATCGGAAGTTTCAACACAGCCACTGCCCTCCTGAGACACTCTTGGTCCTTCCTGTATAATATTTGATCTTTGTCTTTTTATAAACCGAATAGTCCCGCAGGTACTGTGCCAGTTCTTCCTCTTGGGCATCCTGCTCATACCCTTCCGGCAAAGCGACACGGTCTGCCAGGGTCTTTCCTGTTGTATCGATAAACTCATCGATGGAACTTCCACTGCTGACTCTTACCACGGCTCTTACCGCGCCACCGCTGGCTGTGTCTTCGTTGTCTTCCGGTGTGGCCTCGACTGCCACCTTCGTAGCCGGCTGCTGCGAATCATCTTCTACCACCTCATCGCTCCATGCCACGCCACGCCATACCGGGATCAAAAGAATCAATATAACAGCGGCCAGTGCCCCTGCCAAAATAACTGCCTGACGGCTGGTCATATGTCTGTTTCCCATTTTATCCTCCATCTTATACATGCAGTTTCTTCAAAAATGCTTTCGTTCGCTCATTCTTCGGATGATCGATGACTTCCTCCGGTGTACCGGTCTCAACTACCACACCTTCATCCATAAATACAACCCGGTCTGAAACCGCCCTGGCAAAATCAATCTCATGGGTCACGATCACCATTGTCATTTTTTTCTGCCGCCAGCTGCTTCAACAGCCGCAGGATCTCCGCTGTGATCTCCGGATCCAGTGCGGAAGTAGGTTCATCAAAAATACAGCATAGAAGGCTTCATGGCCAGCGCTCTGGCTATGGCCACCCGCTGCTGCTGTCCACCGGACAACTCACACGGATAGGCCTCTTCTCTGCCTTCCAGCCCTACTTTTTTTAACAAAGTACAGACTTCCTCATACACCTCTTCTTTTTTCTTTTTTGATTGATGATCGGTGCATCTGACACATTTTTTCAACACATTAAAATGTGGGAACAGATTAAAATTCTGAAACACCAGTCCAAACTGTCCGCTGGCCCATCGGATATCTGCCTTACTTCCATACAGGGTATTTCCCTGTTCATCCATTTTACTACTTCCCGGTCCTTGTAGGCAATACTCCCGCCATCGGCTGTCTCCAGGAAGGTGGCACATCTCAAAAGAGTAGATTTACCCGAACCGGATGGCCCCAGGATTGATACCACTTCTCCCTGATCCACAGTCAGGTCAATACCATCCAAAACTACTTTTATTGTCAAAACTCTTACGAATGTTTTTCAATTCTAAAATACTCATACATAACCTCCGTTTTTGCTGTTCTACTGATAATAATTAAACTTCTTTTCAACTTTTTCCATAATAAAGGCAATAACAAAGTTAAAAACATAATAGAACGCACCTGCTACAAACAACGGAAGTAATGACTTCTGCGCTGCTGAAAGCTGCTGTCCGATCTAAAAACATCTCTGTAAAGGAAACCACATATGCCAAAGAAGTATCTTTTACCAGCGTGATCACCTCATTGGTAACCGGCGGCAGCACTCTCTTCACCATCTGTGGGAAAAGGATGCGGAAATAAGTATGTCTTCTTCCATATCCAAGCAATGTAGCTGCTTCTCTCTGTCCCACCGGGATTCCCTGGAAACCGGAGCGGTAGATTTCTGCAAAGTACGCTGCATAGTTCAGTGAGAATCCAATAATCACCGCATAAAAACGATAGGAAAAGGAAAGTGGGATTCCAAACACATAATATGGTGCAAACAGCACAACCAAAAGCTGCAGCATCAACGGTGTTCCTCTCATGATGGATATATAAATCCTGGCAATCCACTGCAAAATACGGAAACGGGACATTCTGAGAACACAAAGCAGTAATCCCAGTGGCAGTGAGAATAACAAAGTCAACATAAAGATCGCCAGAGAGGCACCCATACCTTCGCCTAACTGTCCTATTGTCTTCCAGATACTGGGGGAAGATCCAGAACCTCCTGTTGTCTCTGATACTCCTGAGCCCGTTGCCGTTACGGCAGCTGCCGACGCACTCTCTGCTCCTGAAGGTTTCAGACAGACACTATCTGTCAGTTTCCATTTTGCTGCGATCTGGGCAAATGTACCGTCTTCTACCATTTCATTTAAAGTAGTCTGCACTTCATCTCTCAGTTTTGTATTTCCTTTTTTAAAACCTATTCCATAATTTTCTGAAGATAAACGCTCTGAAAGCATTTCCAGTTTATCTTCTTTCCCTTCTAACTGATAATTAGCCACACCGATATCCAGCGCAATGGCATCTACCATGCCGCTTTCCAGATTCATAATGGCTGTATTGTAATCTTTTACCTGCTGCAGTTCACCTAATGACGCCCGCAGTTTTTATTTTCCTCGGTGGCATCCTCTCCTGTCAAGGCTGCCAGAGCAGAGGAATCTGTCTGTACAACCAGAATCTTTCCTGCAAGATCCGACAAGGAATGAATGGAAGAACCTTTTTTACGAGTACCACCTGTGAATTGTCCACATAGGCTTCGGACCATGTATAATCATTCTCACGGCCATTCATGGTAAAAACCGTTCCAGATACAGGAAATTGTTCCTGATGACAACTCTGCATCTTTCGCATCCCAGTTAATAGGTCTTTTGATCAGATTCCATCCTCTCCGCTGGCAAACCCCTGTGCCAGATCCAGGTCAAATCCTACATATTCACCATTGTCCATATATCCATATGGCGGAAATTCTGCATCAAAACCTACTATAAAATCTTGTGCTGCCCGGGCCGTTACCGGGAAACTCATTCCCACTGCCAGTAAAAGCAGCATACATCCCACAATTATTTTTATTCTATGTGTCCAATTCTTCATCATTCCAATTTTAACCTTTCCTTAGGCGAGTATCGCATCCGCCAGTTTATTCATCGTTGCAACGGTGTCGTCTTTCATCGTAGAGCGAATCGTAACCACCGGTTCTAC
>VOFD01001618.1_pt1 | contig 20355 bp, 40 predicted proteins | sample 5384101 | NCBI WGS metagenome assembly VOFD01 (sample SAMN12384723, study PRJNA508395) | human gut metagenome | isolation source: healthy gut C | host: Homo sapiens
AAGCGAGCTTTTTCGAAGATAACGGAGCATTTCGTATTAATACGCTGCGGTGGATAAGCTGAAAATAAAGAAACGGAAGAACAGCCATTGGTCGCTCCAGGACAGCTGAGGAAGAGTGTCAGGCTGGCGCATTGACCCGTCTGATTTCAGACGGGTCAATAAAGTACAATATATTTTAAGTATAACATTTTATATAAGAAATCAAGTAATTATAGGGATTGTTACGGAATATTTACATTCTTTTTTTATTATTACTATTCTTTTCTAACCAAATTTTCGCATACGAACAGGCGGCTGTAACCTTTCCGTTTTTTCTTTAATTTTTTCAACTGCCAATTCATTAGCTGGTCGGCAATTCCTTTACTGCGAAGAGCATTGTCTACAAATGTGATTAATACAGAATACTCGTTATCTATTTCAGAAAAGTTATTTCAGCAAGAAGCTTACCATTTTCGTCCTCACTGTATATTCTGTTTGTTTGAATAGTATATTTATATCTTACAGGGTGACGAATGACTGGCGTCTCTCCGCAGACGGCGGATATTACTACCTTGGCAGCAACGGCTATATGGTGACGAACACCTTCGTCAATGACGAACGCTACGTTGACAACGATGGCAAGATGGTCACCAACGGCTGGCGTCAGATAAACGGCAAGTGGTATTATTTTGACAACAACGGTCAGCTCATCACCAACCGTTCAAGGCAGATAAACGGCCTGTGGTACTTCTTTGATTATGACGGCTCCATGATGACCGGCTGGGTCGAGGACAACGGCTCCCTTTACTACTGTGATCCCGAGGCGGGCGGACGTATGGTGACGGCCACCTGAGATACATAGCTCCTCCCGAGGAGTATATCGACTATGACGATGACGGCCCTTATTCAGCCGATGGCAAGTACTGGTTCTACTTCCTCTCCTCAGGCAAGGTATGCAAGTCTGAGGATTCCGGCGAAGTACAGGCAGATGGTCATAAACAACAGCCGCTATGCCTTCGATGACATCGGAAGGATGCAGACAGGCTGGGTCAAGGTAGAGGACACCACTCCTGCCATAGCCGGCTACAGATATTTCAATGACAGCGATTCCATAGGCACCTTATGGAGCAGCGCATCAGGGCTGGCTTTCAGCCTATCCCCCTGATGACGAGGGCTACATGGGCAATGTCTACTGGTATTACTTCGATTCCAAGGGTCAGCCCTATTATGGCACTGATGTGTCTGACAGCGACGATGACGAGACTCTGGAGGCCAAGTTCCGCAGGCTCGAGAAGGACGGCAAGACGGAGACCTACCTCTTCAACGAGTACGGCAACCCCGTATACGGACTCCGCAAGGTAAGACGCTCCAACGGAGACGTGACCAGCATGTACTTCGGTACCCAGCAGGAGTGCTGCCTGCAGAAGGGTGACCGCAACATCACCGACGCAGAGGGCAATTCCTACACCTTCCATTTGACAGCAGCTCGGGCTACGGCTACACTGGCGTCAAGAACGGAAAGCTTTTTACTACATGGGACTGCTCCAGAAGGCCATAGATTCCAGCTATGCCTACTATACGGTAAACGGTACGACCTATCTGGTAAACAAGAGCGGCAACATGGCAAGAACTACAACTCCAAGAAGGAGGAGGCTGACTTCTCAAGTCAGACTCACAGGGACCTGGATGGAGGGCGCCTATGAGGAGCCCAGGGCAGAGCTTCTGACTCCCGTATTTGAGATCTCCTATATATAATAGGAAAAAGATCCGGATTTGAAAAAAGGCAGGGACGGACGCCTGATATCCCACATATTGTATGTCGTGATGCTTAAAACACATTGTACTTAAAAAAATACAATATCCAATAACAGGAAACATTAAAAGCGCTTGCCCGGCAGGCGCTTTTTTATGCTATCCTACAAGGCTGTGGCATGATAGCGTTGATCCGCAAGGTTGCTGCTGGCATGAATACATAAGTGCCTTCAGGGTTTTTGCGGGGAGAAATGTCAAGACATAACGTTGGCGACAAGTCACTGTACCGGATCAGAAATAGTTCCGGCCGGAAGCATCGGAGGTCGGGAGCAGTTTGTTGAAAATGCGCGACACACCCGATGGCGTGTACAGTCACCACTTGTCGTACTGCATCAAAAGTACGAATAGGAGGCGACTTTTTTTATGGCAAATCAGATCATGAGGATCACACTCAAGGCTTACGATCATCAGCTGGTAGATCAGTCTGCAGCAAAGATCGTGGAGAACTGCAGGAAGACAGGCTCAGAGGTCAGCGGACCCGTACCCCTTCCCACAAAGAAGGAGGTAATTACCATCCTTAGGGCTGTACATAAGTATAAGGACAGCCGTGAGCAGTTCGAGCAGAGGACACACAAGAGACTCATCGACATCATCAACCCAAGGGTCCCAAGACCATGGAATCTCTTCAGAGACTGGATATGCCGGCAGGAGTTTACATCGATGTACAGATGAAGAACGAGTCCGACAAGAAGAGAGCTCCCAGGAAGCAGCTCATCACAAAGCCCGCTCCCAGAAAGCCCAGAGGAGCTCAGAAGCCCAGGACACAGAAGCCTGAGGCAAGAAGAAAGGGCGCAAAGGCTGAGAAGGCAGAGTCAAGGAGGCCTGAGACACAGTTCATGACGGCAGAGACGGATAACACCGGAGATGCTCCGGCAGTTTCGTAAGCCGCCTGATATATATCTGAAAGAACCTTCATCGCAGATGCGATGCGCTGGTCTTTCATGAATGCCGGATGACCCGGCGTTCCGCTGTAGATTAATAGGAGGAGGAAACATTCAATGAAGAAGGCAATACTTGCTACGAAAGTCGGTATGACTCAGATCTTCGCTGAGAACGGCGAGCTGGTACCCGTTACCGTCCTTCTTGCCGGACCCTGCGTAGTAACACAGGTGAAGACAGTGGAGAATGACGGATATGAGGCCGTACAGGTTGGCTTCGGCGACCTGAGAGAGAAGCTGGTCAACAAGCCCAGGAAGGGTGTGTTCCAGAAGGCCGGAGTACCTGTAAAGAGGTACATCAGGGAGTTCAGATTCGAGAATTCCTCAGAGTACAAGGTAGCTGACGAGATCAAGGCTGACATCTTTGCAGTCGGAGATCGTGTGGATGCCACCGCCATCACAAAGGGTAAGGGCTTCCAGGGTGCCGTTAAGAGGCTCGGACAGCACAGAGGACCCATGAAGCACGGTTCAAAGTTCCACAGACACCAGGGTTCAAACGGACCTGCCACTACTCCCGGACGTGTGTTCAAGGGAAAGGGCATGCCTGGTCACATGGGATCAGTACAGAGGACCGTTGAGAATCTGGAGGTCATCAGAGTAGACGCCGAAAACAATCTGCTGTTGGTTAAGGGTTCTGTTCGGGACCGAAGAAATCCCTTATAACCATCAAAGAGACAGTTAAGGTAACTAAGTAACTTGGTGGAGAGAAAGGAGGAAACTTAACATGGCAAATGTAGCTGTATACAACATGCAGGACAAGCAGGTCGATACCATAGAGCTCAACGATGCCGTATTTGGTGTCGAGGTCAATGAGCATCTTGTACATATGGCAGTAGTTACCCAGCTTGCCAACATGCGTCAGGGCACACAGAAGGCAAAGACCCGTTCCGAGGTATCCGGAGGCGGAAGGAAGCCCTGGAGACAGAAGGGTACAGGACATGCAAGACAGGGATCCATCAGAGCTCCTCAGTGGAAGGGCGGCGGGTAGTATTTGCTCCCGTTCCCAGAGACTACAGCATGTCAATGAACAAGAAGGAGAGGAGAGCTGCTCTCAAGTCAGCACGTACCAGCCGCGTAGAGGCAGGAAAGTTGATCGTAGTGGACGAGCTCAAGCTTCCCGAGATAAAGACCAGAGAGTTCCAGAAGGTCATGGATGCTCTCAAGGTTAGGCAAGGCTCTTGTAGTCCTTCGACAGCGTTGACAGGAACGTCATCCTTTCAGCAAGGAACATCGAGGGCATCAAGACGACTCAGGTAGGCTCACTCAATACTTACGATGTTATGAAGTATTCGACCGTAGTGCTTACAAAGCAGGCGGTCTCAAACATTGAGGAGGTATACGCATAATGGCAGCGATCAATTATTACGACGTTATACTGAAGCCGGTCGTATCGGAGTCTTCAATGAACGCTATGGCACAGAACAAATACACCTTCCTCGTGGCACCTGAGGCTACAAAGAGCCAGATCAAGGGAGGCTGTTGAGAAGATGTTCCCGGGCACCAAGGTCGCAACGGTAAACACCATGAACAGACCTGGCAAAGGACAGAAGACGCGGCATGAACATCGGAAAGACCGCAAGACAAAAAGAAGGCGATCGTTACACTTACAGAGGACTCCAAGTCCATAGAGATATTCAGGGACTGTAAGAAGCCGCAAAATATGCAGATGAGACTGCGACAATAAATCATAAGGAGAAAACTAAGTCATGGGTATTAAGACATATAAGGCTTATACACCTTCAAGAAGGAACATGACCGGTTCTGATTTCTCTGAGATCACAAAGAAGACCCCGGAGAAATCCTTCTTGCCGGAAAGAAAAAGACTTCCGGACGTAACAATCAGGGTAAGATAACCGTCAGACATCACGGCGGCGGAAACAGACAGAAATACAGGATCATAGATTTCAAGAGGAATTCAAAGGACGGCATCGAGGCTAAGGTCATCGGCATCGAGTACGATCCGAACAGAACAGCAAATATCGCTCTGATCTGCTATGCAGACGGAACAAAGTCCTACATCCTTGCCCCTGCAGGACTTACGGATGGAATGACCGTTATGAGCGGCGAGCAGGCTGAGGCAAGAGTGGGCAACTGCCTTCCGTTTTCCGGCATCCCCGTTGGTTCTAACGTACACAACATTGAGATGATCCCCGGCAAGGGGCGGACAGATGGTACGTTCAGCAGGAAACTCCGCTCAGCTTATGGCTAAGGAGGGACGTTACGCTACACTTCGTCTTCCTTCAGGCGAGATGCGCATGGTTGCCCATCGAGTGCCGCGCTACCATCGGTGTGGTAGGAAACGGCGAGCACAACCTTATCAACTATGGTAAGGCAGGACGCAAAGAGACACATGGGAATCAGGCCCACAGTCAGAGGTTCCGTCATGAACCCCAACGATCACCCTCATGGTGGTGGAGAAGGCAAGGCTCCTATCGGTCGTCCCGGACCTTCAACTCCTTGGGGCAAGCCCGCTCTTGGTCTCAAGACCAGGAAGAGGAAGAAGGCTTCCAATAAGCTGATCGTAAGAAGACGCGATGGCAGGGCCATCAAGTAATAGAGGAGGATAAAAGATTATGGCAAATCGTTCATTAAAGAAGGGACCGTTCGCTGATGCTTCGCTCCTTAAAAAAGATCGACGCTATGAACGCTTCCGGACAGAAGTCCGTTATAAAGACGTGGTCACGCCGTTCTACTATCTTCCCTCAGATGGTAGGCCACACTATAGCAGTACACGACGGCAGGAAGCATGTGCCCGTATTCGTAACAGAGGATATGGTCGGTCATAAGCTCGGTGAGTTCGTTGCTACCAGGACCTACAGGGGCCATGGCAAGGACGAAAAGAAGACCGGCGACAAGATAAGCTTGGCGTGAAAGGAGGAAAGATCTAAAATGGCAAAAAGGACATAGATCACAGATAAAAAGAGAAAGAAATGCCGTTAAGGATTTGAGACCCAGCGCTAAGCTTTCATATGCGAGAGTTTCCGTGCAGAAGGCATGCTTCATACTGGATGCCATCAGAGGAAAGGATCTCAATACCGCACTCGGTATCGTGACCTACAACCCCAGATATGCTTCGACTCTTGTCAAGAAGTTACTTGAGTCTGCGGCAGCAAATGCAGAAGAACAATAACAATATGGACAGGGATACCCCTTTTACGTGGCAGAGTGCTTCGCAAACAAGGGACCTACCATGAAGAGGATACACCCCGAGAGCACAGGGCAGGGCTTATCGTATAGAGAAGCGCACCAGCCACATCACGGTGATCCTGGACGAGAAGAAGTAATCGGAGGAGGAAAGCATGGGACAGAAAGTTAATCCGCACGGCCTGAGAGTCGGCGTAATTAAAGAGTCGGATTCCAGGTGGTATGCAGAGGGCAGAGATTTTGCCGACAACCTCGTGGAAGACTACAATATAAGAAAGTTCCTTAAGACAAAGCTTGAGCCTGCCGGCATCTCCAAGATCGAGATCGAGAGGACAGCTGACAGAGTTCAGAGTCATCATCTATACCGCTAAGCCCGGCGTAGTCATCGGAAGAGGCGGCGCAGAGATAGACAAGCTTAAGGCAGAGGTTCAGAAGTATACAAAGAACAAGCTCTTTGTGGATATCAAGGAGATCAAGAGACCTGACCGTGATGCTCAGCTCGTTGCAGAGAACATAGCTCAGCAGCTGGAGAACCGTGCATCCTTCAGACGTGCCCTCAAGCAGGCTATGCAGAGGACCATGAAGGCCGGAGCGCTCGGCATCAAGGCAGCAGTAAGCGGAAGACTTGGCGGAGCAGATATAGCAAGATCAGAGTTCTATTCTGAGGGAACCATACCTCTTCAGACTCTGCGTGCAGACATAGACTACGGATTTGCTGAGGCAGATACCACCTATGGAAAGCTCGGCATCAAGGTTTGGATCTACAAAGGGGAGATACTTCCTGAAAAGAAGAAGGAAGGGAGCGATAAATAATCATGTTAATGCCAAAGAGAACAAAATATCGTAAGCAGCAGCGTGGTTCCATGAAGGGCAGTGCTCAGCGCGGAAACAAGATCGCGTACGGCGAGTACGGCCTTGTCGCTACCGAATCCCTGCTGGCTTAAGGCAAATCAGATTGAGGCAGCGCGTGTTGCCATGACCCGTTATATCAAGCGTGGCGGACAGGTTTGGATCAAAGGTGTTCCCCGACAAGCCCGTAACATCAAAGCCTATCGGAGTACGTATGGGATCCGGAAAGGGCGCCGTAGAGTTTTATGTAGCAGTAGTTAAGCCGGGTCGCGTGCTCTTTGAGATCGCAGGTGTTCCCGAGGAGACAGCCAGAGAGGCACTTCGTCTTGCCATGCATAAGTTACCGCTTACATGCAAGATCGTATCCAAGGCTGATTTAGAAGGCGGTGATGACAGTGAAAAGTAAGAAGTATTTAGATGAGCTTAAGGCTAAGGACGTCAAGGCTTTGAACGAGGATCTTCGTTACGGCCAAGAAGGAACTTTTCAATCTCAGATTCCAGAATGCTACCAATCAGCTTGATAACACTGCAAGGATAAATGAGGTACGCAAGAACATAGCCAGGATACAGACTGTTATCACTGAGAAGCAGAAAGTAAGCTGAACCAAAGGAAAGGAGAGCATTAACCGTGGAAAGAAATCTCAGAAAGACTCGTACCGGTAAGGTGATAAGCAACAAGATGGATAAGACTATCACGGTTGCTATCGAGGATAATGTTAAAGCATCCTTTGATCGGTAAGATTGTAAAGAGCACATATACCCTTAAGGCCCATGATGAGAACAATGAGTGCGGCGAGGGGAGACCTTGTAGAGGTCATGGAGACAAGACCTTTGTCCAAGACAAAGAGATGGAGACTCGTAAGGATAGTTGAGAAGGCCAGATAAGGAGAGAGGAGTAATACTATGGTACAGCAGGAGACCAGACTTAAGGTTGCCGACAATACCGGTGCTAAGGAACTCCTTTGCATCCGTGTCATGGGCGGCTCGACCAGAAGATATGCACGTATCGGTGACGTGATAGTCGCTTCAGTTAAAGATGCCACACCCGGCGGCGTTGTTAAGAAGGGTGATGTAGTGAAGGCAGTTGTTGTCCGCACAGTACATAAGACCCGCCGCGCAAACGGCTCTTACATCCGTTTCGATGAGAATGCAGCCGTTATAATCAAGGATGACAAGACCCCGAGAGGGACCCGTATATTCGGGCCGGTAGCAAGAGAGCTTCGTGATCATCAGTTCATGAAGATCGTATCCCTGCTCCGGAAGTACTGTAAGGAGGTGCCCCATGCGTAAGATCAAGAAAGACGATATGGTCAGGATCATTGCCGGTAAGGACAAGGGCAGAGACGGTAAGGTACTCAGCGTTGACGTAAAGAACGGCAGGGTGATCGTAGAGGGCATCAACATGGTGACCAAGCACCAGAAGCCTTCACAGGCAAATCCCCAGGGCGGTATCAAGGACCGAGAGCCCTGTAGACATTTCAAATGTTATGCTCCTTGTTGACGGCCAGCCCACCAAGGTAGGCTTCAGGATGGAAGGCGACAAGAAGGTACGCTATGCAAAGAAGACCGGCAAGGTCATAGCATAAGCGAAAGGAGGAAAAAACTGTGGCCAGATTAAAGGATATCTACAATTCCGAGATCAGGGACGCCATGATAAAGAAGTTCGGATACAAGAACATCATGGAAGTACCCAAGCTCGAGAAGATAGTCATCAACATGGGTGTTGGTGAGGCTAAGGAAAATGCCAAGGTTTTGGACTCTGCTGTAAGAGATATTGAGATCATTTCGGGACAGCATGCTGTCGTTACCAAGGCAAAAAAGTCAGTTGCAAACTTCAAGATCCGTGAGGGAATGCCTATCGGATGCAAGGTAACTCTCCGCGGAGAGAAGATGTACGATTTGCTGATCGTCTCATCAACCTTGCACTTCCCCGTGTACGTGACTTCAGGGGTGTCAACCCTAACTCATTTGATGGAAGAGGCAACTATGCTCTTGGACTTAAGGAGCAGCTCATATTCCCTGAGATCGAGTATGACAAGGTTGACAAGACAAGAGGCATGGACATCATTTTCGTTACGACAGCTAAGACGGACGAAGAGGCTAAGAGAGCTTTGAGGCTCTTCAACATGCCCTTCGCCGAGATAAGGAAGGAGCTAGATAAGAGATGGCTAAAACATCCATGAAGATCAAACAGCAGCGTCCCTGCAAAGTTCTCGACCAGAGCTTACAACAGGTGCAGGATATGCGGAAGGCCCCATGCTTATCTGAGAAAGTACGGCATTTGCCGTATCTGCTTCCGCGAACTTGCCTATAAGGGCGAGATCCCGGGCGTTAAGAAGGCCAGCTGGTGATCCATTCAAAAAGCTGCTAAAATAAGACAGACAAGAAAGGATAATCAAAATGAGTGATCCAATTGCAGATATGCTGACAAGAATCCGCAACGCAAACATGCGTAAGCATGAGTCAGTTGACGTACCTTCATCAAAGATGAAGAATCGCCATCGCTGAGATACTTTTTAATGAGGGATACATTGAGAAGTATGAGCTCGTTGACAACGGCTTCAAAGGATATCAGAATAACCCTTAAGTATACAGCTGATAAGTCCCAGAGGATAATCACAGGACTCAAGAAGATCAGTAAGCCCGGTCTCCGTGTATACGCAGGCAAGGAGAACATGCCTAAGGTTCTCGGCGGACTCGGCATCGCCATCGTTTCAACCAACGAGGGCATCATGACCGATAAGGAAGCAAGACAAGGGCATCGGCGGAGAGGTTCTCTGCTTCGTTTGGTAATAAACACATCTGAAAACGGCCCATGAGGCCGACAATCTAAGAAGGAGGATTTTTAGATGTCACGTATAGGAAAGCAGCCGGTCCTGTACCGGCCGGCGTTACTGTAACGCATAGCTGACGGCAACATTGTGACAGTAAAGGGCCCTAAGGGAGAGCTTGTAAGGCAGTTTGCCCATGAGCTCACCATAGAGCAGGAAGACGGAAAGGTCGTTGTGACCCGTCCCAACGATCTCAAGAGGATAAAAGGCTCTTCACGGCCTTACCAGGACTCTGATCCACAACATGGTGACCGGAGTTTCAGAGGGCTATCAGAAGGTGCTTGAGATCAACGGTGTAGGTTACAGGGCTGCAAAGCAGGGCAACTTACTCGTGCTCAACCTTGGATATTCCATCCGTAGAGATGGAGGATCCAGAGGGCATAGAGACAGTACTTGACGGCCAGAACAAGATCATCGTAAAGGGTATCTCAAAGGAGAAGGTCGGACAGTACGCAGCCGAGATCAGGATGAAGAGACCCCCTGAGCCTTATAAGGGCAAGGGTATCAAATATGAGACCGAGACCATCAGACGTAAAGTCGGCAAGACCGTTAAGAAATAAGCTAAGGAGAGAATGACATGATAAGCAAAAAAGTCAAGAAGTGAAATTCGTCATAAGAAGCACGCAAGACTTCGTAATCGTATCTCCGGCACAGCTGAGAGACCGCGTCTTTGCGCATTCAGATCAAACAAGCATATGTATGCACAGATCATAGATGACACAAAGGGACATACCATCTGCGCAGCATCTACTCTTGACAAGGATGCAAAGGATCTGGAGTATACCGACAATGTAGAGGCAGCAGCATTTGTAGGAACCTCTATCGCCAAGAAGGCTCTTTGAGAAGGGCGTCAAGGAGGTAGTATTCGACAGAGGCGGCTTCATCTATCACGGAAAAGTCAAGGCACTTGCAGAGGCGGCACGCGAAGCCGGACTTGAATTCTAAGGGGGAGAAAGATGAGACGTACAATTATTGATCCTAAGACATTAGAATTGAAACGACAGAGTAGTTGCCATCAAGCGCGTATCAAAGACCGTAAAAGGTGGACGTACCATGAGATTCTCCGCTTTGGTAGTGGTAGGCGATGGAAATGGACACGTAGGAGCAGGCCTTGGAAAGGCAGGCGAGGTGCCCGAGGCTATAAGAAAGGGCAAGGAGGCAGCCATGAAGAATCTCGTTGAGATCCCTCTGGACAAGAACCAGTCAGTGCCTCACGATTTCTTCGGTGAGTATTCGGAAGCTCTACCATACTTCTTCAAGAGAGCACCCGAAGGTACCGGTGTCATAGCCGGAGGACCTGCCCGTGCGGTCATCGAGATGGTAGGCATCAAGAACATCCGTACAAAGTCCCTGGGTTCCAACAACAAAGGTGAACTGTGTGCTTGCCACACTTGAAGGCCTCAAGGCCATGAAGTCTCCCGAGCAGTACGCTGCCTTAAGAGGCAAGACCGTGGACGAGATACTGAAATAACAGGAGGACAGAGCGATGGCAGAGAAATTAAAGGTTACGCTGGTAAAATCTCCTATAGGTGCAGTCCCCAAGAACAAGAAGACTGTCGCTGCCCTGGGACTCAGAAAGATCAATCAGACAAATGAGCTTCCCGACAACCAGGCTGTCAGAGGCATGCTCAGACAGGTTACAGCACCTCATCAAGGTCGAAGAGCTAGTAAGGAGGTTCAGGATGGAATTATCAAATTTAAGGCCGGCAGCCGGCTCCAAGCACAGCAATAATTTCAGAAAAGGCCGTGGCCATGGATCCGAAACGGAAAGACAGCAGGTTACGGACATAAGGGACAGAAGGCACGTTCAGGAGCACCCAGACCCGGATTTGAGGGTGGCCAGATGCCCCTGTACAGAAGACTTCCCAAGAGGGGCTTCAAGAATCGCAACAGAGTAGAGTTCGCAGTCATCAACCTCAGCACTCTGGACAAGTTCTTCGAGGACGGAGCTACTGTAGATGCAGCAGCACTCCTTGAGAGAAAAGGTCATCAAGGATGATGGGCGGAGGAAGGTACTCGGAAACGGAGAGCTTACAAAGAAGCTTACCGTTAAGGCAAATGCGTTCTCCGAAACTGCAAAAGAAAAGATCGAAGGATGCGGCGGAACCTGTGAGGTAATCTGATATGTGGAAACTGCTGAAGAATGCATGGAGGGTGGATGAGGTCAGAAAAAAGCTGATCTTTACCTTCCTCATGCTGATAGTCATAAGGATAGCTCCATCATCCCCATTCCCGGAGTCAACGCCTACTATTTTGACATGCTTTTTGCCAATATAGGCGGCCTTGACGGCTTCGGATGGTTCAATGCGATGACGGGCGGATCCTTCAGCCAGTTATCGGTATTTGCACTCAGCATATCACCGTACATTACATCATCCATCATCATGCAGCTGCTGACCATAGCAGTACCTGCCCTGGAGGAGCTGCAGAAGGACGGTGAGACCGGACGTAAGAAGATAGCTGAGTACACCAGATATCTTACCATAGGACTGGCGCTCATAGAGTCAGCAGCCATGGCTATAGGCTTCGGCGGAAGGGATTCCTGTATGATTACAATGCAGGCAGTGTGATAATCTGCGTCATCACCATGACCGCAGGTACGGCTATACTTATGTGGATAGGTGAGCAGATCACGGACAAGGGTATCGGAAATGGTATATCTATGGTCTGCTCTTCAATATCCTTTCATCCATACCTCAGGATCTGAGCAACATATACTATACCTTCGTATACGGAAAGTCAGTTCCTGTCATAGCCATAGCGGTCATAGTTACGCTGGCGGCTATCGTGGCACTCATCGTTTATACGATAGTGCTCAATGATGCCACAAAGGAACATACCGGTACAGTATTCCAAGAAGATCCAGGGAAGACGTATGGTGGGCGGACAGAGCTCCAGCATACCCCTCAAGGTCAATACGGCAGGAGTCATCCCCGTGATCTTTGCATCCTCCATCATGTCCATGCCCGTAGTAGTGGGCTCCTTCCTTGGAGTCGACTCCACAAGCACGGCAGGAAGGATATTGAGCATACTGAGCTCAAACAACTGGTGTGATCCCAGTGACCTGTTCCCCGACCATAGGTCTGCTCATCTATATAGTGCTCGTGGTGCTGTTTGCATATTTCTATACAAGCATCACCTTCAATCCACTTGAGATAGCCAACAACATGAAGAAGAACGGCGGTTTCATACCGGGGTAAGGCCCGGAAAGCCTACCAGCGACTATCTCAACCATATACTTAACTATGTGATCTTCATCGGAGCTGTAGCGACTTCTGATAGCCTGCGTGACGCCCATCATAGTAACGGGCATCACCGGTATGGGTCATCTTTCCTTTACCGGAACCAGCCTTATCATCATAGTAAGCGTTATCGTGGAGACGATCAAGGCAGTAGAATCTCAGCTCCTTGTGCGTAACTACAAAGGCTTTTTAAATGATTGATCCGGAGGCGGAGATGAAGATAGTCATGCTTTGAGCGCCCGGAGCGGGCAAAGGAACACAGGCAATAAACATAGCTAAGGAATATGATATCCCCCATGTAAGCACAGGGGGATATCTTCCGTGCTAATATAAAGAACGGTACTGAGCTTGGCATGAAGGCCGGGGAGTATATGGACCAGGGAGCACTCGTTCCCGATGAGGTGACCATAGGCATGCTCCTGGACCGTATAGCTGAGCCGGACTGTAAAAACGGATATGTGCTGGACGGCTTCCCCGTACCATACCTCAGGCAGAGAGCCTCAGGAAGGCACTTTCCGAAAAGGGAGACAAGCTCGATGTGGCAGTCAACATTGACGTGCCGGATGAGGTCATAGAGGGCCGTATGTCCGGAAGACGCAGCTGCCCCAAGTGCGGAGCTTCCTATCATATAGTATTTACACCCCCAAGAAGGAGGGGATCTGCGATCGCTGCGGAGCAGAGCTCGTGCAGAGAGCAGATGACAAGCCTGAGACAGTAAAGGCAAGGCTGGTCACCTACCATGAGCAGACTCAGCCCCTTATAGATTTCTATAAGGCGGAGGGCATACTCAAGGAGGTAGACGGCACTAAGAGTCCTTCTGAAGTATTCGTAGCCATTACGGAGGCGATCGGCTGATGATCACGATCAAGTCGGAGCATGAGATAGAGCTTATGCGGAAGGCCGGCGAGATACTGGCCAGGGTACACCTTGAGATAGCTGATGCCATCAGGCCCGGCATGACCACACTGGATGTGGACAGGATATGCGAAAAGACCATCAGGTCCATGGGATGCATACCATCCTTCAAGGACTATGATGGATTTCCCGCATCAGCCTGCGTGTCGGTCAATGATGAGGTGGTCCACGGCATCCCCTCGAAGCACAGATATCTGGAAGAGGGCGATATCGTTTCCGTAGATACGGGAGTCATATATAAGGGCTGGCAGTCAGACGCGGCCAGACCCACGCTGTGGGAAAGATAAGCGATGAGGCAGCTCAGCTCATAGAGGTGACCAGGAACAGCTTTGCAGGCATAAAGGCAGCTGTGGCAGGAAACCACGTCCACGACATAGGCAGGGCCATAGAGGATTATATAATCCCCTTACGGCTACGGCATAGTCGAGGATCTGGTGGGACACGGCATAGGTCAGGAGATGCATGAGGATCCGGAGGTACCGAACTTCACATGCACCACCAGGGCCCGAAGCTTCGTGAAAACATGACCCTGGCAGTGGAGCCCATGATAAACATGGGTACATATGCGGTCAGGGAGACGGACAACGGATGGACCTTTGTGACTGAGGACGGAAGCTATTCTGCCCATTATGAAAATACCATCCTCATAAGGAAGGGAGAGCCGGAGGTGCTCAGCCTGACTGAAGAGGAAAAGAAGCTCTATGGAGTACTTTAAATATTTCAGGAGGTAAGGATGTCAAAAAAAGCGGACGTGATCGAACTTGAAGGCACCGTAGTAGAAAAACTTCCCAATGCAATGTTTCAGGTAGAGCTGGAGAACGGACATCAGGTGCTGGCTCACATCAGCGGAAAGCTCCGCATGAATTATATAAGGATATTGCCGGGTGACAAGGTCACACTTGAGATGAGTTTCCTACGATCTCTCCAAAGCCCGCATAATTTGGAGAGATAAATAATAAATATCTGACAGAAAAAGAGGCCTTGCAAAAAAATATAGTATTTTGCTATAATATTTCGGCAACTCTGTCAGGTGTTAGAAAGGAGATTTGTAATGAAAGTTAGATCTTCGGTAAAACCTATATGCGAAAAATGCAAGGTTATAAAAAGAAAGGGTGTTATAAGAGTTATCTGCGAGAACCCCAAGCATAAACAGAGACAAGGATGATCAGGAGGTAAAACATGGCTCGTATAGCTGGAGTGGATCCTTCCGAGAGAGAAGCGTATTGAGGTAGGCCTTACCTATATCTATGGTATGGCGTACCCTCATCAAAGCGCATACTTAAGGAAGCAGATGTCGATCCGGATACTCGCGTCAAGGATCTTACTGATGACGAAGTTAAAGGATAGCTGACGTTATCGCTCAGTCTCAGGTAGTCGAGGGAGATCTCAGAAGAGAGATCGCTATGAATATCAAGAGGCTTCAGGAGATCGGTTGCTATCGTGGTATACGTCACAGAAGGAGTCTGCCCGTTCGCGGTCAGAGGACTAAGACCAACGCAAGGACACGTAAGGGTCCCAAGAAGACTGTAGCAAACAAGAAGAAGTAAACAGGTATCTGACAAGCATGATCAGCATGTTTTTAAGCACAGAAACCGGTTGGAAAGAAAGTAGGTTAGTTTTATATGGCAAAGAAAGTGTCAGCAGGCGCTAAGAAGACAAAAGAAGCGCGTCAGAAAAACGTTGAACACGGACAGGCACATATCCAGTCATCGTTCAACAACACTATAGTGACGTTGACTGACTCTCAGGGTAACGCTCTTTCATGGGCAAGTGCCGGCGGTCTGGGATTTAGAGGTTCAAGGAAATCTACTCCTTATGCGGCTCAGATGGCAGCCGAAACTGCTACCAAAGCGGCTTTGGTTCATGGCCTTAAAGACAGTGGATGTAATGGTAAAGGGTCCTGGTTCAGGACGTGAGGCTGCGATTCGTGCGCTTCAGGCTGCAGGCCTGCAGGTAACAAGCATTAAGGACGTTACACCCGTTCCTCACAACGGATGCCGCCCGCCCAAGCGCAGAAGAGTCTGATTAGGAGGTAATGTAAAGTGGCAGTAGATAGAGTTCCTGTTCTTAAAAGATGCAGATCTCTTGATTTGGATCCTGTATATTTAGGAATTGACAAAAAATCTAAAAGAAAGACCCAGAGGACCGGAAGGAAGCTTGAGCTGAGTATGGGACTCAGCTTCGTGAGAAGCAGAAAGCCAAGTTCATCTACGGCGTTCTGGAGAAGCCCTTCCGTAACTACTACGCAAAGGCAGAGCGTATGGAAGGACAGACAGGTGAGAACCTGATGACCATGCTCGAGTCCAGGCTTGATAATGTACTGTTCAGACTTGGATGGGCTCGTACCAGGAAGGAAGCAAGACAGATCGTTGACCACAAGCATGTCCTTGTAAACGGCAAGCAGGTCAATATCCCCTCATACCTTGTAAAGGCAGGAGATGTGATCGAGATCAAGGGAAAAGCATAAGGCTTCCCAGAGATATAAGGATGTCATGGAAGTGACCGGCAGGCCGTCTGGTACCTGACTGGCTTGAGTCCGACCAAAGGAGAACCTCAAAGGAACCGTTAAGGAACTTCCCAAGAGAAGAAGCCATAGACGTACCCGTTAACGAGATGCTTATAGTCGAGCTGTATTCAAAATAATGTGCTGCCGGGAAGCGGTTTAAAGGTACCGGGCTTCCGTCTGCGGTTTTACATTGCGTCGAAGAGAGGAGTGCGTTAAATGTTTGATTTTGAGAAACCAAATATGGAAATCGCTGAGATTTCAGATGATAAGAGATACGGCAAGTTCGTATGTGAGCCTTTGGAGAGGGGCTACGGTATCACCCTTCGGAAACTCCTTAAGACGCATCATGCTTTCATCTCTTCCGGGCACGGCTGTCAGCAGGATCAAGATAAACGGTGTGCTCCATGAGTTTTCATCCATCCCCGACGTCAAGGAGGACGTGACGGAGATAGTCATGAATGTCAAGGAGCTGGCCATAAAGAACCATGCTACCGATCCTGCACCCAAGACTGCATATATCGATTTTGAGGGCGAAGGAGTGGTAAGGGCATCGGATATCCAGGTCGACAGCGATATCGAGATCATGAATCCCGATCAGGTCATAGCTACACTCAACAGCGGACCTGACGCAAAAGCTCAACATGGAGCTGACGATCACTGACGGACGCGGATATGCCGGAGCCGACAAGAACAAGACGGACGATATGCCCATAGGCACTATCGCCATAGATTCCATATTTACCCCTGTAGAGAGGGTAAATATGAATGTGAAAATACCCGTGTGGGACAGCAGACAGACTTTGACAAGCTGACCCTTGACGTGTATACGAACGGTACACTTGCACCGGATGAGGCCGTAAGCCTTGCAGCCAAGGTCCTTTCCGAGCATCTCAACCTCTTCATCGACCTTTCCGAAAATGCCAAGGAGGCAGAGGTCATAATCGAGAAGGAGGACGATGAGAAGGGCAAGGTCATGGCCATCAATATCGATGAGCTTGAGCTTTCCGTGCGTTCATACAACTGCCTCAAGAGGGCAGGCATCAATACCGTTCAGGAGCTTTGCTCCAAGACTCCCCTGATGAGATGATGAAGGTCCGCAACCTGGGCCGCAAGTCCCTTGATGAGGTGCTTGCAAAGCTCAAGGAGCTGGGACTCTCCCTCAATACTCAGGAGTAAGATGGGACGACTTCCGGGCATGACCCGGTGAAGCGGTTCCCATTGATAAGACCACAGGCACAATAGGAGGATTTTCAAGATGCCAGGATACAGAAAATTAGGAAAGACATCTTCCCAGAGGAAGGCTCTTCTGAGAAACCAGGTAACAGCTCTGCTTTATCATGGAAGGATAGTTACTACCGAGGCAAGAGCCAAGGAAGTAAGAAGGATAGTTGAGCCCCTTATAGCACTCGCCGTTAAGGAGAAGGACAACTTCGAGACCGTTGAGGTGACTGCTAAGGTTCCCGCAAGGACAAGGACGGCAAGAGGGTAAAAGAAGTCAAGGAGATCAACGGCAAGCAGAAGAAGGTCACTGTTTACGAAGCGAGGATACTGGTATTTCCGTTATCCCAACCGCGGACAGATGGTCTAAACGGCATGATGACCATAAGCGGCAAATTATATGGTACCGATTCCAGCGGAAAGATGGTGACGGAGCTGGGCGAGGACAGCAGGGGAGTATTATTTTACTTTGATCCCAGAGCGGGCAGCATAGGCGCTGGCTTCATCTTGACAATAAGTGGTATTCCTCAATGTGCCTCTGGTGACTTTGAGGGATGCCAGATAGCCAATATGTGGTGGAACAGCTAAGGGCAACACAATACTTCAGGACGGCGTCATGGTCACGAGTGGTATCAGATAGACGGAAACGTACTTCTATCGGGGCACTACGGGGAGGAAACCTATGGCTATCTCGCAAGGAATACGGTCATAGACGGAGTATTCCATGTGGGTGCTGGGCAGCGGATCCCGAGGCTGAGAAGGATAAAGGCAACCACAGGACCATATGATATGATCACCATATAAAATCCATCGATGAAGATAAGAAAAAGACTTCCGGGGAGATCCGCGGAAGTGAAAGCCGTGTGTTTCAGGACATGTAGGCTTTTCTTTTTTAATAGAAGCTACTTCATGAAAGCCAGTGCCTGCAAAATCATCCATGGGGACTAGCCGGCAGAAAAAAGCCCTTACAGGAGTCCCAGCTGCAGGAAGGCAAGAGCCACAGGAACATGGTAAATATCGAAAGCACCGAGCTCTGCATGACAAGCTGGGGAAGCCATGGCAGGATCCCCGCAGTATCCGTGCAAGGAGAGAAGATTGGCAGCCACTGGGACATGCAGATGACAAGCAGGGAGGCCAGTACTATGCCCCTGAAGCCCAGGAGCACTGCTATGCCGAGGACCATGGCAGGAATGATCAGACATTTGAGCACCACTACCAGGGGTAACAGGGCCTGCATAGCCCCTTCGCATCATTGAAGGCAAAGGTGCCGCCCAGAGCTATAAGGCAGAGGGCGATGAAAGGGACTTGAGATCTGCTATGAAGGTGCCTGCAAACTCAGGGAACCGTATGCCTATGAGCTTGCAGAAAAAGTCCCGCAAAGGTACCTACCCAGGAAGGGCGAGGTAAAGATCTTTACGATCAGGGGCAACCGGGCTTCATGTCTTCTCCTGAAAATAGGTATGTTCAAAGACCATGAGAGGATTGACAAGAGGAGATGAGCAGGCCATCATCACCGTGAATGACTGCTCCCTGCTCCTCCGAAGAGATTCATGGGAGGGGTGCCGAGGACGGCCAGGTTGCCGTGGCGACTCCGTGTACGAAGGTGGCGGCTATCTCATTCTTGCCTCTTTTAGGGATTTTTTTGGGGAAAATGAAAATAAAAAATACAGCTGCAATGCCTGCCTCCATAAAAGATGATGGCTTCCGGATGATGGAAGACAAAGTGGAAAATCGGCATAATAGATATTGCTGAAGAGCATCACTCGGGATGAAGACCTTGAAGCAGAGCTTTATCTATAGACTCGAAAGCCGCTCTTCGGGATAAAATCGATACGGTGCAGGAATCTTCATCATAAGCAGGATCAGGAACTATGGCGTTGAAGCATAAAATAAAATTATTCATGGGATTTTATGGCCTTGCCAAATATGGAAAAATGATCTGCGGTGAGGCAGGATTATTCTCATCTACATCATGAGAGCGTCCGCCGTTTGCAGGGATCGCCTCGCCGTTTATGTAGCTCTACTCTTGGAGGAGAGCACAGAGAAAAAGGACTAGTAACTCCAGCATTATCACCCATGAGAGGAGGCACTTTACGGCCCTATGCTCAGGAATAGGTAAGTGATCATATCACGGGCCAGGACAGGTGGCTTGGAATCTTCGGGTGCTGGTCAGAATGAAACCCAGCGCACCATAATTGACTGACACTGGTGGAAGAGATATAATAATGCAGCATATAATAAGGAACTGGTTATGATGACTAGCGGCTCGAGAACATGGGAAACTGGATCAAGCAAAACCTGTCATTAAAAACATCAGGCTTGGGAGGCAGGGCATGCTACATACATAGTATATCACTTGACAGGCGGCTTAAGGAGCTCAGAGTTAGACCATGCTTCTGGGCAGGGCCTCAGGTCTCAGAGCTGCTCAGGCTTGCTGGGTGGCACTGTTTGAGGAAATGGGCATTCATGGGTGGGGACTGAGGAACATATCTGTCCCTGGCCGCCGTAGAATTTATTTACAACGACGGAATAAAAATATACGATGGATTGAGATTCGCATCTCTGGCACTCTACAAGTTGCACCGGTTCGAAATATAGGAAAATATGTCTACAAAGTCCAGATGGTGATGTTTTTGGTAATATGAGGCTTTAATAAACATGTTTTTATTTGAGATGTTATCAGTGTTCAGGCTTATAAAGGCGTTTTAGCGCCGGCAGAGGGTTTTCCAAGTAATAAAAGAAATAATCCCAGACAGGAAGACAGTGAACTTTCTTCAAAGGGGCATGACAAGGCATTTTCGTGAATTTCTTGACAAACAAATTTGATGGTGGGACAATAAATTATTCTTTCATAGAGTGTACTTTCTTTGCATCTCTGGAAGGGTGCGCCCATGTCCCTGGAAGGACTATCTGCAGGCAAA
>VOFD01002339.1_pt1 | contig 20355 bp, 28 predicted proteins | sample 5384101 | NCBI WGS metagenome assembly VOFD01 (sample SAMN12384723, study PRJNA508395) | human gut metagenome | isolation source: healthy gut C | host: Homo sapiens
TTGTGGCGTTCTCATGCCGCGACGACGGGACGAGAAGTGCGCTTTAATAGAGCTCGCACGTAATTCCGGACCGAGGGACAAACATGGGGCAGGCTCTAACTCTCAGCGCATCCACTCCCTGGACGGCCTTCGCGGCGTGGCCTGCCTGGCCGGCGTGCCTGTTCCTCCACGTTGCCATGATGCTCGAGCTCTGGGGCACGGACGGTGCCTACCCCTTTCATTCCCGGCACGCCGGCCCGTCATCGTCTTCTTTGTGCTCTCGGCGTGGTGCTCGATCGTGCCCCTTTCGCGCCTTCGTTTGGGCGAGACGTCGACTGGCTCGGGTACTACCCTCGTCGCGTGGTGCGCTTGGGCCTTCCCCTGGTGGTGGCCGTCGCGCTTGGGATCGTGGCGGATACGTTGCCTGGCGCATGGGCTCAATGGGGCGCTCCGCCACCGCCGTTGCTTCTCGGGCTCGCCCAGCAGGTCGTGCACGACGTTCTCGATGCAGTTTGACGTGCTCTCTTCTTTGTGTCGGACGACAGTGCAGACCCTCTTTGGCGAGCCGCTGGTGCGCTAGTGAACTCGCCCGTGTGGTCAATGGGCTGGGAGCTCTGGTTCTCTCTCGCTGCCCCTTGCCGTAGCGTGCCTGTGCGCGGGTCCGCAGGAGGGCGCGGCGGCGCTCGCCCTTCTTGCGGCATCTTCGTCTCGCACTGGTGCGGGTACTTTCCGTTGCGGGCTGTGCCTCACGTTCTGGCTGGCGTCCTTTTCTTGCCCGGCGCCTCCCCGGCTGTCCGCGCGGCGACACCGTCCGCCGTTTACGCGAGGCCGTTGCGCTGGTGGCGCTTCTCGGCGTTATTGAGGCTGGCCAGGCGGCCCAGGCCCTTCTCGGCCGTTGGACGCGCTTGCCCTGCCGCGCTGCAGACCTCATGAACGCGGCGTGCGCGGACGGCTTCGTGCGGCGTGCCCTCTCAACGCGTCCCGTGCGCTTTCTGGGGGCCGTCCTTCTGCCTACCTCACCCACTCCGTGACGGCTTGAGGTGGTGCTGCGGCGTGCCGGGACGCCCTTCGTGCAACGCGTCCTGTTTGCGCTTTCTGGGGGCGTCGACATCGCCTTCTCGCAAGCAAGCCTGCCCCGCGTAGAGATATGCGCTTTGCGACATTTCGTCGTCGACATTCGTAGCCGCCCCGAGAAATTCTTTCGCAGCTTCATAGTTGCCGTTGCGATATTCGCATACGCCAAGGATGTAGCATGTCGAACGTTCCGGAGCATAATCAATGAGCGCATCGACATATTCGTGGAGCAATTTCGACGCGTTCTCCATATTGCCCAAATGATATTCGCTTTCGCCTGCAATGCGGCGCAACTCCGTCTTCATCGTATCCGGCAACTCGACAGAAAGCAAATCGGCCGCTTCCGCTTGCACGCCGGCATAATCGCCGTCCTCAAACATGATTTGGCAAAGATAAAATCGAGCCTCATCGCGGAATTTGGCGCTCTTTGCAGCCGAACGGAACCCATCGGCAGCCTTTTTCGTAATCGCCTTTCGAATAATCGATGAAAGCCGTGTAGTAGGTTGTTTCTTCCTTATAGCGGGAAACGCCTTTGAGCTTGTCGAGGCAAATTGCCGCCTTGTCGATGTCGCCAACTTGAATATAGGAAAACGCCTTGCGATAACGCAAATCGGCACGGGTTTCTTTGTCGAATGCTGTCTCCGGCACTTTTTCAAACTCCACGACAGCCGCTTTATAGTTTTCGTTATAAAACAAACTGTTGCCCTCCACGAAGTTCATTTCATGGCGATGTGCCGAGGCCGGAGATATCGCAAGGGAGTCAAAATTGTTGAGATGGAAATTGGCCAAATTAAAGTACAATTTGGCTTCTTCACGCATGGAATCGAAATATCCATTCGAAGCAACTGCGAAAGCTGGTCGAGGCATCCCTCATAGTTATGGCCGACGTACATGCGCACGGCGCGATCCAAATAACCATCGGCATTGGCCGAAGTCACAGCGCCTTTGCTTGCCGGAGCAAAAAGCGCGGCCGCACACAGCAAGGCAAATTTGTATTTGTTCATAACAGAATATTATTCGTTGTCGACAACAAGCATTTTTACAAAGATAATGCAAATCGAGTGCAGAAGCGCCAAGCTTGCTTGGGCGGTTATGCCGAGATGCAGCTTATCTTATACAAAGATAACGCAAATCGAACACAACGCAATCAAACTTGCCGGATTTTGTTCAGACAAACAGCGAGACATCCCACAATCGATCGCTAAAAGCCGGAATCGACAAATTCAAAACGCCAAAAACCTATTTCACCGCCTCTTTGAAATAGTCATGGAAAAACAGCAAATGATCGCGAAGCGACCTGCGCCAATAGTCCCAATTGTGGACGCCCGGACGCGTAGTGAACTCATGCCCGATTCCCTTTTCCATCAAAGCCTCGTGCAAGTTGCAATTAACTTGATAGAAAAAATCTTCCGTGCCGCAATCGACGATGAGCCGCAACGCGCCGTCTTTCAGCAGCGGGAGTTGCGCCATGACAGTGTTTTTCTTCCATCTCGGGATGATCGGCAATGTCGCCAAGGGCATCTTTGATGTTCCACTTCTCAGGAAACGGGTAAAATCCACGCCACCGCTCATCGAGCCGGCCGCGCCAAACACATCCTGATGGCGAATCGCCAAATAGAGCGCGCCATGGCCGCCCATGCTCAATCCCGTCACAGCCCCTGCCGCTGCGAGCCGGCACCGTATTATAATTCGTATCCATGTAGCGCACAAGCTCGTCGGAAACAAACGTCTCATATCGCAATGACGGATCTACCGGACTGTCGAAATACCAGCTTGACTCTGCGTCGGGGATGGCTACAATCACATCGAGCGCGTCGACTAAATCGCGCACGTTGGTCAACCCCAAATATCCGCGCAAATGATTGTCGCCATAGCCATGGAGCAAATAAACCGTCGGAAGCGGCTGCGTCCCGTAATCATCAGGCGTCACAACCGCCACCCCAACCTCCTTGTTCATGGCTGCGCTATGAACAGCCAGCGTGTCGACGGAGCAGCAAACGCCGAAGCGGGAAGCAACGCCGCTAAAAAAAAACAGAAATGTCCTCGAAAATTTCATCGTATTTGTTTTTTACAGATTTGATGACAAACATAAGGAAATTTCAGCACTGCCGCAAAAAATATCCGCAGAAGTTTGCGCTTATCTTTGTGAAAAAATCAGGTGCGGTAGTTCAGCTGGTTAGAATACATGCCTGTCACGCATGGGGTCGCGGGTTCGAGTCCCGTCCGCACCGCAACAAACATTGGGAAAATTTTGCGAAACAAAAAACTATTGGGTGTTTTTCTTTTTTTAAAAGGTGCGGTAGTTCAGCTGGTTGCGGAAAGAATACATGCCTTTGTCACGCAAAGTGTTGACACCGGGCCACCAAACTCAAAGACAGTGGGGTTTAGGAGTCGTCGGCCTGTCCGCACAGTGGATGGTCGTATAGCAACGAACATTCCCATTCCGATGCGGCGAAATCGCAAAGTGGAATAGTCCGGATTGGAGTAATTGTTAATCTCTATTCCTATGCAACCGCAATCCTCCAACTCGTTCTCCAATTTTTCCATGTCTTGTTTATTCAAAGCAATGGATTGAGGCATGCTGCGATTTTCAAATTCAACAATGAGCTGCGAACTGTCGGGCAACATTCGGCGATAACGGTCTGCGATATCCTCATCCTCAACCATTTTCCCCTTCATAATATTCAGCCATAATAAAAGCGTCGCATTTTCGAGAGGGACGGTTTGACACACAAACAAATATACCCAACAATAGGATATCGGCTATATGGAAATACAATAGATTTTGTCTGTCTTTGTGAATCGCATAATGGCCAAGACAAAAGAATATATCCATAAAGCTATGATTGGAATGGTAATGTAGAATGCCATAAATGCGATAAAAATAAAACAAATAAGCCAAACATCATCCTTGGCAGCTATTGAACAAATCAATAGAACAAGCAAACACACTGATACGACTATCACAGCGGCATAGCGCAAGAATTGCAAAAATAACGGGTCCTTATTCACGGGCCTGCCTGTTCCATCATAGGCCTTTTTTTCATCGCTTGCCTCCTTTCCGTTAACATCATAATTAATGGTCAAACCTTCAATGGTGCAGAACCATTCGCTTTTTTATCCCGCTCTTCGACTTCATAAATTACTTAATCTGCTTAGATGGCATAAAGATACGAAAAAGGAGCAACCCAAAGTTTATTTGATTGCTCCTTTTTATTTGGTACAAGCGAATTAACATTTATAACCTAACCGCCTCCTTTGCTCGGTTCGTCAGGCGCTTTCCGGAAGCCACGACCACCCTAACAGCTTCTTTATCCTGCGACAACCGCCCACAACATAAATAATAGTAAATAAATTAACTGCTATACATTTTATTTTGAGATAACAGTTAATTTATCTACCTTTGCGACATGACAACACACAACATAACCTCAGCAATGTCCAACCCTGAAATCATTTTAGAATTAGGACGAAGATTCAAAGAATACCGCTTGTCGAATATGCTGACTCAAAAGAGGCGGCAGAAACAGCCGGCGTAAGCCTCATTACCCTCCGGCAGTTTGAGAACGGAAAATCATACAACATCAATATGGGAAATTTCCTTGCATTGCTGCGCATCGTAGATTGTTTGGATCAAGTAAACGAGCTACTTCCTGAAATTCCTCTATCAGCGTATGCAATGGACCGATTGTTTGGAAACAAGCCTAAAAGGATAAGACATGGAAAGTAATATCGTCAGCGTAATGCTATGGGGAGAAGAAGTCGGGAAATTGTATTGGGACAATCGCGGAAAAAGAGCCGTGTTCAGCTTCAATCCCGATTTTGTAAAAAAGGAATCGACATAGCCCCTTTAACAGCTTCGACGAAAGGAGCGGCAGGGAACGGTTTCCTGTAGTCGGAGACAAAAGAAAGCTGTATCAAGGACTGCCTCCCTTTCTTGCAGATTCTCTGCCCGACCATTGGGGAAACAACGTTTTTGAGCATTGGGCTGCCCAAAACCGCATTTCGAAGCAACAGCTCTCGCCAGTCGACAAACTTGCTTTCATCGGGAGGCGAGGGATGGGTGCCTTTGGAATTTATTCCGGCTGTATCCGGATTGGAATCGTCAAATACCATTCAAATAGACAGTTTGTACAAGCTTGCACAGAAAATTTTTGACGAAAGGCAGGAAATCTTTGTCCGAGACGACGAGAACATGGATCTACAAAGCCTGTATGAAGTCGGCACTTCTGCCGGAGGGCAACATCCGAAAGCCATTATCGCAATAAACGATGAAACACGTGACATCAGATCAGGGCAAGTTCCATTGCCCGAAGGATATAAATATTATATCCTCAAATTTGCGGAAGGCAACGATTTCCCGTTCACCCAAATAGAAATGGCTTATTACGATATGGCAAAAGAAGCCGGCATTGCCATGACGCCATCCCGTTTGGTCCACATTGAAGGCAAATATCATTTCCTCACAGAACGGTATGACCGCTCCGGAGGAAAAAAATTACACACTCAAACATTAGCGGCAATTAATCCCGATGCCGACAGCTACGACGACATGTTCGAAACGTGCAGAAGGCTGAGTCTTCCTGCAAACGAGCAATCCGAACTTTACCGCAGAATGGTTTTCAATGTCATGGCTGGAAACGTGGACGACCATGTCAAAAACTTTTCGTTTATGATGGGTTCGGATGGAGAATGGCATATCACTCCGGCATACGACGTGACATTCTCGACAAATCTTGACGGAACGGCTTATGAGAACACCCACAGCATGAGCATCATGGGAAAAACCGAAGGAATTAGCGCGGAAGATCTCATTCTATTTGCCAAACACAATGGCATCAAGAATGCACGCAACATCATCAAAGAAACATGCACGGCCATCAGTCACTTTTATCAGCACGCTTCGAGATATCCGATCGACGACTATTGGAAAGACCGCATTGAACATTTCCTTTCCGTATTGGCGCCATCTCCCTACAAAGAGGAAATGAATCATTATCTGCCTGTTATTGTCGAACCATATAAAACAGAAGACGGGTTGGAGGTGTCGGACGTGCGCATTGTGGAAAATCCCCGTCATGATTTTCGCATAGAAGCTGTTATAGACGGAAAATTACAGAAATTCATTGCCGGACGGAAAAGCGATTTAGCTACGGAAAACTATTCTATAAAAATAAATTTTTTTGTTTTGTACACTAATTAAGACCTTTTGATGGGAGAGAATTTCATAACCGATAAGCCCGTCAATCTTATTCTCCCGGCGGGAGTTCAAATGGCTTATATCATTAAATACAGTAGATACATTTTCAAACGATTTCTCTCCGAGAGTCAATGATTTTACTGTGGCACTTTGCACATTCGCTTTTGTTTGGATGCGCCTGTCAATTCGGTTGTGGTTATGTCGGTCAAGCTGTTTTTTAGCTTATCAAACAAAGTAACATCCGACAAATTTACTGAAGCTCCGCAATCAATGCCTAAAGATACTTCTTCTGCTCCTATCTTTCCTTTTACAAAAGGAATATGTGAAGTTTCAGATGTCATTTGGAGAGGTATTTCATAAGCAGTATAGTGCAATTCTTTGATATAACTATCTGTCTTGTCAGGCTTAATCAGTGTCAAGGTTTTATTTGCATAATCGAACAGCCAATCGTAGTCTTTAATGACTTGGTAACCTATCAGCCCGTAGATTTCCTCGTCTTTAAGCAAATGGGAAAGGTCAGACATTACAAAATCCTTGCCTTGCGTCTTGATACCATAAAAATCGAAAGAATCAATGTGGATGACATCTTGTCCCGAAATGCTGGAGTTCACACCTTGCGCAGTGCTCATTGAACTTATAGTATCTTTACTGAAGTATCGGCTGTTCAAGTAAAGACTTGGCGCACCGCTGTCAAGGATAAATTTCCGCTCAATACCATTCAGCTTGGCAGTTACAACTATCAAGCCGTCCCGGATTTCCATGGGTACGGTGAGCATGTCTTGTGCAGGTATTTCAAAATCGGTCTTTGTATTTACTCTCTTGACTTGAACAGACAATAAATCCAGCTGTTTGAGTTGATTATCGGCATTGAATACAAAAGTCGCGTTCTTATGTCCCAACTTCTTGCTGTAGTTGAAGTCATAAACCAATGTCAAGACTCCATTTCCCTGCTGTTCGCTTATTTTGCTAATGTCCGAAATGTGTTCATCCAGTTGGGTAACTAATTGTTCCACTACCATGATGGCGGTAGCACCTGTCTGTCCTGCACAAGTGAAATCTGATGATAAATGTTTCTTCAATTCAATGGTTGAACTGTTGTTAACAGCATCAATGGCAATACCTACTATTCCCTCACAAATCTTTTTGTCTTGTGATTGAATTCCCGATAAGACATACAATTGTCAAAATAAAATATTTCATAATCGAAGTTGTCAACGGCAAATACTTCCCCGAAGCGCACCAATGGTGCTTGGACAAAAAGCTGACAATGCTTGGCAATTCGGACATTCACCAACCATCAATGCCGGCTTCGCCAAAAAGGAGACCATAGGGGCATGACATTGGTCTTTGCCAAAGAGAGATCCATAGAAGGCATCCGCGAAGCTCTCCTGAACAGAAGAACCGCAGTTTATTACGGAGAGAACCTGATAGGAGAGGAAATTTACTTGAAAGAACTGTTTGAAAATGCAATAGAAATCAAACAAGTCAAAAAAGACCGACAACGCTGTTTCTGTCACATTGTACAATAATTCCGACCTCATTTTCAGATTAAAGAAAACAGAACACGATGCCCGCCTCGTCTATTTTAGGGATTATTCGATCAAGCCGCATTGCCAGCACACAATAACCATCCGGCTAAACGATGGTGTGAAATCCGGCAAAGTCAACTTTGAAGTGACCAACCTGTGGGTCGCGCCCGGCAAAGGGCTGTCCTATTCTTACGACATCTGACGAGACCCTCCCACAACCTTACAAAAAATGGCTGCCTGAACAACCCGATTCAGGCAGCTTTTTTTTCCATCTTTGCCACATGGAAAACCACATTTATGCGTTTAATGCAGTACCACTGCAACTCATAAAGATCCCATTGTTTCCCGCTAAAACTCAAAAACAACTCATAGCATTGGCAACCGCGCATTGCCAAATTTTTCACTTATGCGCTTTTAAGTTGCGTCGCCTGTCTTTCATGATAGCATCCCTATTTTCCAAAGCCCATGCTGTCAACGCATCGACATGCGGAAGCAATGATCGTGCTCGCGATGTCAACGCATATTCAACCCTTGGAGGAATCTCCGGAAAGACAGTCCGAGTCACATACCCGTCATCTTCCAATGTGCGCAGTGTCACAGTCAGCATCTTTTGCGAAATGTCGGGAATAGCCCGTTGCAACTCCTTGAAAACGCATTGGATTCACACCCGCTTGTCCAACGTATATATAACCAAAAGCGACCATTTGTCGCATAATCTTGCCAAAACATTCCGTATCGGGCAATCCGGAAAAACGGCATCTTCTATCACCACTCTATCCATAACACAATGCATACAAAAATACTTTACAAAAAAGTAAAATTCTTTTAAGCATCAAAGAAACTTTTTTTCAAAAAATATTTCCATCTGTAAGTTGCTCATGTTCAATATTACTTACCCCGAAGTAATCTTCTGACATTCAGGTATCTACTTGCAAAATAAAAATACTTCTGCCAATTTTGCGGCATAAAAGAAACTAACAAACTTTTAGAAAGCAAATACTTGTTGAATCCTAATCAGAAAGCAATGAAAAAAGACATTATTAATTTTGTTCAATCTTTTAACTATTACAGCTATGGCACAAACAGCAAAAGGAAATTTCGAAGTTTACGACTTCAGTAACTACAAATTGCATGTTTATTACACTAATGATGCATTGGGCGATGCAAGCTATATCATCGAGGGCAAAGATGCCCCTTGTGACAATGGAACAACCGTTGTTCAAGGACAACGTGGCTGAATTCGACACTTACTTATCCAAACTGGGAAAGCCTGTGGAAAAACGCATCACGAACTATCATGTGGGAGGAACCGGAAACCACGATGTGGTAATGGCCCAAGGCATGCCCGAATTTACCAAAGGCGAAGTGTACGGAGGCATGATGAAAGGTTTTGCACAGGCATTTGGCAACGCCCTGACAGACATGCCAACAGGCAAAGCCACCGAAGTGGCTTTCGGCACAACGCAGAATTGGGCAGGGGTGACTTTCGAATTTCGACATGGAGCGGCATCGGATTTTCCCGGCGCAAGCATCCTCATAGGCGGCAAAACGTATTACACGCATTGGACTCCGGCAAAAGCACATGCCGGCCATTTGCAAATATCTTCTCCGGCTGCCATTGATGCGGAAATCGCAGAAGCGGAAAATTCATTAGCTTCCGGAGCGGAATTATTTATCGGTGGCCATGGCGGTGCGGCAAAACGAGATGCAGTGGAATTCAAAATCGCTTATCTCAAAAAATGAAAGAATTGCTCGCTGCAAACCGCACAGCACAAGATTTTGTGAATGCAATGAAACAAGCTTACCCCCCAATCTGCCCGGAGAAGCAGGTTTGGAAGATTTAGGCAATGCCATGTATAAGTAGCCCATACACCACGCATTACAATATCCAACCATTAAGCATTAAAAAAAACGACACAGCCTTCGTTGCTGTATATACACATCAAACCTTCCAGAAATATGAAACAAATTGAACAAATTGCAGAAGCAACAAACTTTAAAGCCATAAACTTAGGCAAATTTTCCAATCTGAATGAATACGAATTGGCGCTTGGAACGGAAATCAGAATTCACGGAAAAGTGTTTGGCGGTACTGCCATTGGCGCTACCGGTTGCGAATTTTCCATGCAGATGTTTCAGCCCGGTGCAGAAACAGGCTTCTTGCATAGCCACAAAAAACATGAAGAATTGTACTTTTTTTCCCTTGCAGGAAACGGCGAATTCCAAGTGGACGGCCAAATTTTCCCCGTCAAAGAAGGCAGCATCGTGAAAGTATCGCCCAATGGAAAACGGAGCGTGCGCAACAATGGGATCGTGCCTCTCGTCATGCTGTGCATCCAATATCGCAGCGACTCTTTTTCCGAAGAAGACGCCACCGACGGAATTATCCTAAACGAACCTGTGAAATGGTGACCGCAAAACCGCGAATGAAGCCTGCCAATCCATGGCAGGCTTCATTCTTTGTCCACATATCAGTCAAAGGAACAATTCGGTCTCCTTTGCGGCCTGAACAAACTTTTTTTCAGCATGCGATTTACGGAATGCCGCTCGCCGGCGCTGATGTCTCTTGCCCGTTCGGGACATTTTGCTACACAACGCATGCACGAAATGCACCGCTCGGCATCAACCTTCCGCACATCGTCGACATCGATTGCCTGAACCGGACAAATTCTCGCACACAAACCACATCCGGCACACTTACGTCCGGGCTTCGGCACAAGCCCCACTTTCCCGCTTTTTCCTATACGGGCGACTGCCCTGCATGTCCGGCTTTGTTTCATCGCCGCATGAAAGTTTCTCCGCAATGGCATCGGCATATCCGTTTAGCGTCTTTATATCGTCCATATCCGGCCGGCCGAAACCATAGCGACGAACAATCGAATGCTCTGCCACAGCCGCTACCGCAGCTGTCACCCGAAAGCCTGCACTTTCCGCCACATCTTCCAATTCCACCAAAGTGTCCTCATAAGCCCGATTGCCATAAACGGATATCAACACCGCCTTCGCTCCATTCCGTTTACAGCGGCAAGACGCTTCGCAGCAACGTCCGGCACGCGCCCCGCATAGGATGGCACCGCTATAATCGCCAAAGAGTCCGCATCCAGCGCCACGGCAGCAAAATCAGCCATGGCATCGGTCAAATCCACAAAGGAATTTTCCTCAATCTCGCCGCATTTGCCCAACAGTGCGCTCGCAAGCACACCGGCAACCTTTTCCGTCCCGCCCGTTGGGCTGAACGACAATACCGTCAGTCGTCGCATAATACCATTTTTTCTATAAACCAATCTGCATTTCGCTTATTTCTCAATTGCAAATGTATGCACTATTGAACACAAAAGAGACCTTCAAAAAATAAAAAAAACACACTGAAAATTGCCATAAAGCTGCTTTTCAGTGTGTTTAAGCGTCTTTGAAACTTTTGCGGTTTCTTTTCGGTGGAGATGGAGAGATTCGAACTCTCGTCCAAACACGGAAACAATACGCTTTCTACATGCTTAGTTTTGACTTGGTTGTCGGAAGCAAGCAGGCTCAAAACCACCAACTTGCAACTTATCTCCTAAAATTTCGCAACGCTTCCGGAGAACAAGCGCCACTATCTTCGATTTGATTAGCACCACCTTGTCGAAACGTCTCGAAGCAGGGCAATCGGGTGATGTCTCGTTTCCTCCACTGTGACGGAAATAAAGCTAACTTACTGTACTTCGGTTAGGCAGCGAGAGCGTAGTTATTTTCGCCAGTTAAATTGTTGATGTCTGAGATTAAAGAGCATAGCCATCATCGCTCTGCATGCTTACATACCGCCTCTACGCGCTGTCAAAACCGGTCATCCCCGTTTTGCATGATATGCGTCGGCAAATATATTGCAAATTCCTCGCATACGCAAATCAAAGGAGGCCGTCTTGATAGCAATTGCGTGTCACATAAGCAGTTTGTCCAAATCTTTCGTGTTGGCTGCAACTTGCTCGTCGGTCACTTGATAGTCCGACAAGTCGCCCGAAAGGTATTGGTCGTAGGCTGCCATGTCGATCAACCCGTGTCCCGAAAGATTGAACAAAATCACCTTCCGCTCTCCGCTTTCCTTTGCCGCTTTCGCTTCGCGGATTGCAGCAGCTATCGCATGCGACGATTCCGGTGCAGGAATGATGCCTTCCGTGCGGGCAAAAGTCAGCGCGGCAGCAAACGTTTCCAATTGAGGAATGTCGACAGCCTCGACATATACGTCTTATTTCAATTTGCTCACGATGGAGCCCGCACCGTGATAGCGCAAGCCTCCGGCGTGAATGTGGGCCGGCGCGAAATCATGTCCCAGCGTGCACATCGGGATCAACGGCGTATAGCCGGCTTCATCACCATAATCATAGTGAAACACACCTCGCGTCAGTTTCGGACACGATTGCGGCTCGGCTGCCACAAACCGCGTCTGCCGCCCGTCGAAAAAGTTGTGGCGCAAAAACGGGAAAGATATGCCCGAGAAATTGCTGCCGCCGCCAAAACAGCCGATCACCACGTCGGGATATTCCCCTGCCATTTCCATTTGCTTCTCAGACTCCAATCCGATTACCGTCTGGTGAAGAGCCACATGGTTCAGCACAGACCCTAAGGTGTATTTGCAATTGGGAGTGGACATCGCCAATTCGACTGCCTCGGAAATTGCCGTGCCGAGAGAGCCCTGATAAGTCGGATTGTCTGTGATTATTTTCCGCCCTGCCTTTGTCGACATGCTCGGCGAAGCAATCACTTCCGCGCCGTAAGTTTGCATGATAGAGCGGCGATAAGGCTTCTGATTGTAAGACACTTTCACCATGTACACCGCCAACGACAGTCCGAAATGGCGTGCCGCCAACGACAAAGCTGCGCCCCATTGGCCGGCACCGGTTTCCGTCGTGATGTTTGTCACGCCTTGTTTTTTACAATAATACGCTTGCGGTATCGCCGAATTCAACTTATGCGAACCCACAGGGCTGACGCTTTCATTTTTAAAGTAAATATGAGCCGGCGTGTCCAATTCTTTTTTCCAACCCGCGGGCACGCACCAACGGCGTCGGGCGCCATATCTTGTACATGTCGCGCACCTCTTCCGGTATTTCTATCCATCGATCCGTATCGTTCATTTCCTGCCGCGACACTTCTTCAGAAAACAACGGAAACAAATCCTCGGCCTTCAACGGCTTCTTCGTGGCAGGATCAAGCAACGGAAGCGGCTTCGACGGCATGTCGGCCACCACGTTGTACCAAGCTTCGGGCATATCTTTTTTCTTGCAAGAAAAATTTCTTTGATTCTTCGGTTTTCATAATTACTGTATTTTTATTCGTTATAATTGTTTGTTTATGCAAATATATAGCATTTTTATCTATAATCAAACATGTTCTCCTATTTTTGCACTAAAATTCATTTTTCTCATACATCCGCATTTTTTGCGACCCCAAAAATCGGACAAAATCGCAATCGCCCGACAAACATGCGCAATATTTGTATTTTTGAGAAAAAATCGATATCTTTACAAAACAATTACCATTCAAACCTGACATTATGGAAGAATTTGTTTCAAATTGGCTGTTTTGGCTCATTCTGGCAGCACTTATGACCGTAATAGAATTGCTGACCAACACTTTTGCATTCTTCTGCCTTGTGGGCGGCTGCCTCGTCGCGCTAATTGTCGAGATTCTGGGATTCGGGCTTGAAGCGCAACTTCTCGGCGCAGCCATAGGCACAGTCGTTGCGTTCATTGCATTCTTGCCACTCATGCGAAAGCATCGGGCGGAACAGCAATCCGGCACATCGCCGAGCAACATGGATGCACTGATCGGGCGCACGACAGTTGTTGTCCAACCCGTTGAAGCCGGCAAAATGGGACGTGCCAAAATCGATGGCGACAACTGGCAAATACGCTCGGCCGACAATTCGGCGATCAATGCCGGCGAACAAGTGCGCGTCGTCGGATACGACAGCATTATCCTGACCGTGGAACGAATCTGACATTAAATCTTTATAAACCTAAACTTACACAAATGGAACCTCTCATTTTCTTAGGATTGGCGATTCTCATTGTAGTCATCCTCGTTTTGCCGGCGTGAACGTCGTGCCGCAATCGGAGACTCGCGTCATCGAACGCCTTGGCCGATTCCACAGCGTGCTTTCGCCGGGACTGAACATCATTTGGCCATTCATCGACCGCCCGAAAACCATCTACACGCGCCATGTCGAGCCGGGGCCGCGCGGCCGCACCTATGTGAGAATGGTCACGACGAGTGCGATTGATTTGCGCGAACAAGTCTACGACTTCCCGTCGCAACAAGTCATCACGAAAGACAATGTCACGACGGAAATCAATGCCTTGCTCTATTTCCAAATCGTAGACCCCAAAAATCGGTCTACGAAATCGACAATCTGCCGAACGCCATTGAAAAGTTGACGCAAACCTCCTTGCGAAACGTCATCGGCGAATTGGAACTGGACGAGACGTTGACTTCGCGCGACACCATCAACTCCCGACTGCAAGCAATTCTCGACGAAGCCACCAACAAATGGGGCGTGAAAGTGAACCGCGTGGAATTGCAAGACATCACGCCACCGGAAAGCGTCCGCGAAGCCATGGAAAAGCAAATGCAGGCCGAACGAAACCGCCGTGCGGAAATCTTGAACGCCGAAGGCGAAAAGAAATCACTCATCTTGCGTTCCGAAGGCGAGCGCCAGTCGCAAATCAACCAAGCGGAAGCCGTCAAAGAAGCTGAAATATTGAGGGCCGAAGGCGCGTCGCGGGCAAAAGTGTTGCAAGCAGAGGCAGAAGCGGAGGCCATCCGCCGCGTGGCAGAAGCCATACAATCCACAAAGACCGATCCGGCATCCTACATGCTTGCCGTGAAGTATATTGAAACATTAAACAAGATGGTCAGCGGGAAAGACAACAAAACCGTTTATATCCCATACGAAGCAACGGGCATACTCGGTTCTATCGGTTCAATCAAAGACATCTTTGCCAAATAAGCGTCCCGACAGGCACGACAAAAAGAAGGATGCGGCCCGCCATTTTGCAAGCCGCATCCTTTTTCATATCGCCGCGGAATATCACTCTCCGAAATCCGCCCATCCGCCATCGTCGCCGGGCCATCCGCTGTCAGATTCGCCGGAAGTGCGCACTTGTTGTTTGAAAAGCGGCGTAGTCGCCGTTCCTTCGTAGCCAAAGGCTATCAAATAGTAATCCGTTCCCGGCTTCAAATCCTGCCCGGCATAGTCCACTGTCGCCTTCAAAGGTTGGTCCGGACGCCCGATGAAGCAATTCATCGTGATATATTCTCCGGCTGCCGTTATCACTTGGTTCATGAAGTCTTCATCCGAACCGCCGAAAACGGTTGCCCATTCGTAGTCGTCGACAGAAACAAGTCCTACGTAGTAGTATTCATCGTCGACCGACGGCACGGGCGTAAACGACACGTAATAGTTGGTCTTGAACCAATCTTGTGAATCTGTTTCTTCGCCGACGGTCACTCCTTCAAATGTGATTGTCATCTCCGACGGCTCTGCTGCTACTGTGCGCGCTTTCTTTGTCGAGACAGCGGTTGTCCGGTAGCCATCCGTGTTCACGCCGAAAACATAAATCGTATAATCGGTTTCCGGCTTGATATTTGTCACGCCAAGATCCGTGCGCGAATTAAGCGTTTGCGTGCCCGTGAAAATTTGCGGAGATGTAGCCCAATTGATTTGGAATCCGTCTTCAAACACGATTTGCTCATCGGCAACTTGTTCCGGCGTTTTTCCGGCCGTTTCCGAATCGGCTTTGATCGTCACATAGTAGCGCGTCGACGCATTCGAAGGAGTAACCGTCAAATCCATCAACATGGCCGAAACATTGTCGACAGACACATCGAACGTGCAATCGTCTGTCACCGTGAATCCCGGAGTCGAGAAAGGATATTTCGCCAAAGCAGTCGTGGCATACGCCGAATTCTCGCCTTGTTTTTCCATGCCGAAAGCAATGGCATAGTAGTCTGTTCCGGGCACAAGCCCCGACATCTGAAGTTGCGTCGCGCCTTTCCTTGCAAGCGATTCAAACGTGCCGCCCATGATCATGTTGTTGACCACCTGCGCCAAAGCGTTGTCAAGGAGTTCTGCGTCGCTGCCATGGAACGACTCTTCATAAGCCTCTACCGACGTATAGCCAAGATAATAATAGATGTCGCTTTCAGGATTTGCGCCTACAATTCCCGTTTTGGCTGTCAGCGACGATACGTTCAAATTAAATTCGACTGCTTGCAAAGCACCGGTTTGGAATTCTTCCGTCACAATCGGCGTTTTCACTTTGCCGTCTGTCGACAAGCCATAGACGAAAGCCACATATTCCGTTCCCGCGTTCAGATTGTCGCGTGTAAATTCTTTTGTTCCTTCCGAACTGTTGTAAAGTGCAAATTCCAAATATTCGGGCAGCGTCATCCACCATTCGTCGGCTTCCGCTTGAAGGCGTTCCAGTTCTGCCGCGTTCAGCGCTTCCACCGAAGCATAGCCGTCGTATGTGGTTTCTCTACGACACCAAAATTATATGTTCCAACAGCGACATCCGGCTCAATGACAAAATTGGCCGACGACAAAGTGACGTCCGATACCGTAATGACAGCCGCCGGACGCTGTTCTTCGAATTTCACGGAATCGATGTTTTCCGTGTTATATTGCACTACGCTGCCATCTTTCAAATAAATTTTCATCATTTCCGGATAGGCAGACACTGTCGCAAGCGCGATGAAACCCAACAGCGGTAATAGTATTTTTTTCATATCTGATTTTTTATTTGACAAACTTAAATGCATTGTTTTCCACAACAAGGATATAAACGCCGCCCGAAAGGGCAGAAACCGAAACAGGACTACCGTCCCATTGCTTCAGCGCCATGCAAACGCGACCGCCCATGTCGACCACATAAGCATCCTTCGCCTCCGGCAAGCCTTTCACGCCGATTGTCCCGCCCGATGCGTAAAATTCCAAATTCCCGCTTTCTGCGACAGTTGTCACACCGGCATCGGCATCGCCAAAATACAATTTCCCGATATCGACGAAATTAAATGTCCGGACTGCGCCCGTAGCCGCTTCGTGCAACTCCATGGCATTTTCCGTAAACACAATTTTGCCGATCTTCGGAAAAGCAAACGACTCCGAGCCGCCCGACGTTTTTTCCACAATCAATCCATTCTCTGCCAGAACCGCGCCACTCAAAAAGAGCGCAATTCCGGCAATCAATCCGTATCGTTTCCTCATAATGTTTATATTGAAATAACTAAGGTTCAACCCAATTTCTCGCGGATGGCCTTGCTTTCTTCTTCATAGCCCGGCTTGTCGAGCAACGCGAACATGTTTCTTTTGTAGGCCTCAACCCCGGCTGGTTGAACGGATTCACGCCAAGGATATATCCGCTGATGCCGCACGACTTTTCAAAGAAGTAAATCAATCCGCCGATGGTATATTCCGAAAGTTCGGGAATCGTGATGTGGATATTGGGCACTCCGCCGTCGACATGCGCCATCAGCGTGCCGAGTTCCGCCATTTTGTTCACTTCGTCCACCCGTTTTCCGGCTATGTAATTCAGTCCGTCAAGATTGTCGCTGTCGAACGGAATAACCACCTCGCGGCACGTTTTCGACACCGAAACGACTGTCTCGAATATCGTGCGCTCTCCTTGCTGGATCCATTGTCCCATGGAGTGCAAGTCGGTAGAATTGTCGACTGCCGCAGGGAAAATGCCCTTATGGTCTTTGCCTTCGCTCTCGCCATAGAGTTGTTTCCACCATTCGCCGAAATAATGCAACTTGGGATTGTAGTTCACAAGAATTTCTATTTTCTTTCCTTCGCGATAAAGCGCATTTCTCGTTTTGGCGTAAAGATATGCGGGGTTTGAATCGTTGGCAGCGGCTGTGGCTTTTCCATTGCCGCTGCGCCGTCGAGCAAACGGCGGATGTCGAATCCGGCCACGGCTATCGGCAGCAACCCCACCGGCGTAAGCACCGAGAAACGTCCCCCGACATTGCCGGCAATCGTAAACGTCTCGTAGCCTTCATCGTTGGCAAGTTTCCGGGCGCGCCTTTTTGGGCGTCGGTCACAGCCACGATGTGCTTGGCGGCAAATGCCTTGCCTTCTTGCTTTTCCAACATTTCTTTCAATAGGCGGAACGCGATGGCCGGCTCTGTCGTCGTGCCTGATTTGGAAAACAACGATAATGCCGAATTTCTTGCCGCTCAGCAATTCCATCAATTCGCCCATATAGTCTTCTCCGATATTATGTCCGGCAAACAAAACACGCGCCCCCGACGAAGGTTTCATGTCGGCAAATGAATCGCTCAACGCGGAAATCACGGCTTTCGCGCCAAGATAGCTGCCGCCGATGCCGATCGCCACCACGTATTCGCAATCGCGCCGCAACACCTCCGCAACGCGACAAATTTCGGCAACTTGCCCTTCCATGTTTTCAGCAAGGTGCAGCCAGCCCAAATAATCGCAGCCTTCGCCTGTTCCGTTTTCCAATTTTCCGACAGCGTCCGATGCAATTGGGTCGAGCGCGTCAATCGGGCCTTGTCGACAAAGCCCAACACATGTTTGATGCTTAATTTCAAATTCTCCATATATCAGCTGTTTAGGCAAGCTATTTTGTCTCATGCAAGCATTCAATTCTATCCACGGATACTTGCAGCGCAAACTGTGCTTGTCCTTACAAAGGTACGATTTATAATCAAATATATCTTCGTCGCCCCAAAAAATCGAAATAAATTCACTCACGTTGCGCAATTTATTTTTCTGAAGTATTGCACAAAAAAAGGAAACCGCCTTAAATTTGCACCGCTGAAAAAGAAAAAACTATCAGGTGCGGTAGTTCAGCTGGTTAGAATACATGCCTGTCACGCATGGGGTCGCGGGTTCGAGTCCCGTCCGCACCGCAATAAGTATTGAAAACCAATGCTTTACATAATAAGCACCCGATTTTACACCCAAAAATGTAAAATCGGGTGCTCGTTTTATGAGCAATAATGCAGATCTCCCTGCTATCTTTTTAGGAATCAAGCCATATATCGCAGGACACATCGTCGTACTCGAACTTCGCCATCTCAAACAGCCCTCCCATGCCTGTCGGCAGGGAAACTCCAGCCGCGTCCGAGGAATGTCCTGTCTTCGTTCATATTCTGTCTTTTATACGGTCGCGCCCGATGCGCTCCGCCAGTTCTTTTTGGGTGATGCCGAGTGCCTTGCGGCGGTCGCGCAGCACTTCACCATAGTACCATGCCAGTGCCTTGGCGTTGAACTCGTCGCGTTCCAGACTTCCCGCCTTGCCCACTTCGCGTGCCAGCATGTTTTCCGCCGTCTCGAAACCGGGCTTCTTGCCGAAGTCCATCTGGCGAAGTTTCTTTAATTCTTCCGCTGTCAGTCTGTTGTTCGTCGTTGTCATAGCAAGTTCCTTAAAATGTTAATCGCCTTTGTTATTTCCTTGTCATAATCCTTGGTGCTTTTCTTCACAAAGCCGTTCAGCAGGATGACGTTTGTCGCCAGATTGATGTTGTCGTTGTCCACGGCGAAGAGGATAACCCGTATCTCTTTGTCCACGGACACCCGCAGTTCGAAGAAATCTGTCCCGACCAGTTTCTTGACAAATTTGACAGGTACCGGACAGACCGTTTCCAATATGGATATAGCATAGCGCAATTTCTCGCGTGTGCGGGGATTAGCGCTTTGCTCAAATTCCTTGAACGCAGGCGACAATATCAGAGACTCCCCCTATTGCTTCGCAAACAGAGGGAGACATTACTGTGTTTCAAGTTTTTAGCTAATTGACGAACTTGGTGGGCAGACGGTCAACCTAATTCAGGAAACCACACTTAGTTTGTCCTGCGTGCAGGCGGCAAGGCCGAGCAGCAGGGCGAGGGCTGCGGATATATGAATGGTTGTTCGTTTCATGATGCGTGTTGTTTAGGGGTTATTCTTCCTTCTTTAGCGTGGGCAGTGCTCCGGTGAGTTCGTAACTCCACTCTGAACCGGCACTCTGCAAGGCGGCGTTCATGGCATCCTTGGCTCCTAACCAGTTATCGTCCGTCACCTGTGTGGTTCCGCCGGTGCCTGCCTGATTGTAACCGATGCCCTGTGTCTGGCTGTTGCTTCCCCAGTAGCAGGCGGTGATGACAGGGTCATAGATAGCTTTTTATAGTTACATCCCGCCACGCCGCCTGTATAGATGGTGCCGGAGCCTGTACCGCTGACAGTCCCAGGTAGCAGGCAATCAGGGTACCATCAGCGTTGCGTCCCGTTACGCCGCCCACATAGATGGTGCCGCTTCCGCTACCGCTACCGCTCACGTTGCCCGTGGCATAGCAGGCGGTCAGGGTGCCACCTCCGTTGTATCCCACCACGCCGCCGGCATGGGAGTTGTTCGTACCGTCGTTTTCAACGGTCACGTCATCCGTGGCGTAGCAGCCGGTCAGGGAGGCCCCACTATTCGTTTCTCCCGCTATGCCGCCGGCAAAGATCACGCCCTTCACTGTGGCCGAGAAGTTGCACCCGGTGATGGAACCGCCCCATTGAGAGCCCACCACGCCACCTGCGAACGT
>VOFD01001435.1_pt1 | contig 20319 bp, 23 predicted proteins | sample 5384101 | NCBI WGS metagenome assembly VOFD01 (sample SAMN12384723, study PRJNA508395) | human gut metagenome | isolation source: healthy gut C | host: Homo sapiens
ATAAAGATACGCCAAAAATGGCTTTTGTAAAAGTACACCTTCATAATGGAATTTCCCATCAACCACCAATATACTATCAATAAATAAATGTTTAATTCGTTCTTTTTCTTGACTAAGAGCAGAACTATTGATTAAACGCAAAATAACTATTATCCAACGAATGATCAGGTAATTCTCCCTGAATAGTATATTTTTCTTGTCCGTAAAATAGCTGGGCTATAGATACGAGAATAAAAATCAATATAACTTCTCTCATAATATTAAAAAAAATAATTACTATAAAAAACGAATCTTCATCCCTTCTCTTTACATATTTAATTCTCCCAAGAAACTGACACTTTGATTGTGTTGCATAGTGACACTGATTTTTCGCACTTCCATTAGAATACACCTCAATTTTAAAATTGAAATAATCTACTGCTGTACGTGTTGAAAACTTGATATGGGCATTCCCTTTTTTATCTATATTCACAGCATATTTTTTTAATAGGAGCCTGAAAAATAAGTTGATTTCCTCTATCACTATAAGGTATATCGGATGCCTCAAGATAAAGAAGGTTAGAAAATACTGAATCATTTTTAATTTCTATCAAATCTAAGTAATCCAATTGTATAGGATCTCTATATGGAGGTATGTAAGTGTCCACATATATCTTATAGTTCTTTGATCTGATAATATTGCTAACAGCTTCCGCCCTTTGTTCCCTCTTACTTTGGGCAGAAAGAGGGAACTCCCACTAACACTACCCAAAGCAATATAAAAGATTTTCCTTTTTTGTTTTCATATCAATTACAATTTAAAATATAGATATTAATATCACAACATTTAATGATATCCCAAAATAGGACATTTCCCTTTGCTTTGTTTGCAGTTCTCTATTCCGTTTTCCAAATACTCATAGATTGGTTCTGTGCATTCATCAAGTATCACTGCATACCTTTTTCTAATTCTGAAACTTTCTCCGGAGGAGTATCTACAGGGTATTCAGCTATATTTCGATCATATTGATTAACACAGTCTTCTATTCTCGCCTCTGCCATTTCACTATAGGCTTTAATACAATTTTGAATTGCCTCATCATCTTCTGTGGTACGAGTTATAACAACTTGATGCATTTTACGCTTTTGACGGGCCCTCATTAATTCCAATCTGGCGAAATCTGTCCCTTCGTAAACTTCTCTAACTAAATTGGAAAGCTGATATAAACTGGCGTAATAATCGTATCCAAGCAATTTATTCCATTGAATTTTCGCTTCAGAACGAGTTTCCAGAGTAAGTAATTCTTTTTAAGTTGCTGATATTGCTCCATTTCTTCTTTCGAAAATTTAGAAATGGCATTCAACATTTTTTTCTCATGTTCTTTCTGATTTCTTTTTCCAAATTCTGATGCGCTTCCGAAGCAATAAAAAGATCAGCAGCAGTCATATCTTCTGCCTGTTGAGAGTAATCATCAGCATCATTTATCTGACAACTAAGCACAGAAATACTAATTAGAAAACTAATCCAACCATAATAAAGCCTAAATTCAATTTTTTTCATAAGAACTACTTTTAGAGATTAATAATATTGAATATCTTTTTTCAAGGCGACACCCAATTATTAGTAGATAATCATTTGGCGCATTTTTTCAGTTCTGTCTATATCACATAAGATAAGAAACTGTATTTTTCCATACTATTAGTACGAATAAAAGTTTATTGCTCTTGTTGTTACAAAGGACGATATTTATAAATTTAAATACAAATTTCAACCGTATACAAATGCGTATACACGGCCAATGTATATGCGTTTTTAAGACCAAGGATTTTACTCATTTTTTATAGTCAATGATGAACTACTTGGAATAGTCTCGATGAAACGAGGTGGATCACCGAGCAAACTATCTAATATTATTCTGGTCTTCTTTTTAAATTCTCGTTCTTTTATAATATAATCCCACCATGACAAAAAAAACATCTCGATCCGCTTGAGGCATTGAATCAATAATGCATAGATATTGAGAGAGTTCAGACTCTCTAATCGGATATTTTGTCCTTAAATCACGAGCCAACATGACTCGGATGACATTCGATATTTTGCATATTTTCTAAGAAAAGTAAACCGACCTTCTGAACGTTGTTCAGTTACTGATATATCTAATAACTTACTATTCTCTGTTTTAGTACTATCTTCCGCCATTTTTCTCCGATCTCTATTCCAATATACAGCACCCCCATTGAACTTCTCGCTCAAGAATGTAAGTATTATAATCTTCATTGATGGAAGTGCCCGATACATTAGCGTCAGTATCCCAATCGACCATACGAATATAAATATTCCCCGGTTCCACAAAAAAGATTAATATCAGTCGCTTTATGGAACGATGGACCATCATAGGATATTTGTGCAAAAAAGGCTTTCGTGTGACAATTCCTTCGTAAAAAAAAAATTCCTTGCCAATCACCTTTATTTTTATGCTGTTGGCGTATGCCTGTTTTTGTCCTTCCCTTTCTTCAAGAAGAGACGATTTGTCTATTAATAACACATATTTACCATCTAGAGTATTATCAGGGAATTCACCCCGAATCGTAAATTTCTCTTGCCCCAAAAGCAATTGAGCAAAGAATGCAAACACAAAAAGAGAAAAAATTTTTCTTTCATAATTGTATGTTATTTGGAATCTTGATTTTTATCACGTTGTTTTTTACAGCAGTCTTTTACGCAATCCTCTCTATCTTTATCGACTTGCCTTACACATTCATCTCTACTATTTCTAGCTAGTTGTTTCAAATATTCCAACCTTTCCGGATACATAAGTTTCTCCCAATCAGACATACTATTTTCAGCATTTTGAACTTCCGCATAATATGTATGTTGGCATTCCATATCTGCATTTGTAGCATTCGTATTGCAATCATCAATACAACGTTGTTCTGAATCAGTATCTCGTGTACTAATAGTAATTTGATTCATTTGACGTTTTTGCCGAGCTCTTATTAATTCTAATCGGGTAAAATTTGTTCCTTTGTAAACTTTCCAAACCAAAGAATCAATTCTATCGTAACTGGCTTCTTCATCATATCCGAGTAAGATATTTAATTGAATCTGCGCTTCAGCACGAGTATCCGATTTAGATAACTTTTTTTTCTAAGCTGTTGATACTGTTTTTTTCTTCTTTAGAAAATTTATCAATTGCGTTTTTCTTCTTCTCAAATTCTTTTTAATCTCTTTTTCTAAATTCTTATACGCCTCCGAGGCAACAAAAAGGTCGGCTTCAGTCAAATTATTTTCTTGAATAACATTATCATAACCACTATCAGTCTGACAACTATGAAGTGACATAACTATAACAACAGTCCATGTAGTCAAAGCTAAAATGAGTCTTTTTGTTTTCATGATTTGATTTTCAATTATTATTTATTTGTCTTTCAATAAAACGAGAAGCATTACGATTAAGACTATCGGTCAACGCTCTTCTCTTTGCCCAATACTCCTCTTTCTTCATTGTATACTCGCTTTACAAAAGAATAAGTTCTCATCACTATCAGCAAAATCAAGTCTTTGAAAAAGCACTTGCAAAGTACGATGAACTGATGAGTATGAGTCGTAAAGAACGTACAGAAAGCGGTGAAGAGCAATTTCCACAGGAACCAGTCCGTAAACGTTTCTTAATTTCAGATGTAACCCCTGAAGGTTTGAGCCTTATTCATGCACAGAACAAACGTGGTTTGTGCTTATGGGCTGATGAATTATCCGCTTGGTTCAAGAACTTCAACCGTTACAACAGCGGTTCAGAAGAACAGTTCTGGCTGTCGGTGTTCAGTGCCAAGACCACTATATCCGACCGCAAGAATGCCAAGAGTTCCATCTTCATCAAGCGTCCGTATATATCGGTTATTGGCACTATCCAAAAGAAAATTCTCAGTGAACTGGCTAAAGGCGAACGCTCCAGTAACGGATTTATTGACCGCATTCTGTTTGTGATGCCCACTCTGCAACAGAAAGCACGTTGGAATGACAAGGAGCTTCCGGAGAATATTGAGCAAGATTAGAATACCATTATTGACAAGCTGATACAACAAGAGTATACCCTCAATGAGTTTGGAGAGATAGAACCGCAGATTCTTCTTTTCACGGAGGATGCCAAGAGACGGCTTTACGAATGGCAGCACCATTTCTCTGAGTTGTGCGACCGAGAAACAAACGACACCATTGTGAGTATCTATTGCAAGCTGGAGATATACATCACCCGTTTCTGTCTGATTATCCAATTGGCACGATGGACTTGTGGAGAGTATGATAAAACCTGTATCGACCTGTTGACAGTAGAACAAGCCATTAAACTGACGGAGTATTTCAAAGAATCTGCATTAAGTGTTCAAAATATTCTCAATGAAAATGCGCTCAACAGCCAACAACAGGCGATAGTCAATCTGCTTCCTCCAGCCTTTACAACTGCCCAAGCGATACAGATAGCCGAGCAGAGTGGAATGAAGGAACGAACGTTTCAACGCTTTCTCAATGACAACATCGGGACATTGTTTCGCAAAGAGAAGCATGGAGAATATTCAAAGATTAACCCGTGACATTTTTGTCGGTATTGACACTTTCCAAGCGAAAACGACAACAACGACAAAAAGTGACACACCCAAAAAAGAGACATACAATGAGTACACATAGATTCATATTAGAACCCTACAAAGGTGTCAGCACTCGGCATACTTGCCCGAACTGCCACCGCCAAAGATGCTTTTCAAAGTACATTGATACAGAGAAGCAAATCAAGTTCCCTGATTACGTGGGGCGTTGTGACCATGAGCAGAAATGCGGTTATCACTTCACGCCTCGTGATTACTTTGAGCAGAATCCATCTGAGAAAGAAAAGTTTGCTGAGAATAGCTTCGGAAGTTATACAACTATTAAAGAAGTAAAACTGGTAGCCATCTCCTACATGGATTTGGATATAGTCAACCAATCATTACGAGGCTATTCTGCGAACAAGTTATTTCAGTTTCTATCGGCTCAATTCGGAGAGGCGGAAACATTGAATCTTATGAAGAGATACAAGGTTGGTACATCCAAGTATTGGGATGGAGCAACCGTATTCTGGCAAACGGACAATCAGAGTAAAGTCAGAACTGGTAAGATAATGCTTTACAATTCCGAAACGGGTAAACGAATAAAAGAACCATACAATCATGTTACGTGGGTGCACTCCGTATTACACAAAGGTGATTACAATTTGAAGCAGTGCTTCTTCGGTGAGCACCTGCTTTCCTGAAGACAAAAAGCCGTCCAGTTGCGCTGGTCGAAAGCGAGAAAACGGCAATTATTGCATCTTACTATCTACCGCAATTCCTATGGATAGCATCAGGTGGAAAGAACGGTTGCTTCAATGTCAACAGCCTATCCGTTTTGGCAGGAAGAAGCGTTGTATTATTCCCCTGATTTAGGTGCAACCGACTATTGGCAGAGCAAAATCAGCCTGATGAAAGCTGCGGAATTGAAGTACAAATGTTCGATTATTTGGAAGCCAACGCCACTGAAAACGAGCGAAAAGAGGGGTACGACATAGCCGATTATCTGCTCAAAGTGAAGCCTGACGAAGCCATTCTTCAACAAATGATAAGGAAGAATCCTGTCTTGAAAACACTGATAGAGACATTCGATTTAAAGCTCATCAGCGTACAACAAGGCACTCCACAACCGAAGGTTTCACCGCCCAAGAAACGAGGATTCAGACTTTGAAAACAGGGAGAGAAATTGAGACTTTTTTACTGTAGCAAGTTAATGTCGGTGTATTACATTTCCCGACCATTTGCTCCTCAAAAAAGTCTGAGGAGGCGGCTCCCGATGATCACAAATTATTCACTAAAAGCAATTCAAATGGAAAAGAAATATACGGTAACTCTCCGTCTGTCATATCAGCAATACGCATGGCTTGGTGCGCTTTGCAGACGGAGCAAGCAAACTCAAAAGCGCAGTCATCCGTTCACTCATTGAGAACGGAACGGTGCGTGAGCGAATCACGAAAGAGCATATCCACATCATCCGTCAGTTGATAGGTGAAAGCACCAACCTTAACCAGTTGGCGAAGCAGGCAAACACCTACGGATTCTTCACCGTAGCGGACAGATGCAAGGAAATGGCTCAACACATTAATCAACTTATAAAACGACTGAAAGATGATAGGTAAACAAACTAAAGGAACGTCATTCGGTGGTTGCGTCCGCTATGTCCTCAAAGAGGAAAAATCCAAGCTATTAGAAGCAGTCGGAGTAGGAGGGACACCCGAACAGATGGCAAAGCAATTTGAGTTACAAGCATTACTCAACGACAAGGTAAAGAATATTGTCGGACACACCTCGCTCAACTTCTCACCGGAAGACAGCGCAAGACTAAGGTCCGATGATGCTCTGATGCTGAGCATAGCGCACGACTATATGAAACTGATGGGTATTGAAAACACGCAATACATCATTGCCCGTCATATCGACCGAGAGCATCCGCATTGCCATATCGTTTTCAACCGAGTGAATAATGACGGCAAGACGATTAGCGACAAGAATGACTTCCGAAGGAATGAAAAAGTATGCAAAATGCTAACCGCCAAATATCGCTTGCACTTTGCTAATGGTAAAGACCATATCAAAGAGGAACGCTTACGCCCCTATGATAAGGCAAAGCATGAGATATACAAGGCATTGAAAGAAGAACTGTCCAAAGCTCATAGTTGGGATGATTTGAAAGAAGTACTTGCAGACCGGGACATTGATATGAAATTCAAGGTCAGTCGGACTACACGGGAAATGCAGGGTGTCAAGTTTGAGTACAATGGTTTTTCTTTCTCCGGTTCAAAGGTCAACCGAGAATTTAGCTACTTGAATATCGACAACCGATTGGAAGAGAATGCTTGTGCATCCTTGTTGGAGTCTGCTAAACAGAAACCGAAACAGCAAAAGAAGAGCTACAGCAGAGCGTTTCTCATTCCGATGATAGTTTCGGTATCAGTTTCGGTTTGCTAAACGGCAGCTCATCCTACGATGCCACTGCCACAGAAGAAGCAGAGTTCAATCGCCTTATGAAAAAGAAAAAGGCTAAGCGCAAGCGAAGTTTTCATTTATAATTCATTTTTATTAACATTTTAAATTCAATTATTTATGGTACAAAAAGATTTAATTCTCGATTTCAATCTCTACTTGTGTGAGAAATTCGGCTACAGAGAAAGTTGTAGCGTGATGCAAAACGCCAATGGCCTTTGTGTGGACATCCGTGAGCGTGATGGAGGATGTCATTGGGGTTAAGGCTGCTGTTTGCAGCTTTAATTACCAGCAATGCCTTTTTCTCTTCATGCTCGACTACTTTAAATCTGACAGCTCGATCCATGTACTTTACAAGCACCTCGGAGTCCAAATCTAATTCTTGGACGTACACTGCTGAATCCTGAATCCCCAAATACTATCTACGGAACGAGCCAAAAGGTAATCATCCCATGTCGAGAAACCCAAGTATAAGGCTATGGTATTAAGTGTATAAGAGTTGGTACGATGGTCGTCATCGATATAACCCATTAATCGTTTGAGAGTAGTTACACCGATGGAACGCTGCGTTACGTCCAATATCAACTTGGCCAGCATATCAAAAATCCTTTGCCTGATCAAAGAGCAAGCCAGACTTTTTCTTTGAGGTCGCCAATTACTATATTGCTTAATATCATTATACCGTTACTTTTATGAATGAATAATTATCATCCATGTCGGGAGCCATATCATCCAAACACTTCAGATTTATCTTGTCACATGAAGCTGCGTATTCTTCAACAGGGAGCTGCTTATAAAATCCATCAGAACATAAAAGAAACGTATCTCCTTTCGCAACAGATAGGACTTCAATAGGAATCTCTTCCTTGATTTCATCACCCATAATGGCACGAGTTACAATCGCCGCATACTTCTCATAAATAGAAGAAGTAATGGCCATTTTGTTTGAGAGTTGCTGGACAATAGAATGGTCTATTGTCCAGAATTCCATTTTGCTCTTGCTAAATTTATACACTCTACTATCACCAAGCCATGTAATATATGCATAGGCACCTTTAATCAATAGCACCGCAATGACAGTTCCCATTCTTTTTTACCACTAATTTCCATCCGTTTAATCATAAGGGCATCATTAGCAAACACAATTGAGTCCCTCAAAAGATTCTCAGGCGTATAATTGGTGGTATTCTTTCTCCACATACTCCACAATACTTTCAGCCACAGTTTGAGAGGCTATCTCACCATGTGAGTAGCCCCCATACAAATCAGCTAATACAAATATTGCAGAGTCTGCAGACAGTGAACGATGGATTACATAATCCTGGTTCACTGTTCTACTTCCTCTATTTGAATATTTTATTATGTTCATTCTTATTTTACAGCTTGTATAGTATCTCCACCGTGTTTGGTGACACGAGGACGAATGCTAATCTTTATCGGACGCTGAGTAATCGCTTTTATCAGTCGCTTTGTTAGCCCATAGGTAGGCTTCACCTGAACCCAATGCTGCCATTTCTGTAGCTGTTAGCGTTTGAAGGGGTGTTATCGCCTTTTGGACATGCTTCACCCATGCGGGTGAACTAAAGCGGTGCATCACTACCATCGAACTAAGTTCGATGATTTCAGTAGGCAAACTCATTGGATCCTGACTGGCAATCATGATTGAAACGCCCTTATGACGCATTTCACGAATTGCCGTAGTGATAGAATCTACTAAATCCTTGTTGTTCATGTATTTATGAGCTTCATCAAATACGATGAACTTGTTGAATGCCTTACCATCCACAGTCATCACACTTGAGAATATATTGAGCATGACAACAAATAGGCCTAATGCTTCTTCTTTTCGATAAACTCATCACGCAAGTCAACGATGATAAGTCTACCCGGGCGAAGGTACTGCTGCAGCTTACAACCATCAGTAATATACTCCTCTGCAAAATCCAATTTGGTATTGGCCAATGCTCTTTGAGAAGTAGAGAGGTGGTCACTATTAGCAACGCCAAAACGTATGTTGGCCAGCGACATATTTTGACGACAAGCCTTCATAATCTGTTTCAGTTCTTTGATATAAGCAGAATCATTACCCATTGCAGCTAAGAGGAATAACCAGTCACGAACCGATAATTCGCCTGAATCAAAAGCCAATTGAATGAACTTCCAAATCAGGATATTGAGCTTTTGCGCAATTCGACCTGAGCTTCAGGTGCAAGAAGTACCACATCTTTTACAGAATTTGGCTCAGCACCGTATTCAGCTTTCAGCTTAGCCAGCTGTCCTGCTTCATCATTAGGATAGACCATTGATGTGAACTCAGGCGCATAATCCATACTTTCACTGAAATGGAATATCACACCTGCCATGGATGCTGGTAACTTGTTTACGTTGGAGAACTGTTTAAGTACCATTTCTATTACCGAACCAATCGTATAGCTCTTTCCTGCGCCTTGAACGCCAAAAAGGCTGATGGTATTACACTCATTGAGGTCCATACCAATAACACGGCCATTTGATACCATCTTGCCCAGTACCCCAAATTGGGGAGATTCGCCATTCTTACCAATGATAACATCCACTACAGGTTCTTTGTAGTTTGGATCAGACTCATGAATGACGACTTCTTCGTCATGAGATGGGTGTGACGGTATATCTTCTGCAGGAGTATCTATCACAGGCACATCTTCTTCCGGCTTTTTTCTTCCTTAGTCGGTTCCATTTTTGAAGGCTGCTCATCCACTTCTGGAGTAACTGCAGGAGCCGTTTGAGGTTGCTCTACTTCCTCACTGGGCTTATCGAAGACTACAGAATCATTATGATTCTTTTCCTCCGATTCTGCTGATTCAGTTGGAGTGTTTTTCACCTTTTTTAGGCACAATAACTTCATAGTCTGAATTATCAGTCGGAGTAACAACTATTACAGGCTTAACTGGCGGTTCTTGAGCTGGGCTAGTTTGTTCTGCAGGAACGAAAGTAGGTTCAAAAAAAGTTCACGAACTCATTATCCTGAGCTTCCAACACCTGTGTTTTCAAGTTACTATTCTCATCAAGAATTTGCTCGATAACAGGATTGCCCATCGTATAAATCACCGCATCACCATAGAAATCCTTCTTTGGCGCTCAGCCTGCATAAAGTCGAAGATTACACCAAGACGCTTAAATCGAATAGTATAGCCTTCGGAGAGCTTACTCAAGAACACCTTGTACTCATGAGCCTTGTCCGGGTTGAGTTGCCCATATCTCAGTGAACGGTTAATATAAAACTCCAAGAGAGACTTCAACTCAAGCACTTTTAGCTCTCGATCAAGTCTATCATTGCCATCCACTGCTATCTCAAAGTGAGAACGCAGGGCGAAGATGGTATTCTCAATCTGATTTACAATTTTTTGGTGAAGTTCGTCTGCTTGGTAATAAGCATTTCTGCATTTAATCTCAACCACATTGAAAAGGATTTCCTTTGCGATTGGTATCGATCTTAACCACCAAGTTATCGGCTCGTTCCTGCTTATCGCTATCCAAATCGACAAAGAGTTCCTTATGAAGGTCAATAGGAATCATGAAGGATTCTGTTGTGATGCCCTTCTTCTCCAAGAAACGCTTCGTTAACGTGGTACCAATCACCTCAAAGCCTTTTCTCGACGTAGTATTCACCTGCATGATGAGTGAACTACTAACTGAACGAACATCCTCAAGAATCTGCTTGAAATTCTTCTTATCCTCAATATTGATGCCATACTGCTTGAACAGAGGAACCATCAGTGCTGCGATTTCACTCGTCGGTTTCGTCGTCAAGTAAGATGAGATACCTGTAGCCTCGTCATTAGGCACATAATCCAACAGATATGGAACATCCGAATCGCCAAGACATGGAAGGTCATAGAACTCTGGTCCCATATTTTTGTCAAACGTAACTACCCAGTCACTGCTATCATGAATGAATGACAAGAGCATCATGTCATTCTCCTTCAATCGCAACGTCGTGGCTGGCACAGACTCTTCAATGGTTGAAGACAACATCTTACCAATCACTTCCTGCAAGCGAGCAAACAAGCTAACTTCAAGGTTGGCAGATTCTGAAACAGGATTAGCAAGCTCTTATTAGAATAGTATCTATTCCATACAAAGGTTTTACCCACAGGTTTTGCTTCTACAATATCTCTGCAGATAGTGCCATTCAAGAAAAAAAAGAACGGCTTAGTTCGCTTGGACGAGCAGGCTCCGTGTTTACCACAAATGGATTCACCAAGAAAGAAAGATGAGCCTGATAGTTATCATGCTTGTTGATAAAATCGCTCGTCTTATTCAAGGAGAAGCGAAGTTTAGGGAACAAGCGATTAGCAGAAGCTTGTGAGAAAACTTCCGCATCGTTTGCAACTGCAGATTCTGGGTCGAGCAAATCCTTGAATGCTTCACCGGATTGCAGCATATTCTCATCGGTAAACAGTCTGATTTCATAAGTCAATTCATGACCGATACCAATCTTCTCCAGTCTAACCAACGCCTCTGCGAACGTAGCCGCATCACCTGCATTAAACAGGTTAATAACCAACTTATCAGTATAAGGATGAGAAACGCTGTAATTGAAAAGATGGCGTACCACCAAATCTAAGTTCACATCGCTATCAATACGCTTTTCTCTTTCTACATTCAGCAACATCGAAACGTATGATTTCAACTGGCGACTGCCTGAAGAGAATGCCTCCTCCGACTGCGTAGGTTGTGCATAAGCACCCCAACCAAAGTAAGTTCACCAATGTACTGATATGCTTCCTTTAGAGGGTCATCACTAAGCACTATCGGAGCCACGTTCATTGAATTTGCCCTTGGAAAAGCTTATCCAGTTTACGATACCAAGCCTTTCTGTACTTAGGTACTTCAATAGTACGGTCTTCCCAATCTTGATAAAGTTCGTACAGATTCACCATCCAAGCTAAACGCAATGGATGTAAAGGGCTTACCAACTTAATTTGGTTTTGCTGCCGTCAGGCATTTCTACGGATAATAGAACCGTATCAATGTTCTGCAGCTTAACCACATCGTCTGTATTTAAATCCTTATCCAATTCCCTCTCTGAGCCAAGTATTGTACTCAGAAAGATAGGCTTAATCAGGCCCAAATTGGTTGTGAAGTCCAAAGTGCTTGTTAAGCCACTTTCGTCTTCTGCCGATTCTCGAATGATAGCAAAGAGGTCTTCTCTTAAAGCAATTAATTCATTGGGAATATTGACATCTGAGGCAGGCACAAACAGCGGTTCACGAATAGCCGTATCGTTCGGATTCATCAAGTAAGCATCTGTTGGGTTTCCGCCTAACAGTGCCTCGACATGACCAAAACTCATTGGCATTCTTCAAGAAAGTAGATTCCAACTGAATTAACTTCTTCGACAGCTGTATTTGATAGGCATAAGCAGCGCCAAAATCAAAGTGATAAGTGTTGTTCAAGTTGCCATCCACCCACAGATTACGATCAACACCATCTGTAGGGAATATCCAAATCCTCATTCTTTGCCAAATGGGCCGAACGATAAAGAATAATAGCTTGTGTAAAGCTATTTACCTTAGCTCGTTTATCAATTTGACCTTCGGGCACATCACCATCGTTTACAATGGTGAATACTGCAGATTCGTTACAATATGCCACGTGGTGTTCCAAACGATATTGTTCCATTTGGAGGTTCGGGTTCTTTTCCTTTGCCTCCTCCCAAGCAGCTTGTACCATGTCTTCTTTGAACTCTTTCTTCTGTTCGAGTACAATGCCGTTCTCATCAAGCGCACGAACACGCAGCAAGTAATCACCTTCATCAAACATGCCATCTGCAATGTTCACAGACATCTTACGTGACGCACGTTTGTTCGTGCCAACTTTGGCTTTCTTTATAACACCAACTTTGAAAAATCGCTGATGTCAACCAGTGCTATTTCAAAAGAAACAATCGCAGGATTGTCCTTTGGTGCAGGGTCAGTAGTAATGGTAAAAAGATACCTTCGACTTCTTCTCAGTAATGATGTTTAATACAAAATTGCCTTCATCGTCTCTAACCAATTCTTTCTTTGAATCCTTACCCGTGTTCAAGTCAACCATCACCTTCACTGGGCCAGAAGATCCAGTTTCAAGCCATGGAATATTGGCATAGTTGAACTCTGGATGATTGCGCAGAATAGATTCAAACAAAGAATTTGCGTCTTCTACAGAATCATCAAGTAAGGAAGCTCATAAGGGCACGTTGAATAGTTCCTCTCTCGATAGGAAGAGAAGAAATGCGATCAGCAGCGGTCAAAGAAAAATCAGAGATAATAACTGAAGCCTTTTCTTTGTTCAGCATGAAACGTCTGCGCACAGCATTCTCATCCTTGAGAAGCGCCATGTCAGGCCACATGTCAAACACAAATAAGCCATTACCCCATGCTTCATCTGAGAACTGGTTTAGCTCCAAATAAAGTATGTACGAAATGACATCATTCTTGTAGGCATGAACCTCGTCTCTAAGCAGTTCAAATATCTGTGCCCAGCTATATTTCTTTTTCCTCAGGAATCTCGTCAATCAGCTTGCGAATGAAGGAGTCCTGTAGGTCTGATGCTGACAAATTTTGGAACGTAGCGTCACCATAAGAGTCTTCTGCTGACGTTCTGCTATTGGTCGGTACCAAGATGAGCACAGCCTTTGTGGGGTCATTTCTCAATTCGATAAGCTTGGTTGCATGGATAAACTCCTCTCCCTTTTTTTCTTCAGAGAGAATGAACACCGACAAATCCTTATTGATGGGGCGCAACAAAGGAAGCAGAACACGAAGTTCTTTCAGCGCGAGGCCTGTAATCTTCATACAATGCCCCGGACGAACTTGCTTCAACTTTGGTGCATACGTTTCAACAACATGTTGTATAAAACGCTCGTAATACAGAGTTCTTATTTCTTCCATCGTTTACATTTTATAGCGTGGGCGAATCTTCTGCAGGATGCAAGCGTCACTCATATCGGTGTAGAAACCAATCTGACGAAGTTTATCCTTAAAAGCTTCTACATTAGTACGGAATGCTTCATTCATTTCCACATCCGCATTGGCAAAACGTTTCTCGTTTACACCATTGATGATTAAGCCATACCGGTCACGAATTTCACTAATTAATTCGTCAATCGATAAAGAACGAGTTTCGTAACCGCCAGTAGGCTTTTCCTTTAACACAAGGAGTTGCACCAACGTTTCTAAGAGCTTCGAGCCGAGTGCGCCACGTCGTGGATGGCGGCGTGAGCGACTATCAGCCAAAAGCATAGATGAAGAGTTCTTCATTGCCACAGCATCAAGAAACTCGTGTAAGTAGCGATACTGATAGTTACCCAAGTTTGATTTTTCTAATACATGAACCAACATATCGAAGTAGTCATCTTCAGGAAACAGCTCAAGCATTTCTCTAAAGTCCTCTTTATCAAACTCTTTCTCATCAGAGTTGGGAAGATCCTTCCGGATTCCATTCAAAACGGATTCATAGAAACCATCTGACTTGTTATTATCTTCTTTCAGTATTCTCAGCGCTTCGTCAATAGAGCATGGTTTTCTGTCTTGAATGATGTCGGCCATATAGGTAGAACGAATGTACTTGCCAATGCCATTTTGCATTCTTTCCACATCTTTACAAGCATATGCAGAAACAATGCTATCTAAGTCATCAGTCACATCTACGAGCATCGACCAATCGTCTTCCACTTGACGTGAACCAGCATCCACCATTTTTGGTAGCAGGTAAATCAGTTTCATTGCATATAAAGCCAAATGGAAACCGCAAAGTATTCTCAGATAGTCAATGAATACAGCTCTAGGAAGCTTGTCTTTATAGAGAAGCAACCGACGAATATCGTCATTAAACAAGGTTGCCTGTTCACGGAGGAACGGCTGCGGAATGGCTTCTGCCACCTTATTTAATGTCTTACGTTCACGCAATGGTTTGGTGATATACAGAATACCTGTAGTATCTACATCCAAATCCTCACTTGAAACGATTTCTCCTGTCTGCTTATCCCAGCCCTTACTAAGGTAGCGCACCAATCCATGCATTACTTCCGGATTGCTTCGCAGCATCAGATAAAGTTGGTCTGACGCACGATAGTCACGACAAAATTTGCTGTTCTGAACACGGAAACTTAGCAAATGCAGAGGCTTTAGTGTTGATACATGCTCTTTTACTACGTTACCACGATTCACCAACTCCAACAACGAACTGCGAAGCCAATCTTCCACGCCATCAGGGTTGTCGCTTACGCCATGCATTACACCTTGGCTTTCCAAGGTCGCCACGTTCTCTTTTAGAATGTCAATAGTATATTCTTTACGGAAAGCCATTGATACTGGAGCACCGTCAGCATACATCTTGATAAAAAGATTGGTCAGCACACGGTCCAGCTTTACCGACTTAACATCGACATAGAATATTTCCTTATTCAGGAAGGCTTGTACACCTGTTCCTTTCTTTAGTTTTAATATCATATCATTGCACGTTAAGAGGTTCAATTACTATATGCTTTTGACCGTCCAATCGTATAGCAGTGAACTTGCGATTATTCTTTGTCACAAGTATCTCTGAATACGTTTTTTGCCTCCAGCAAATTCTTAAATATCTGAAGCTCGATGAAGCGTCCACGCAAGTCATTCACAGAAGGACTAAAGCCTGCGTGAATGTATTCCAGCATTTCATACAAGTCAAGACTTACCGTCAGTTGGATAAATTTATCCTTTTTATGGCGGAATATCAAGCTGTCGCTTTCATACTCGATGTACTTTGTCAAGTGTTCAGTCTTATTCACATAAAAGCTCGAACTCATCCAAAGAGAAACGACGGTAGCTCTTTGAAATGGGGTCTGCCACATTTGAACTTGCCAAAAGAAGATAACCCTTAGTTAGCATTTCATTAGAACAGCCCTCACTGGCAGAAATTGCACTCGCAAGGTCTTGCATAGTCTTGGCCAATTCCTTAGGATCTTCAAGGCGCAACTGCTTTTCAAAAGCACTGGCATATCGATAAGGTAATCTTCTTCTGAAATCAATGGCTCCTTCAAAATACTGATGACGCACGAACGACTTATGTCGGCTTGTTACAGCCATACGAACATCGTCGGACTTCACTTCGTATGCAGGAATAATTTGATTGCAATCATTGAAGTCCTTCAGCAAAGAGCGCGTACGATCGCTGAAGATGATGTAGTCGTTCGGACGTTTCGTGCGATAGTACAAATCACGGTCGAATGCAGGCAAAGCCACACCCGCAACGTCTGTTTCACGAAGTAACTTTACCAAACGGTCGTTTGATTCCAGTGTCGGCAGTTCGAAGTATTCTACCTTGTTGGGGTCCGGGTATGTAACAGGCGCTGTCAGGTTGAAATAGTAATATTGCCAATAGTACTCAGGTACATTGTCAGCATTTACCAATTCAATCAGTGCCTTTACTTCCTCACACGAATAGTCGCGGGTCAACATCCACGCAATCATCGAGCGCAAGTCGCGCATGGTGATATGGAGTTCACGCTTATAAACGATGGTGCGCACCAACCATTCCAAACGGTTGATGACCTCATCACCAGCGCTGGTATCTTGGAAGGTGTCCACATTGTATTTGATAAAGCAACGGTCGGCCACAGGACAGTTTTGACACTTACCCCACAATTCATGGCGTGTCAACTTCTTCATTTGTTGAGCCAACAGGCTTGGCATCTTTGTCTCAGCATCACGTGCAGTTACAGAGCGAAGGTTCAGGTTTATCACCATCAAACCAGGTAATAATTCAGCATGACCTTCCTTGTAAAAATACTCCTCAATGTTGTCCTGCAGCACACGCAATTCGGGACGCATCGATAAGAAGTCGACCAAACGACCTTCGTTGATGGCAATCACACGTCCTTCATGAGCCTGCGTATAATCATTCAGACCATAGAATGGAGAAAGGAACTCAACCAATACATCATCATTTGCCTTGTCGTCTTCATCCTGTGAGCCATCATAATTCGACTCAAATCGAACGCCAGAGATATAGAATTGGGAACCATTGTTCGTGTCAAATTGCTGCTTATCCACGCCCTTATCTTCTATGCGATGAATAAAGGCAGTCTTACCATCACCTGCATTACCAGTAATGATAATCAATTTGTACTTCAAAGCTTCAATATCGGCAATTAACTCTCTGTCCAAGCGAGTTTCAGAGTAAGTTAACGTATCAAATTCATGTTGAGCTACGCCAGCACGTGTACCTCCATTGCCATGGCGACTTTGGCTATATAGTGAGTTGATGTAGTCCACAGGATTCCCAACATCTTCTCCATTGTGGGTGATAGAAATTACAGATGAATCCTTTTGCATACCATCCAAACCGATAGCGTTCAGTGCATCCAGCATCTCTTGTGCTGTCTTGAAACGCTTATTCTTATCGGTAATGATAGACTTCATCACAAAGTCAGCCATCTCATTGGATAGTTTATCATTATAGTTGCGAATATCAGTAGGCAACTTGTGAATGTTTGGACGCAAGTTACCACCAGGCCATGGATAAGCATGGGCGAGCAGTTCGTAAAGCGTGATACCGAGCGCGAAGGTATCGGCAGAGCAATCCCAGTCAATCTTATTACCTGAAACTATAAGGTCTGGAGCCATATAAGGGAAGGTTCCTCCAAACGACTTATCATCCGTCGTAGCCGAAATATTGAAATCAATCAACTTGTACAGCTGGCGCTTGTGCCACATAATGTTGCTGGGCTTGATGTCGCGGTGGTACACAGGAGGCTCTTTTGCTTTGCATATAGACCAAAAGCACTAAGAATCTGTGTCGCCATCTTGAAAATTTCATCAGCTGGAAGGCGCAAATCACCCTTTGTGTATTCTTGAAGGTTTTCGCCATCAAGCAATTCCATCAAAGTAAAGAACAAACCACCGGGAACGGTTCTGTCGTTATGCTTGAACTCTACAATATTGGGATGATGTAATTCTTTGAGTGCATTAAACTCATTGATGGCATTATCAATAGAGGCATCCTTCTCGAATATCTTGATGGCTAAGAACTGCTTCTGCATATCGTGCCACACTTTGAAAACACGTCCAAAACCACCTCGGCCCAATATTTCATGAAGCGTCATGCTTGGAGAAACCTTCATACCAGGCTTCATATCCTTCAAGTATAGTGTCTTCTCTGCGTGCTCAGGCGAAGTAGTATGAGAATTAGCAATCGTTTTATGCACCTCTTCATCAATCGCAGCATTGAGGAAGTCAAGCACTTCTTCTGCTGTTTGCCAACGCTTGTCCGCATCAACCACCATTGTCTTCTGCACAAATTCATCCATCCATGCAGGTAGCTCTTTCAGCACATGGCTGGGTAGATGGTCTTCAGGAAGTTCACCGCCCAAAGCCGTTACGAAAGTCAACACGCTGTCAAAGGCAATCGGCCTACCATCAGTTGATAGAATACCACGCCTAATGAGTAGATGTCACTAGCAGACGTTACATCGCCATCCAAAAGCTCAGGAGCTGTGTAAGGCGAGGACTGATCGCCAACTGAATTTACAGAAAAACTCAAGTCGATGTGCTCTACAAACCATGACATTCTAAAGTTTGCCAAGGCTGCTCTTCCGCCTTCAAACACATAGATATTCTCAGGACAGACATTGCGATGATACACCTGCACCTTATGGGCTGCCTTCAAAGCGTTAGCCACATCCATGATAATGCTAAGCTTATCGGTTTGTTTGAAAGTCTTTTGATTGAGTTTAGCACGCAGAGAACTCTCATCTTGATAGCGACTTATCTCATAGTAGTAAGTCTGCTCTTCGTTCATCTGGCACTTTGTATTGACGATATAAGGAGAGTCGCCAATTTTTTCTTGTGCCATATAAGCGTTTTGCACTGACAAGTTTAGTTGTTGCAGTTCTTTCGGGCTCTTGTCCGCGACATCCAAAGGATATTCGCGCACACGATAACGAGCCGTAGCGATAAACTGTGGCACACAGAGGTACTCAGTAAATTCTTCGGTTTCTTGAAGCTTCTCTTCGATAGTGTAGTTGAAGATGGTGGTGCGTTCAGCGCGTCTTCTTTCCACCGATTCTCCAGTAAGAAAATCGGTAAGTTGCGCCATCAATGGTTGAATACCATTTTCTGAACGTGCTACCACTTCATGGTTACTGATAAATTCTACGAGAGCTTCACCGAGCGTGAAAGTCTGCTTGTAAGTGTCACAAGTTGGATCCAAACCAAACTTCGATTGCTGAGGATGGCTCAACGTAACCAAAGTGATGATCTGGCCAAAGTTCCAGTCGGGATGTTGGTTCTTGATTTTAGAAGCAAGAATACGGCTCTTTAGTCCGGCAGTCTTGTGTGGGTTTACCACTTCCTGACCGTTACGGAACCAAGCATAGTCGTCGCCTTCGAGGTTTCCAGCCCAATCCTTATTTTCAATATGGTAGAGGGCATGAGGAGTCACCACAATACAGTCATATTCCCAATACTTCATGATACAGTTAGGTCCCGTAATGGCTATGTTACAGTTGGGAATGATAAAATAATTGTTGGGTAACTTCACAGACAGATAATCGAGTAAACGCTTTTTCGTAAGCGTTTACAGGTCCATCATCATGAGGAGGTCTTTTGATTATTGCCATAATTATGCTGCTTTTTATTTGTTATTATCAAGTATATTCTTTAGTCTGTCAATGAAACGAGCAGTGTGGTTTCCTTAAACAGTCAAACTCACCTTTATGGTGCAGTGCGGACACTTTATTTGTTCTTTATGATACTTTGACATGGGCTACATGTTTTATATTAGGTGGAGGCAACAACTGCCGCTTTATCTCTGTAATTTATAACCGAATTATAGCCGAATTATAACCGAACTTCAATGCAATATGCTTGATAATGAACTACTTTACAAACTTATCTATGGATTATAGCCGAATTATAACCGCAGTTTAGTCAATCCTATTTCGGTTATTCTCCATGTTCTTCCTTCTATTTGAAGTAAGTCTGATGACCCCATCTTAGAGAGCAAACGACCTAAATACCTTTTCTTTGAAGTAGCATTCATTGAAGCAGGAAGGTTCTTGTGTAAGGCTTCGTAAACATCTGCCAACTTAAACCCTTCATTACCAGCATCCCTTGCTAATTGCAGAATGGTTTGCTCAAGCAGTTTTTCTTCAAGTCCCTTTTCCTTGATGTTATGTCCAATTTGATGAGTCAGCTTAGCTACTGTGAGCGAAATAATGTAATTCGGCGATCTTCCTTCAATGAGCCCTTTCTCCTTCAGGTGCTTGACTGCATCTTTCGTAACAGGACGATGCTT
>VOFD01001513.1_pt1 | contig 20311 bp, 28 predicted proteins | sample 5384101 | NCBI WGS metagenome assembly VOFD01 (sample SAMN12384723, study PRJNA508395) | human gut metagenome | isolation source: healthy gut C | host: Homo sapiens
AGCGCCTCGACCTTGAGCCGCCATGCGCCCGCTTCGCCTTCGCCATCACAGCCCTGCGCCGGGTTGCGCAGCGCGGGATCTTCATTCTCGCTGATGACGGTAAGCACCAGACGGATACCCACCGTCACCGTGCCGGACGTGGGTATCACAAAACTGGCCGGGGGAACCCCGCGCACCTTGCCCGCCAGATAGATGGCCCCGGCCTGCGCAGTGACCTGCCCGGTGGAAGCGTCCACGGAAATCTGCGCGTCGCGAATAATGTCGCCGTCGGCAAACAGGGCGTCGCCAAGGCCCCTGGCATGTTCAAAAAAAAGTTCCTGCAGGTCGTTGAGTTCACGGCCCTGAAGCACATATCCGTCGCGGAAGAGGATGCTTTCAAAGGATTTTTCCGGGTCGTGCAGGTTGTAGTAGTTATCCGGGGTGGAAGGCAGCTCAAACAGGCCGCCCATGATTTTCTTGCCCATGTGATGCTCCTTAGATGGCCTGGACCAGCTCGATGCCGATCTTGCGGTTGGGGCTGCGGGTGATGGGTTCGTCGAGGATCTGCGCGGCAAACAGGCGTCCCGCGTTCACGATTTCGTCAGGACGGAAATAGAGCTGGCCGGCTGGGCAGTCCGGGGAGACCTCCGTATCCATGAAAACGCCGACCTCGCGCAACGTGGCGGTGGGGGCGTCGCTGTAGTCAAAGTCCGCGCGCAGGTACAAGTAGGCCGTCGGCTCGGCACTGTAGGCGTAGCGTTTGGTGACCACCTCAACGGTCCCCTCCTCGGTAACGCGCTTCTCGACAGGGACCACGATGGAGCCGTTATCGTCGGGCGTCACAAATCCCACCACAGAGGGCTTGCGGCGACCCACTTCGTTGACCAGGGCCGTGGCCTTGACCAGTGACGGCCATTCAAGGGGGTCCATACTGTCCCAGGCCTCGTCGCCCAGACCCCACGCGATATGCAGCGGGCGTGCGGCAATGGCGACAGCCATCGCGATACGCCCCTGTTCGGTAACGGTAGATTGCATTTATTCCTCCGTGATGGATATTCCCATATAGGCATGGATGGTGTCCCAGGCGGCATCATTCCAGCCGCCTTCCTCTTCCCATGTCCCGGCATTAAGCCAGGGAGAGTGCCCGACCTGGACCATTGTTTCCGATCCCCAGCACTGACCGGGCACGGCTCCGGGGAAGGCCAGTTCCCCCATGCTCCGGCGTTCCGCCTCATAGGCCCACAAACACACGGGCGTGCGCACGGGACCATGATTGCCAAGACGCAGGTTCCCCAGCCTGTTGACGCCGCGCGCCAGCACGATACGACGCACGCCCCCCAGCCGTTCATTGATACCGGACAGGCGGGACAGGCCCGTTTCCAGCTGGCTGCGTGCCGTATGGCGGATGCCGAGTTCAAACGGCGGGATGTAGCGGGTAAAGCCCTCCCAGCGTTCCCAGGGGCGGTCGTCCCAGCTCCCGTCATTCCAGGAGGCGGAAAAGTACACGTCCTCGCCGCTGCCAATGCTGACCACCTCGGACATGACAAAGGGATTGCGGCGGATGAACGTGTCAGAGAGCCGGGACACGCTCAGCACAAAATTGTTGACGCGGCGCGGCCCATACAGGGTCAGCAGCTCCGTCAGGCCCCAGAGCGGAGAACCATCCAGCAGGGGCGGGCCGAACAGGCTGATCTTGACGCCAAAGGCGATGACCACGTCGCCGTCTCCGACGCCGGGGTCCGTGGTCCCGCCCAGAACGACAGGATGCCGCTGCCCAGCTTGGGGCCTATACCGGGGATGATGGGCCGCCGGTCGTTGGTGTCGTTGTAGATACGGAAAAAGAAACTGCGTGCTGGCTTGTATTCCTGGATCAGCCAAACTAGGTGCGCAAGGCTGTCGAGCTGGGCTTGTTGATCCCCGTAATGAGGCGGCGTTTCCAGCCGCACCATGAACTCCGCCCAGCGCGTGGGCGCAAACTGGCGCATATTCTCGATGGCTTCGACGTGGTAGCCGTAGGCTGCCAGAATCTTCGGCAGGCCCTGCTGCTTGCCCCCCAGCATGTGCCAGCGCCAGGCATTGACGACACGGGTGCGGAACTGCGCGTCGCTTTCCACGGGGCTGCGCACCAGGCCCCGGCTTGCCCCGAAGGCGGACACAAGCCCCGGCTCGCAGAGAGCCGGGAACCACTGCCGCCGGAAATACACGACATCATCCCGCGTCTCGTCCAGCGCATGGGCCATGCCCCGGACGAGACCCTGCAGGGGCCGGGGGCATGGATCAAAGGCCATGCCAGGATGTCATGAAAATATTTCCAGAACTCGGACACGGTTACGCTTCCTCGGCCCTGACGGCGCGCAGGGCAAGGCTTTCAAGGCGGGCCACGCCATCGGCGGGCACGACCAGCACGTCCTGTGTCGGGCTGGTCCAGGTCACACGCTTGACGCCTGCGACCGCCATGACCGTATGCGTCAGCAGGTCGAGCGTCAGGTCCTGCCCGATCTGCAGGGCCGTCACGTCAGCCAGGGGGCTGGTCTCCGCGAACAGGGCACGCAGACGGTTCTCCGCCTGGGTCGTTATGGCGTCCGGATCGCCGTCGGTGTATTCCAGCACGCCGTCTATGGCGGCGGCCACGGGCACAGGTCCCTTGACCAGCCAGTCGTCGTTTATGGGCACGTTGGGGGCCACGGCCTCCCGGACTTTCTGCAACAACGCTTCGGTGGGCAGCACGTCCGCACCGCGCACGACAATGTCCACGGTGCCCTGGCCGCGCGGATGCCGGTCCAGAATCGACACCGGGTCACACCCGGCACGGACAGTGCCCAGGCCATGTAGGCGAACTTGGTGCAGCCGTTGTTTGCTTGCCATTGCAAGGCATAGCGCCGTTGCAGGCTGGCGTCCGTTTCTTCGTCGGCCCCCTCGCTGACCAGCCAGTCCGCCGGGTTGCTCACCCCGGCAATGCCCGTTACGGGGGTCACCAGCTCGCATATCTGTCCGACGGACGCATTGGCCGCCGCACCGTAGTCCTCCGCCTCGACTTCCACATCCACATGATCCGCCCCGGCAGGCAGGACAGCGGTTGCGACCGTGCTGTATCGAAAAATACGGCCCGTGCCGTCCGGCAGGGTGCGCACGATGCGCCCGGCAGGGATGGTGATGTTTGTGTCCTGGCCGGTCTCCACGGCGCGGGCAAAGCGCACTTTCCCCCGCGCCTTGGTCGCCGCGCGCCGGGAGAGGTCCACGCTCCCCGCGTGCATGTCGAGCCATTCCCCCGTTGCCCCGTCCGGGCTGACCTGCTGCAACAGACGTTGCAACAGGCTGTAGATCTGCCAGTAGCCCCAGCAAAAAATTTCCAGCAGGCCGCGAACCACGCCCTTGTTCAGGTTCAGGCGCACGGGCAGATAACCGTGGGTGGCGAGGCTGTCCTGTGCCGTCTCCACATAACCGAATACGGAGGCCCGGACGTCCTCAATCGTCCGGGAAACACGGGGTAAAACTGTCTGTTCGCGGGTCGGCATCTTTCACTACCAGTTCCATCGTCAGCTTGTTGATCTGCAGGACCAGGGACATCGGCGTGTCATCTTCCAGAAAGCGCCAGCGTGCCAGCGCCGTGATGGACCGTGCGTCCCAGGCCGTGACCGTGCAGCGCACGGACCCTACGGCAACGCGGGGGTCTTCCTCCACACGCATGACGACCTCGGATTCCAGGGCCGCCTGTTCGCCGCCGTGGATTCTTCAGGATCAGTCATGGATCAGGGAGCCGAATTGCCGGTCATAAACAACTTGCCAAGGCGGGTGAACATGCGCAGGCGTATGTCTTGCACCCCGTGTCCACGCCGTCGGTCAACACCAGCTCGCCGTTAGCGGCCACGCGGGCCTGCCCGCTGCCGTCCAGCGCGATGTCTTGCCCCCAGAGGTCTGTCGTGGTGTCACTCATGGGGGAAGCATGGCACCACAACAAAAAGCGCGCCCGGAAAGGACGCGCTCCATGCAAAGGTTTTTCTGGCCACGGCCTGAGTGGGGCAGCTGCCCCCACTACGGCTACCGGCGTAGGAATCCCCGTCAATATGGCTGCTGCCGTTGGTCGTGGTGTTGCCCGTGACCGTCTGGTCGCCACGGATAGTCACGTCTCCTACGAACTCCGCTTGCCCCTGCCCCATGCCATCCACGGATTTACAAACAACATGCCCTTGGAGGTTGATGCGCGGGGCAATGATGCTCACCTCGTTACCCGCCTGGATAGCCGCCTGTTCCCCGGCTTTGACCGTCCAGCCTTTACCGGCCTCGGTGGCCACGTTTTGCGGTGTCAGCGTCACGATCCGCTTTTCCTTGTCAATGCGGATTTCCACGCCATTCTCAAGTTGAATGACAAACTCGTTCAGCTCTGCATGGGGGGCATTCATGCCGCCGCCCCAGCGAATGTTGGAGATATACGGGTAGTTCGGATCGCCGTCATAATAGGCCAGGTCGCACAGCACCCGGAAACGGGCGGGCAGACAACGCCCCGATCTGGGCCGCCCCACAGTACGGGCAGGGCCACGCGCGGCACCACCGGCTCCCTTTGGGTCCGGGCTTTCATCGTTCGGAGCGGCTGCACGTCCGTAAAGTATTCTCCATTACAGGCATATACGGCCACGATACGGGCCTTTCTGGTGATGCGGTAATAATGCCGCAGATTGGGCATGGCCAGCTCAACAATCTTGCGGATCATGCCCACGACATCCCGTTTTCCCTGTTGCTCGTCCATAGTTCTTCCTTCAGCTCCAGCCAACGTCTTTCCCGTAGGTAATTACGGTGCGGTTGCCGCTTTCCTGAAACGTATGCACTACGTCCAATGCCCGCACGGTGGCATCCAAGCTGCGCCGGGCGTCGCGAATATGCACCAGACGGCTGTGCGTTAATCCCGGCAGCGGCACAGACACCAGGACCCCCGTCCCGCCATCGGCCTGCGGCGGTGTGTGCGCGATCAGATTTTCCGCCGTGGCCACGCTGTACACGTCGCCCGGTTCATCGCCGTCGCTCCAGGTCAGTCCGGACGCGCCCAGCCAAAGGGCATGACGGCTCATGTCGTGTCCGAAAGAGCGTTCCAGCGTATAGGCCAGCTGGCGCACGGCCCGCGCCACGGATACCCCGGAAAAGACCTGGTACGGCAACACGTCGCCCGGCACGTCCACTGCGCCCACGGCAAGCCCGGTGCGGGCCAGCAGCCGCCGGGCCACGACGTCAGCTGGCTCCCGGTAAAAAGATTCCGTCACGTCCGTGGTGGTCAGCACCTTTTCACGCCCAACGGCATGCACCGTCACGGCATCGGCGCTGCTGCTGTCGGCGCGGGGCTGGTCGATGCCTTCCACGGTCCCCTCCCATTCCTGCCAGAAGCCAGTCTCGCCCCGGTATCCCCAGCGCACGGCGACCGGCTGCCCCCGTGGCCAGCACAGCGCGGGCTTCCCCCTCCGGGTCCGGCACGGTAATGGTTGCCCGGCTGACAACGGCCCGCCGCCGGAAGACCAGCTCAAGAAACGGACTGCGCAACACTTCCAGCGGCCCCACATTGCAGCGGACGTTCAGGCCCTCAATCATGACAGGTCCCCGCCGATGACTTCTTCAGGCTCTTCCGCCCTGGCTGCGGCTGCGGCTTTTTCCTCCGCTTTTTTGGCCAGCTCGCCGGGTGTGGGGGTCTTGGCCTGCGCCTGTTCCTGGCGCACGATGGGCGGATTATGCTCCACAAAGGATAACGACGCGCGTATCTCGTCGGTCTGGGTCGTCTCTGCCGAATCCAGACGCGAGAACACCACACGGCGCACACCTCGCGCGAGAAGGTGCCGGTTGGTCACGGTAAAAATGGAGGGGTTGGCTTTCCCATCCGTTTTCTTGAACCATCCGTTTAAGGATTCCAGCTTGTCGTAACAGGTCCCGGCTCCGTCCGTCGTCAGGTAAAGGGTCAGGCTGATGTCCGCGTCTTCCCAGCCCTGCGGCGTCTTTTTTCTTGCCGCTGGCCTTGTCCACGCTCTGCTCGTCGAATCGCACCTTGCCGCTTACCCGCAGGTCGGACAGAATGCCGGGCAGCTCCTCGCCGTCGATACGCACGACGCCGTCTTCAAATGTCAGAAGTTTTACACTCATGCCATATTTTCTCCCATTTCCGTGGCCGCCGCCTGCAGGTCAGCGAAGAAGTCCTGCGCGTCCTTGACGTTGGGGAGGGTGATGTTGGCGATATGCAGCGTCCAGGATTGCGGGGCAGCGGCACGGTCTCCGGCGGCCCTCGCCCGACGTTCCTGTTCCTCGGCCAGATCGGCGGGCATACCGGGGGCGTCGGGGACAACAGGCTGCTCGCCGGTGGCGGGCACGGGCACATCCGTGGTCTTCCACAGCCCGTCCCACCAGCTGCTTATGCTCTCTTTCAGGCTGCCCAGCTTGCCGGACAGGGTGGCGTACAGACCGGGAAGCCCGCGTTCATGCCCTCGCCCAGCGTGGACATGAGCCGCGCTCCGGACAACGTCAGCGTGGACAGGGGGCCTTCCTTGGCGTCAGAGAACGGCAGCAGATTGCGCAGGCTGGCCAGGGCATCGGAAAACGTCTGCTTGAGGCTTTCCACCTTGGACAGGATGCCTTCCTTGAAGGTGTCCAGAAGGCGTGCCCCTGACTCGAAAAGGTCGATACCGGCCAGCCATTCCGTGGCCTGCGCCCACGCATTGCGCAGCCAGTCCCCAATGCGGAAAAGGTCTGCAAAAGCCATGAGCGACGCGCAAAAATTGTCCCAGACGCTTTGCGCCATTTCTGCGGCGGTGGCCCAGTCGCCGGTCAATACGGCACCAAGCCAGCGGAATGCCGCGATCAGGCTTTCGATGCCACGTACCAGATTGGCAATGACCGTCGCCAGCCCTTCCAGTATCCAGCTCAAAAAGCCGCCCAAGACCTCCCCAGCCCCTCGCGCTTCCGGACGCGGCGCTCGTGACCTCAAAGCCGAAAGCCTCGCCCACGACCTTCCCAACAAAGTCGAACAGGTCACCTATCTTGAGAATGGCCGGTATCAGGACCGCCACCGCACCGTCAAAATTCAGGCCCTCCCAGATACCCGCAAAAAATTCTTTGATGCGATACACGGCACGGCCAACGGTCACAACCAGCCGCTCCAGACCGGCGGCCCGGATGTCCCTGGCCAGCTCTCCCCGGATCTCGAACGTGCTTCCTTTGAGGCTCTCGAAGATGGCCGTCACGCCCCGAACCACGAGGGAAATGTTCCGCCCCCAGCGGTTCAGGGTCGTGGCGATCCCGCCAAAATTTTTCTTGTAAGCCACATAAAGCAGGCCCACGGCGGCAATCAGCGCCCACACGGGCCAGCCCAGCGCCAGCAGGGCCATCCTGATACCGGTCAGGGTCGTGGAGACCACGGGGGCGGCTTTCGATACCGCCCACATCCCGGCGCTGAAAGCCGTCACGGCCAGCACAGCGGCGGCCAGTCCTCCGGCCAGGGTCAGGATGACCTGGCCGACGCGGGTTTCCGCCACCCAGCGCAGGGCGTCGGCCATCGCTCCCAGGGCCTTGGCCCCGGCGGTGATGGCGGGCAAAAAGGCATTGCCCACGGCAATGGCCAGATTTGTCAGCTTGTTGGACAGGAGCTGCAGCGCGTTTTCCGTGGTTTTGCTGCGTGTGTCGAACTCCGCCTGCATGGAACCGGCATAGTTCGCCTTGTTGCCCACAAGCTCGAACGCCTGGGACAGGTTCCCCATGTTCTTCAGCAACGGAGCAATGGCCCCCAGAGATTCCTGGCCGAACATCTCGGTCAGGAGGGACATTTGCAGTTCCTTGGGCTTGTCCGCCAATGCCTGCAGGACCTTGAAAATGGTTCCCTGGGCATCCCGCTGCATGTCTTTGGCCATCTGGGTGGCCGAAAAACCCAGGGACCGGAACGCGGCGGCCTGGTTCTTGCTCATGGCCGTGCCCTTGACCAGGGTCGTCGTGAAACTCTTGAGCGCCGTTGCCGCCACTTCCGGGCTTGCTCCGGCGGAAAGGAACGCCGCGCCCAGCGCCGCCACCTGCGTTTCCGCTAGTCCACAGCTCATGGCCGCCGCGCCCACGCGCTGGATGACCTCACCCAGCGCGGGAGCCGTGGCATTCATGTTGTTTGAAAGATGGTTTACGGCATCGGCCAGGGCATAGGTCTGCGGCAGGCTCAGGGCCATACCGGCCCGCCAGTCGGCCATCATCTTGCCCGCCTGGTCTCCGGTCAGGTCGAAGGCGACGCCCATCTTGGCGGCCTGCTCGGCAAACTCGGTCAGGTCTTCCTTGGCCACGCCGGATTGCCCGGCGGCTGCTATGATGGCCGCGATGCCGTCCGCCGCCATCGGGATGCGCCCGGCCATGTCCATGACCGTTTTGTTCATTTCCCGGAACTCGGCGGCGGTGTCGAAGTTTACCACCTTGGCCACATCGGCCATTGCGCTTTCAAATGTCATGGCCTTGCTGGCCGCCATACCGAAAGCCCCGACCAGGAGTCCGGCGGCCACCGCCGCCGGACCCATAGCCAATGCAAGGTTGCCCAGGCGTTCCCCCAGACCTGCGGTAGCGGCGTTGGCCACGTTCATGGATCGCGTAATGCGGCCCAAGGGACCGGAGATCATGTCCACCAGGGACAGGGTGGCGAATACGGAGAAAACTTCCATGCTCAAACCTTGCGGGTTCCCAGGATGCTGCGGGACAGGGCCTCAAAAAAGCGTCGTTCCATCCAGACGGCCTGACGCACCTGACACGCCCACTCATCCAGATCTTCCGACGGCTGAAGGTGGAGCCAGTGCAGGATAAGGGCATCGCCCTGGGCGTAGCCGTCCGGGGCCTCTAGTTTCCCAGATCGGCGGCAATGCCCACGGCGCGGATCAGGGCGGTGGAGAAGGTGGTGGCAATGCCGGGATACTCTTCCAGAGCCTCGGTAAGCCGCTCCTTGTCATCGGGATGGATAGTGGCCAGCAGCAGGTTGCGGGCCGCCTGGGTGGGATTTTTCCCGGCCACGTCCTGCAGGCGCTTGATTTCCATTTTCGTGGGTTTGGCAAAGCGAAGGGACAGCTCGACTTCCCTGTCTTCCCATTTGTCGGTGAAGGTCAGATCGAACGGGGCATATTTGCGGGTGGGTTGGGTGTCGCTCATGGTATGCGCTCCTTTGTGTGGTTTTCCGGGGAAATTCCCTTCCGCATACCGTAGGCCCAAAACAAAGAGCGCGCCCGTACTGGACGCGCTCCATGCGAACAAAAAGCCGCTTCCCTACAGGGTATAGCCGCTCCAGTCCTTTTTGGCGGGCACACCGTTGTACAGGATGGGGGACAGGATGGTGAACTCGCAGGTCATGGGGCTGGCGTTATCATCCCCCTGTGCGGCGCCCCCGCCGCTGAACTTGGTGATCTTGCAGTTTTTCAGGGTATCCGTGACCGTACCCATATCGTTATTGGCATAGGAGACCACGATGGTAAACGGCGCATGGTCATAAATGCCCCCGCCGTCAACGGTCAGCTCTTTCTTGAGCTTTTCCCATTCATCCCTGTCCAGGACCATGCTGCCGCTGGCCTCGTAGTTTCCCCGGCCATAGGACCTGGGGATGCTGCCCCTTCCATAGCGGGCCGTAACTTCCTGCCCGTCCTCGTATTTGATCTCGGTAATCCCCGCCGCCTCTCCGTGCGGCAGGGTCACCGTGATGTCTTCCCAATCGTAGGCTCGTCCATTGACAGACATACTGCCTCCCGTTACGCCGCCACGCTGTAGCGTTCGATGCGCGGGTCGAAGTTGGAACCCGCATAGGTGTAGCGGTTGTACAGCTTGATTTCCCGGATAATCGGGATGCCGACAAGCGTGATTTCCACCGCCACGCCGTTGTTCACAATATCCTGCCCGGAGGGGATTTCCACCACATAGGAGGCCAGCTCTCCGGCCGTGGTCATGGCATCCAGGGCATTTTCCAGATTGGCCTTCAGATAGGCGAGACCACTTTCACTATCCGGACGCAGGGGGTCTCCGGCCTCGTCATACATGCTTTTGAGGGCAGCGATGCGCGTCAGGCGCACGGCCTTGAAGACGGTACGCAGCACTTCCTCATAGCGAAAGTCGGAGGTATCCTCGGCCAGGGTGCGCGAATCGCCCCAGTAGGCTCCCTCCAGCCCCGCGTATTTTTTGGCCACCTGGAATCCATTGCTTTCCAGGGTCGGCTGGACAGCCTCCCAGCCGTCCGGAAGGGTAAGCTGCGATATGGGGCCGTCCTTAACGCGGCCCGTGGCCCGCTGTACGGGTATGCCATCACACGTCCGGACTGCAGGCCACCGGCATTGCGCAGGCGGGATGCTCCCGCCGTATCCACGATCTCGCCATACTGGCAGCAGACGGTCACGAACCGGCCCTGCCACCCCCTGCCGCTCCGCCAGCAGGGCCGCCACATAGGCGTTCAGGTCTTCCCCGTCAAACGGCAGGCGGGCCTCCAGCTTGAAATAGGTGGGGCGCTGCTGGTTCCACAGCTCGTCGGCCTTGGCTGGGCGGCCATCCAGTCCACCGAGTCAGAAGGGCCGACGATATGCACGAACTCCACATCATAGAGGGCCAGCGGGCTTTCCAGGGCATCCAGGACATCCACGATGGACGGGGCGGGGGGCAGCAGCCGGCAGGTATAGGTGGTCCCCGCCACGAACTCCCCTTCGGGGAAGGTCAGTTTGACACCATAATCGGCCAGCTCGTGGAGGCCGTCCACGGGATGGTGCGGATGGCCGCGAACGTATCCCCACCGTCCACAGAGAGCTGGAACGTCCCCTCGTTCCTGGCACCGCTTTTCACGATACGCACCACCAGCTCCGCCCCGTCCAGAACCCCGGAATCCAGTTCCGACACCTCCGGCAGCGGACTGGATTCATCCCCCACCCGGACCACAGGGCCAACGGGACAGCGCACAGCGAAGGTGTAGGTCGCGCCCTCGTCCAGGCTCGCGTCATCGGGGAAAATCAGGGTAGCTCCCGTGGGTTCCTCCCCGGAGCTGATGGGGTTCTGCGTGGCGGAGGGGACGGGTTCCGCAAACGTTTTGCCGCCGTCCGTGCTGATTTCCAGCGTGGCGGTGCCAATGGTGCCCGCCGTGGCCACCCTGACCACCACATCGGCATTGAGCGCCGGATAACCGGAGAGGTGGCCCCGGCCTTGCCACCGTTCACAGACAGGCCGGAGATATAGCCCCCAGGCTGCCCCTGTACGGGGACGGCCACAACGTATGGGGCCTGTCCCCCCGTGGTCAGCATGTCACGCACGCGGTCCACAAGCGGCCCCGTGCCCAGCATGGCGGCAAGGTCCGTGCGTTTGCCGATCAGATAGGCCTTGCCCACAATGCCCTTGGAGCAAACACCGGCCACCAGGGCTTTGCCGTCAACCCCACCGGTAACGATCCCGGACGTGCCGTCGATCAAATATTGCAATACGTCGCCCATATCCTACCTCGCACGACCGCCGCCGAGACGGCGGGCCTTGAGCTTGTCAAGCGCGCTCTTGTAGGCCGCGTCAGTCACCCGTTTACCGGCTTCCCAGCCCATCATGCGGCACAAGGCGGCCTCCATCCAGGACGGGACGCGGTGGCGGTCAGCCAGCACGGCCAGGTCCACCAGGTTTTCCCCGTCGGCGGGTTCCCGCGAGGCCGTGACCGCCGCTTTCTGGGGCGCTGTCGCCACATTTTCTTGCGGAACAGGGGCCGCTTCCCGTACTTCCGACGCTTTCGCCTCGCCATGCGCTCCCTCCTGGCCGCTGTTTTCCATACCCGACGCCGTCTGATTCTCGTCGACCGGCGTAGCGGGGGTGGCCTGTTCGTCGTTCTGCTTTTTCGTCGCCATAATAGATGACTCCTATCCGAGTTTCGGTTTGATGGTGAACGTCGGGATCAAGACTTCCGCCTCCTTGCCAGTTATTCTCCAGGTAAAGGAAATCACAAAAAGGCGATTCACCCGCGTAAATACCTCGATGACCTGATGCCCGACACGCTTGTCCGGAGAGCGTCCAAACGTCGCCTGTTGTGCCCGAACCCTGACCCAGTTTCCCCGGCTGTCATTGCCGCCACGCGGCAGGGCCGCCGCAAAGGCAAGGCTGAACGCTTCCAGCCAGGGGCGGTCATCGGCCAGGACATTGGCATTGACCGTTTGCACCACCTCGTACAGCTCGCGGGTGCGCTCCTGTTGCAATGCCGTGCGGCGCACACCCAGCACACGGCCCGTGCGCGTGTATTTTTCCGGCAGAAACTGCAGCTCGATGCGCGGGCGCTGAAGGGTCAGGTTGTCTTTCTTGACCATGTCGATGACCCGGCCTTCCGGCAGCCCGGCATCCAGCGCGGCCTGCGTTATGACCCCTGTGGCAAATGTCTGCATGCCGACCCCTATACCTTGAAGATCCCGGCCAGAAAGTCAGCCATAGCGGCCCGCACGTCATCCAGGTCACTCTCGGAAACCCCAAGATACGGACGGGCCGGGATAGTCACCTTGTCGACGGCCCTGGTCGTGCCGTCGTGCCCCTTGAACACCAGCTTCTTGGCTTTCTTGGGTACGATGACCCCACCAAGCTGGTGGATACGGGCATACGGCAGGTTGCTGCCCACCATGACCTTGTCGGGGGGTCGCCGCGTAATCGATGGAATCCCGCAGTCTGGCGGTATCCGTAAGCGTCTGCCCGCCGGAAGCAGCGGCACGTCCGGATTGAGGCCATTTTTGCCCGTCCGGGGCTTCCTCGTCGCGGAATCGCTGCCGTGTGCCGGATACCAGCCCCTCGCCGATAGACTCCATAAGCGCCTGGGTATGGGCCAGAGAATGGGTGGCCTTTCCCAGCGCCTTGTCCAGACCTTTCCAGTTCAGTGCCGCTCCGCTTTTTGCCGCCATAGCGCCTTCCTACAGGCCCCGCAGGTCAAAAAAAAAGCGAACGGGGGGCGATTACGGCCACGCTGGCCTCTTCCCTGTCGGGATTGGCCTCTTCCAGCGGCAGCTTTTGCTTGCCGGAAGCGATGTCTTCCAGGAGGTCCGTGCAATATTTCCACTGTTTTTGGAGGGGCAGCCATTCATTGTCGCTGCTGGCTTCCGTATCCACCAGGGACGTGATGGCCTCCACCACACGGTAGGCGCTGATGACGGCGGCGATGTATCGCACCAGCTCCGGCACATACGGCCAGGGCTGCGGATACCGGTACGAAAGCGCGTCCCCGATCTCTCCGGACACGGCTTCGATGGTCCTGTCCACGAGGCCGGGGTTCTGCTGCTCGCATGCCTCCACATAGGCGGCGTGCAACAGGTCCACGATATGACTACGACGGCACAGCAGCATGGAGACCCCTTTTTTTCGCGTTTTGGACTAGTTTTAGACTAGTCTGATTTATTTTCTCCGGGCACTGCCCGCCCCAAGAGGAAAAAGCCCTCTCAGGACGGGCAGGCGTCCCGCCCTTTAATCCACGACCACGGCCTTGCAGGACGCACGCGACGGGCGCGCCGGAAGGGGCTTGGCCTGGCCGATAAGCATGATGCCGCTGTCGTCCTGACGGGCCACCGGCACGATATGCAGCGGCGTGGCCGCATTGTTGGCCGAAATGGAGTCAATGGCGCAGTACCAGACCTTGCCCGGCTGGTTGGTGGCCACGGCCAGCAGTACCTTGGGGTTGAGCTTGGGCAGCCATTCCGTTTCGTCTTGCGGGTTGGGATAGGTCTCGTCCATGAAACGGATGGTGTAGCCACCCACCACAACACGCCCCTGCTCCAGGGACACACGGTGAGGGCTTGGTTTCGACCGTGGACACATACTGTTCCACAATGCCCAGCAGGACGGCCACCACGTCGGACCCGGCCCAAAATTCCACGTTGCCGCCCAGGCCCCCCTTTTTCACCTCCAGCTCCATGTCGCGAAGGAGCTTGTAGACGTCGGGCAGCCTGGAGTCCGCCGTCAGCTTCGCGGCGGGTTCATAGGTAAGCAGCTGGCCATAATCGACCTCGTAGGTCTCCTGGTGCCCGCCATCCAGTTCCACGGGCCAGGTCAGCTTGCCTGTGGAGGCGACCACCGCGCACATGGCTTCCGTGGTATCGCGTACCGTGCGGCGTATCTGGTCGATCTTGCGGGTACGCCATGCCGTCACGGCGGCCTGATCGCCGAAGATGACCCGCAGGTCGTTCAGCTCCGACGCGGTCATCGGGATTTTTACCTTGACCGGCAGAGGGGCGATAAATTCCATGCTGGCCGTTTCGCCCTTGAGGGCAACAGGCGTACCGTCACGGCGAACCACAGGCACGGTCTGCACCACGGATACCAGCTCGGAGACGCCGATCAGAGGCAGCGGATGCGTGGGCCTGTCTTTGAACAGGGTATCCATGATGGTGGTTTCCAGCGGCGTGAGCAGTTTCATGGACGCGGCGATAGCCTGCGGTGTGAACAGCCCTTTGAGTTGCGCAAGCATAGTGATTCCTTGTTGTTAGACGGTTAGACGGCAAAGACGCCGTGGCGCGCCAGGGCAGCGATCTGCCCGCCTGTGGGGGGTACGCCGTCGCCGGTCTTCAGCACCCGCGTTTTGACCGTTCCGTGGACAACGGCGGCCACGCTTTTTTTTCTCCGCTCTCCCCGGTGGGGTCGCACGGCAGGTCTACGACGGCGCACGGCTCGGGAAGCGTCCACGGCCAGGGCCGGTTCATAGGTCACATCCGCCACGGCCAGAGTAACGGTCACGGTATCTCCGCTGGCCGGTTCACCGGTCAGGGACACGCCGTATTCCGTGATGGTGGCCGGGTTGTCGCCCAGCTTCCACTGGCTGTCGTAGCTGAAGGTGTAGGCACCGGGAACATTGTTCACCTTGGCGGCCAAGGTCTCCGGCGTCACGCTGGCGGCGGTGACGCCGGTGTTCTCCGCGCCGACCACGGCGGTCGCGCCGTAAACGTCGACCGCTTTCAGCAGCAGGCCGACGTCCAGCTTTTCGGCTACGGAGGCGGCAAGGGGCAGGTAATGAATGACCGCAGGGTGGTCATCCGTGGCGGCGCGTTCGCCGCCAAACGTGTATTTGCCGAGAAAGCCCTCGTTCATGGCTCCTCCTACATTTTGCTGACCATGTCGTCGGGGGTCCATTCGGGCTGGTCATTACCCGCATGGCCCGGAGGCGTCGAAAATTCCGCAAAACGCTGGTCCCTGGGCCGTGCTTCCAGCTCCCGCAGGTAGCGTTCTTCCAGGCTGATGGTCTCGCTCTTGCCGTCGGGGGCGGCAAAGTCCACACTGCCCCCCTGGCTGGCCAGGGCCGCAGCGAAGGTCAACACCTTTTCCTTGTCGGCGGGCTTCACCTTGCCGTCCTTCACCAGATTGGACACGCGGGCTTCCCGGCGTTCCCCCTCCACCTGTTCACGGTATGCGGCAAAGTCGGCGCTGGCCTTTTCGGCCTTTTTTTCAGCTTCGGTTTTGGAGGTCTCGGCCTGTTCCTTTTCTTGCTGGCTGGTCTCGGCCTTTTTTTTGAGCGAGGCATTTTCAGTTTTCAGGGCCTCGATCTGGGCCTGCAGCTGGCCTACCTGCCGCTGCAATTCTTCCGTTGTCATGGTGTCTCCTTGGGGTGTGGCCGCGAAGTCCACGGTTATGACGTCGTCGCCGTCGGAAAATTCCACTGCCCGCAGGCCGTCGATGGCGGGCTGCGCCGCGCCCAGCAGGGCCACATGACGCAGCGTCACACGGTCCGGCATGAGGCTCATGCTCACATGCCGGTAATGGCCGGCACCCACGAGAGCGCGTACCTGTTCCGGCACCTGGGCAAATTGCGCCAGCAGCCTGCCGCCCTCACGTTTCAGGCGTTGCGCCCAGCCGAACGCCGGGGCCGCATCCGTCTGCGGGTGGCCGAATACCAGCGGAGCATCCCGTTTTTGCGGATCGTAGGCGCTGGCGATGGCGTCCAGGTCCTTTTCCGTAAACGTCTGCTGCCGCCCGGCGCTGTCCGTGAAGGTGCCCGTGCGGGCTATCTCGATCCATTTGTCCATAAAAAAAGCCCCTGTTTCTCCGTCACTATGACAGGGAAACAGGGGCTTCGCCCGGAAAGGGCGCGTACTATGCGAGGATTTTAGAGGCTTGCCTTTCGGAACATATCCCAGCGGGGCATCTTGATGGCGATACGCCGGACTTCCTCCCGGCTCGCGAGCTGGTCAAGCCATTCCTGCGGGATGCCGTCCAAGCCATAGACCAGTCCGGCCAAGGCCCCTACGACGGCACCCGTGGTGTCCGTATCCTCACCGAGGTTGACGGCACGCAGAACGGCCTCCCGGTAACTGTCCGTCGTCAGGAGGCACCAGAAGGCGGCCTCCAGGGTATCGATGACAAAACCGCTGCTATGGATCGCCTCTTCCGGCAAGGTACTGATGTCGTCCCCAAGTATCCGGTCGAACTTGGCCAGCGTTGCCTTGCTGATGAAAGGCACGCCGCGTGAGAAGTCTTCCCGCAACTCGGTGTAGGCCGCCTTCGGCTTCCGTCCCATGCGCAGCTTGTTCAGCATTTCAACATAGATATAGCAGGCGGCCACGGACCATTCGTGGGCGTGCGTGATGGATGATACATCCCGGACGATACGGAAGCGTTCCTCCGCGTTTCTGATGCCGAACATATAAAAGGCCAGCGGCGCAATCCGCATGAGGGAACCATTGCCGTTGTCCTTTTCACCCGTCCCCCCGGCCTTCTCTGGAGCAATACCGCTCTTCAGCCGCTTGATGGCCTGCGCCGTGGCATTGCCTACGTCAAAAACCTTGCCGTGCGGGGTATAAGCGGCATTATCATACCAGTCGACGAATCCCCAGGCGACATCGGACAATTCGCAGGCGTCGGGCAACAAGTTATCTGCCAGTGCCAACGTCAGGGAGGTGTCATCGGACCATGTGCCGGGCGGCTGGTTGTGCGTACCGTATCCTTGCATTCCGGTCACATGAAAGGTGCCGCGCTTTTTGAACTCCACAGGCACGCCGAGGGCGTCGCCGACAGCCAGGCCAAGAATCAGGGCCTGGGGCCTGTCGTCCACCTTTTCGTAAAACTCGCATTCCGCGCCATCCCAAAGAACATCGTTGGGCTTGCGCACCGGGTCTTCATACATCTCGCAGGTGTCCGTACTTGCCCGATCCAACTGTGTCCCGTCACTGGTAACGGTTGCCCTGAACTTGCAGGTTGCGCAGGCCACGGCATTGGGGTGCTGCACCGTCCATATTTCGTCTTCCCATCTGGGTCGCTTGTTGCTCATAGCCTTCCCACCCTATATCTGCTCGACGACTTCCATCTCGAAAGTCAGCTGTCCGTGTATATCCTTCTCCACTTTCGTAATTCTAAACGTGGTCCCGCGCTGGATGATGGTTTCATCTTCATAGCCAAAGTCTGTCTGCGGCTTTTTTCCGTCCCATTTCCGTTTATGTCCATATCCGTAATGGCTGAACGGCTCGGCATACATCATTTTTGTCCCCTTGGGACAATAGATGCGAAAAATATAGCCGCCGAACCCCTGCCCTTGGCACTTCCGCATGATGTGAAGGCATGCTCGGTTTTAGGAGTCTTTTTCAGCTCTGCTTCCAACTTCTTTGGAGACCATTTTTTCAATGCCTCTATTGGAACGCCAAGAAAGCTGGCCGTACCTTCCGCCGTCTCGATTCCACGCTGCAGCCAGATGTCCCGGTCATAGGTCGACTTGTTGATAAGGTCGGTCATGTGCTTGATGGCGGCTCCGCGCCCCTCGTTGTCCAGGTCGACCTTTCCCACGCCCTTGAAGTTCCCCAGTAACCGTCATGGCCGCGAAGGGGGCGGTTGAAGCCGCCAGAGCCGCGCGTATATTCATAAATGGCGTCTTTCTGGGCCTTGGTCGCCTTGCGCCACACCTCGCCGCATCGCTCTCGTAAAACACTGTCGGCTTCCTCCGCTGTTTGCGCCCAAACGGCGGCAGCCTTCCGCTCTTCGGAATAGGGATTAGGATTTTCCTTACCACCGTTTTTGAGCTGGGACAAGGACTGTTGAATATTTTTTCGCTTCTCTTGCAAAGCATATAGCTTCTGTCCCTGTGCATCGAAGTCTTCAAGGTCCTGCAGCAGGCCTTTGAACTTTGCGACGTCCTCCGGCGTCAGGTTTCCAAGAGCCAGTTTGTCCTTAAAATAGGCGGCCTTTGCCAGTATGCTGCCGGACTTTGCCTTCCAGTCCGTCGTGGTGACATCCGTCTGCCATATCCCGCTGTAAGTCTTTACGGGAAAGTCACCGATCTGCTGTTCCAGTTTTTTCAGCTGGTTTTTCAGCTTCTTCTGGGCCGCCTGTTTTTTCTTTTTTTCGAGCAGGGCCTGCAGCTCTGCCTTTTTCTCTTCCAGGCCGGGAACGGCCTGCGGGTCATTACCCGCCTTGATGAGTTCATCGATGGAGGCAATGTCCGCCTCCAGTTTTTTCTGTGTCACCGGCTCTTTTTTCGGTACCGGCGGGGCCGTGCCCTCAAGTCCGTGTTTTTTCAGATTCAGCCCGGACTCGGCCCAGTCCTTGCCGGGATTGTTCCGAAAACCCTTGTCCGGGCCGGGGAAATGGACAAAATATTCCATGCCGGTCTTGGGATCGGTCCAGACCCCTGCCTGGGGCATTTCCTTTTCCACCGGAAGGCCCAGCGTATCGACCTGGCGCTGTGACAAGGTACGCACGCCACAGCGGCAGCGGAAACCGTTGGGCGGGTAATGCGTCGCCCAGAACTCGTGGTCCGCCGGATAAACCTTTCCGTCCAGGATGGCATGCGAGGGCGCACCCGCCGGTCCATGACGGCCAGGTACTGCCAATAAGGGCGGGATGCCTTTACCGCCTGCATTTTTTTGTAACGCCCGGCGGCATAGGCCGTTTGCAGATTGGTACGGAAGATGTTTTCGATCCGGTAATCGTGCCAGCCCTGCGTCTGGATGGCGGTCATGATCCTGGCCTTGAAATCCGCCAGAGTCTCCCCCGTTTTTCAGGGCGTCTTCCAGGCCATCGCTCACCAGCTGGACAAGGTCATGATGCGCCAGACCGGTAACATAGAAAGCCCGGTGCTTGGCGCTTTCTCCCAGCGCCTGCGCCTCGGCATCCGTGAGTTCTTGGCCCGCCATTTCCAGAACTCGACGGCCGCGTCAGGGGGTACCCCTCGGCGATAACCTCCGGGGCTGGCAGGTCAAAAGGCTTTTTCTTAGGCATTGCCGTCCTCCGCCTCTTCGGCGGCCACGGCCGTAGCGCCGTATCCCGCCGCAGCCGTCATGGCGCGGGCCAGAAAACTCTCCAGCGCGTCCGGTGTCATGGACGGAGCCAGCAATTCCACCAGGGCATCCTGCAGATCGTCATAGCTGGCGGCCTTGCGGACGGCATTCTCAACTCTCGTGACAAATTCGGCACTGGCCTTGAGCGCCCCCGGCAGCATTTTGGCAATGGCCGTATCGAGGGTGGCCTGCGCCTTTTCTGCCAGCGGCTTGCGCCTGGACGGGGCCGCGAAGTTTGCAATGCCTCCCGGTTGCGGGGCGTCTACGGTGAACTCGCTTTCCTTGAGGCCGTAATTTTCCTTGAAATGCTCCGCCGTAAAACGCACGCCGATCTCGACCAGCTTCTTGTCCAGATCGGCCCGCGTATTCAGGTCTTCGGGCTCGTCATAAGCGGCCAGCGGGGCCAGCACGCCAGGCCCGGCGTTGACCTGGGCATACAGCCATGCGATCTCGTTCCAGGCGTCCACGACCATCGCCTTGTCGGCATCGGCCAGGTCTTCCGCCACGGAACGGTGGGTCTCCGCAGCAGCCAGGCTGTTGGCCCCCTCCATCTCCACCGTCAGGGTCTGTCCCATGAGAATCTTGCTGATGGCTCTGTCCTGCCTGGCAAGGAAGTCCTCATGTAGCGCCCCCTGCGTCTGTCCGGCGCTCTCCAGCTTCACATTGGCCCCGTGCGGGATGACGGCCACGGCGTCCTGCACCATGCGGGCAAGATCCCGCGCCATGTCCTGCTTTTCCAGTCGTTCGGCCTTGGCCGGGGCCTCGCCTACCACCCACGGCAAACCGTGCCGCTCCACAAATTTGGCATAAAAACGCAGTCCGCCGCGCTTGAAGGCCACGGGCCAGAGGCAACGAGACAGCAGGCGCAGACCATAGGGATTGTCGTAGGTGGCATGGTGCTGGACAAAGACGAACTTCCCCGCCGGCAGCGGCACCGGCTGTGCGGCGATACCACCGTAGACCCCCACGAAGGTCGGGCGGTTTTCGTTATCAAAGCGGAACCAGCGGGGGAGGCCGGGGCACAATGTCCACAAAGGTGCCACCAGTTGTCACCGGGCCTCCAGATCAGTTCCAGCGGGATGAAACCGAAGAAGGGAGCGTCCAGGATGCCGGAAATGACG
>VOFD01000118.1_pt1 | contig 20265 bp, 31 predicted proteins | sample 5384101 | NCBI WGS metagenome assembly VOFD01 (sample SAMN12384723, study PRJNA508395) | human gut metagenome | isolation source: healthy gut C | host: Homo sapiens
GGGACGTGCTAACAGCCAAAAGGCTATGTCTCCCAAGGGCTTCCGGGCGCGGGTGTGAGCGGCGCTTCGGAAAAACGCTAACAAAATGCTCACAGTTATCCTGATTTGCGTTCTCACAACTAGATATGCAGCGGTATCGAAGTGGTCATAACGGGGCTGACTCGAAATCATGTGATTCATTCATAAAAACTGCATATTTTCACACGGAGACGTATCGAAGTGGTCGTAACGAGCTTGACTCGAAATCAAGTTGTCCGAAAGGGCACGTGGGTTCGAATCCCACCGTCTCCGCCATAAAGTCCTTGAAAACACTGGGTTTTCAAGGACTTCCCTCTTTTCCTGAATCAATTTTCTGATATGCCCAAAACGCAAAATGGTGCCCATGGTGCCAGGGCTTGTGGTGCCCGGCCAGCGAATGAGATATTCGGAATTTTCCTGCCATGGTGCCCAAATGGTGCCCGCGCTATAAAAATGGACATCTGTAGATTTATGGTAGTCTATAGAAAGAAGTATACTTTTTTCTTGAGGTCAAAATACCTTTTTGATATAATAGACAAATAAAACAGAGGTGGGTATACATGAAAATTACAGGTAAATCTTTGGTAAATTTAGAATGTGGAAACCTCAATTCATGCTATAACCACTCAACGGAACTAGCGCAAATACAAGGAGCACTACAAAAAAAGTTGGGTTTCTTTGTAACTAAACTGCTATCCTGTAATTATAGCTCGGATAGTGCACGTTATTTTATACCATTTTATGCTAGGAATATTTTGGAAATATCAGCCACGGCGTTACTTGCTAGAATAGATCCGTTTCGAGCAATCATTACATATAAAGTTCAAAATGACGCTAGCTATTCTATAGAGGCTCCGTCAAATGTTGCAATAAACTGGAGCAAGGATATTCTAGCTGATGATCCTCCTCCGGCAAAGGGACTATGGCATTTTGAGAATAAAATAAAGGATTTTAATAGAGCCTTATTTAGTAAATATCAGGGAGAGATCATATGGAAACCTGCCTTTTTAGAGCTGACAGATTATATATCTACACACCCCGGCCATCATCGTGGCTCCAGCAACTATTAGCAGATGATGAGACTGCGTTTTTCGAAAGGTATCGTTCAAATGCGAGGCAACTATTTTCTTCATTTTCGAAAGGCGTTCATGCAGAATCCCTTACAGAGGTTTCTTTACTGTACGACGAAATAACACTTACGACTCTTTCTGAAGACCTTTTGAGATGGTGCTGTATATTGGGGTTACTAAGTCATTTTTCGCCATATATATTGCTCCCATTTTCTCAGAGAATTGCCTTAACTCAATTTTTACAGGCAGAAAGGATGGTAGCAAATGCCTTACAGTGAGCACATAGAGCATACGGATCTGATACTTGCTTGCGAAGATTTTTCCAACGAAGAGTTTTCAAATTTTCATTGCTTTTTTTTCTTATGAAGAAGGAATTTTAGCTCAACTTATGGCTCATGGGCCAGTATTATTAAAGGGAGGCCGTGGAACAGGAAAAAGTGCACTTCTCCGTGAGGCTGCACGTCGTCTGAATAGCAGTGTGACTTCACCAACGTTCGGGAATCTATATGAGTTTGCGGCATTTGCCACTGTTGCGAAGCCAAAGGGCACCAATACGAAACAGAGTTCTTGCGTATTCTGTATGATAAAGTCAAAGAAGTAACCTCGGTATTTGGATGCGAGGTGGAACCTTTTTCGGATGTGTACGCAACACATCAATCTCTAAATCATCTATCTGATAAACTTCAAAAGAGGCTCGTACTATTATTTGATGATGCTGCACATATTGGGCGCGAGGCAGGATTAGAGGAGTTCTTTGATATTTTTCGAACATTATCGAGCAATAAAGTGTCATGTAAAGCGGCTATCTATCCTGGTGTGACAAAATTCGGAACCCGTTTTGATGTATATAATGATGCAAAGATTATTGATATTACTCGCCGAAAAGAGCAGCCTGATTTTCAAAAATTTTTTTAGAAGTGATGAAGAGCCGATTTTATACGCAAATTGAAAAATGCGATTTTTCTTCTGCTCTTCATATAGAAGAGGTCGTGGAATTTCTTGGAATGGCTGTACTTGGAAATGTGCGTTCCTTCATTCAAGGATGTGCAATGCTTTTTTGAGTATGGTCAAAAAATTTCCCTTACTTCAATGAGTGAAACCATGCTAAGGCTTGCAAGCGACTTCTTTTGGCCGATGCTCGAAGAAGTAAAAATAAAAATTGGTATGTATGCGCCTTTAATGGATGGATCAATACAGCTAGCAGAGAAAATATATTCTGAATGTGGTAACAGAAAATCGACATCTTTCATTATCCATAGGCAATGGGTCTCGAAATATTCAAAGCCATTAGAAATTCTTGAGTATGTTGGATTTATCGCTAAAAGGGAAGCATCTCGAAGTTTGAAATCCGGTGGACGAGGGACACGTTACGCGCTTAATTTATGTAATACTCTAGAAAATGTTTCTGGCAGCCGGTTGACACAGGAGCTATTTTCGTCTTGGATGGAAAACACCCAAGAAGATACACAGTTTTCCGCAAGTACAAACGCCTTTGATGGTATTATTGTGGGAAGCCCCGATAGTAGTCAGGAAATCGGAATTTTAAGTTTGCCAATTTCGGTTCTTAAAAAGTCAAAATTATTTCCTAATGGATTAACCGAGGATAAAATCCAACGATTAGAGGCCCGTGGTTGGAACACAGTCGGTGAAGTCGCAGAGAAGTCCGATGCGGAATTACAGGAAATAGAAATGATTGGTCCTAAAACTGTAATGCGCATAAAAAACACTGTTGAGCAGGCCATCTGGATGTAGATATCATAAAAATTCGCAGCACTGCGGTGCTGCGGCAGCGGAGATGCGCGCGATGCTCATGCATCGCGCGCATCTCCGCACTTCACGTTTTCAGACCGGAACCCAGTACCGCTTCATGATAGGTGTTCAGGACAACCAGCTTGCGCTCCATCCGTACATCCACATACTGCGCTGTGACAGCCTCCAGGTTGTTGGAGAGCTGGAGCTGAATACCGATCCCCTTCAGGCTGTGCCCCAGGATCTGTCCAACCGTATAAAAGTCTCCGGTCAACTGGTGCATATTGGTGGCTGCTGTGTGCCGCAGATCGTGAAAGCGGATATGGGGCATCTCTGCGTGACGCAGCAGTTGCCCAAAATTCGCGGAGATCCGCTCCCGCCGCTTGGGAGCGCCGTTAGGCTTTGCGAATACAAAGGTCATTGTCAAAGTACGGCTTTCCTGATTGCTTTGCAAAACGCTTCTGTTCCTTCTGGACTTCCAGATGCCGCTCAAAATATGGCCTGACGAGCGGTGTAATGGGAGCATCTCTCACTGGATTTCACGGGAGCCATCTCTGAGATCACCGTGGTGTTCGCAGGCGTGTTGAATGGAAGCTGCTCTACAACGCCAAAGGTATTTTCAGCCAGATCTACATTCCTCCACCGCAGTCCGATGATCTCGCTGAGGCGAAGCCCATACAATCCTCCCAGCACCACGATCAGCTCCCACTCCGTCCCCATGACAACGGCCAGCAGCTGCCGCATCTGGTCCACTGTGTAGGGATCCGGCGTCTTGCCCTGCTTTCCGAATTTCGTCAGAATATCCCTGGCAGGATTGCTGCTGATGTAGTGATACCGGCGGGCGTGCTCCAGAGAGACCCCATGATCCGGTGCGCATATTTGACCGAGGACTGGGAGAGGCCCTTTTCAGCGAGCTGCCGGTACATATCATCCAGCATGGCCGGGGAGAGCTGGTTCAGGAACACATCTCCGATATAGGGGAAGATATGGTTCTTCATGTGGCTCCGATAGCTGGCCTCTGTGCTGGGGCGGAGATTGGCCGAGCCATGCCGGTCGATCCATTCCGTCATGTACTCCCGCACCGTCATTTTCCGCTGAACAGCAGAGGGCGGCGTGTATGCCGGGTTCGTCAGCTTCGCTTTCATCTCCGCCTCATGCTGCAAGGCGTCCTTCTTTGTCAGGAAGCCCTTGCGGGAATAGGTTTTACTCTTTCCGCCGGACTTGTACTTGACATTCACATCGTACACAGTGCCGGCCTTTCCGGTGAGTTCTCCCGCGCTGTTGCGCTTGTTTTTCACGGTCCGCTCTGTAACAGCCATATATCATTCCTCCATTCTTCATTTTGGGTAGGCGGCGGTTTCTGCGTAGCAGAAACCGCCGCCTACTCATATTGACGGACTCAGGCCCAGGTGATAAAATCTGAGCAGGGTGTTTCAGGCCACAGTCGAGACCTTCGCCCGGTCATAGTAGTCCAGTAGGGCTTTGACCGTTGTTAGCCGCCGGTTGCCGACCGGCAGATACTCTAGCTGCCCTTCGTCCATCAGCTGGCGGACGCGGTTGACCCCTATACCACTGACCTTGCTGGCTTGCTCCGGGGTGAGGAAGAGAGGGAGATTCTCAGTTTTTTTCTTGCCGGCCATCGTCTTCCTCCTTCTCTGGAATGATATGTGTTCCACATTCCGTGGAACTTGTGCCCCTTAGATACGCAGGCAGTCGCGGAGATCGTTCCAAAGTTCCGGGGATTGCTTTTCTTTAGAGAAATACCCCACGTGCCCTTGCCGGTTTTCCTTTCCGATGCGGATGCGCTTGGCGTAGACGTTAGGAACCCCGGACAGCAGGTCATAGAAGCGACTGCGGGAGAGGGCCTCTAGCCCGTTCCGTGCACAATAATCCACGAACGCCGCAAAGAGATCCACGTTGAACACGCGGGCTTCAGGAGACAGGGTACAGCATTCCGCCAAAAAATCGGATAGCACATTCGAACGATTAGAAAATGATTCCAGGAACGCCCCCGGAATCTTCTGGCAGCGTAAACACAAAATTTCTGCCCACGAGATCCTGCATCGCATGAAGGGCAAGTGTCACAATAGAATCCGACTCCAACCAAAGTTTGTCCAGCAAGCTCTTGTCCTGCTGTTCCGGCGGGATGCTCTGGTTGAAGAGCAGGACCACGAGCCGATTCGCAAAGGCGGCTGTAGTGTCCGCCTCTGTCGTTCGCGGCAGCGTGTTGCCTGCAAACAGGAGCTTACAGGTCGGGGTGAAGTAGAATGGGTCCTTCCTTAAACTCCCCATGATCCGGTCCCGGCCAGTGACGGATTTGAAGATAGAGATGTCACTGAGCGCCCGGTCCGCAATTTCACCAGAGATGTTGACTTTTTTCCCTGCCAGCTGTGCTCTGGAAAATTTGCCTCCCAGCTCATGGGCGGTACATCCGAAACCAGAGGCTCGTCAAACAGGCGGCCAATGAACTCAGCGATGACGCTTTTTCCCAGAATTTGGCTGTCCCTTCAAGAAAAGGCACTTTTTCCGACGGTCAGGTCGGAGCAGATGTACCCGATCATCTCCAGAAGCAGTTGCCGCTTTTGGGGGTCACCATCGAGAGAAGAACGGCAGAACGCCTCAAAAGTAGGGCAGTTGATGTATTCAGGGGTCTTCCAGGTAGCTGGCTCTGACCTGGTAGGTAAAAAGCGGAACCGGGGATCATGCTCCAGCAACTCGCCGGTCTCCAGATTGAAGACGCCGTTTTCCAGATTCACCAGTTCCTTACTCCGGTTGAACTCGTCGCGTTTGCACAGGAGATCTTGCCGCCAGGTCAGGCGCTGAGCGATCTCCCGCAGATCATTCGCTAACAAGCTCCGTGTCGTGATCTCCGGGAAGAAGTTGGCCAGCCAGGCCGTCAGCTGGGGAATTGGCCGGTAGCGGCCCAGCTCCTCATCGTAGGCGAACGGCTCACCGTCCTCGGTGAGCAGGATCACACCTCTCGCCGCGATCTGGTCCACCAGATCGGAGAATAAGTTGGCCCGCTTCCGGGGGCTTTTGCAGCCGTGGGGAGGGTTCTTCGGGCTTCTTCTCTTCAGGAAGCCCCAGGATCTTCCGCCGGGCGGCTTCCTCCGCCATCTTGCGCATCCGGTCGCAGATGCTCGGGTACTCGTCATCGTCATTCCGGCCATTGCCGAAATTATCGTCATCAAAAAAATCGCACATCGTTTTTCCTCCTTTTTGGTCGTGCCGGCTCGACCTGGGCAAAAGCATACCATAGGAGCGGTAAAGTTGTCACAGGGGTGGATTTTCACATTTTTCAAAGTGAAAATCCACCCCTGAAACAAAGAAAAAACGCGAAAAAAGAAGGAGTTATACAATATAAAAAATTCGGATAGGAGGGAAAAAGCATGGTAACAAAAACATCAAAATCCGTCAAAGAATATTTTGAAAAGATGCAGCAAGAAGTAATTTTGCATTGGAAGAATTTGGATAATGCAGATAGTATAGCCGAAAGTGAATTCCTTACGTATTATGAAATAGGAAAAGCGAAATCTTGGTTGGAGAACATATCTTACCTTGGCAATTCTAAAGATAGTCTTCCATGGGAAGAGTTTGAAAAGCAGACTTCCTGAAAACCTTTCTAACTCTGAAAAACGAAAGCAACTCTTTGCGGAATTCAACTATCTGTTTCCGCAATCTAAACGTACAGAAGCATTTTCCCCCTGCTATTGACTAGTTTTTCCCTAAACAGTAGCAGAAACAAGCCCTTTGTAAGGGATCTCTTCACCACCAAGTTGCCGATTGATATTGAGGCAAGTGTAAATGAATTAACGTCTATTCCTAAATGGGAAAAGACCTACGAAAGACTTATAAAAAACAAAAAAGCTCGTAAAGTTTCCACCAAGAACTTGGCAAGAGCGTTGGCAGTATACCGACGGATTATGGTGTTTTTCCTTTTTATAAAGGCTTCGAGTAAAATAACGAATATTCCACTTTCGTTTTATGCCTTCGAAGCCATGTCTGGCTATATTAGCTTATTAGACAATGAAGCACAGGAAATGATTGATAATTTGGATTCAGGGGGAATGCGCGGACTCTTAGAGCCAGATGAAAGTATGACAATTAAAATTCGCAATTATGTCAATGAAACTTTTGACCAATTTTGCGAGATGAAACTAGACTTCAAAGTGGAAGAAGACGTTTATGACATATATTATGGAGAGCATTTTTTGCGTTTTTGGGGAATTTAAGACGTTGCCTCTATCTATCCTGTAGAGAAAGAGACACAAACCCCCTTCTTGAAGACGACGCAGATTTTTATGCACTTTTAGATACTAAACATTCTTCTGGAGATGAACTCACTCAACTCATGAAAGATAATCATGCGACTGAACCTCTATTCTTCTTTTTTTGATGAATTGTCTTTTCGAGAGAATTCAGACTAATTCTCCAACACCTTCCAATCCGAACAGCCGGCAATTCCCCCGACTTCAGGAGCCGGTACATGGTGTTCTTCCCCACGCCGAGAACGTCCATGGCCTCGGCGGCGGTCAGCACCACTGGGAGGCGTTCCTGCTTATAGGCATCCAGGGCTTCTTTGTATTCGCTGTGATCCATTTCCAATTCCTCCATTCTGCGTGATTATCCCCTGTTTCCCGGATAGCGCCTTGTTTGCTTTTCCTGTCCCTTTCAAAGAAATATCATTCTCATAGAGCGGCGGCGATCACTGAATGCCAGAGGCATTCAGTGATCGCCGCCCTTTTTCATTTTGAAAGAGAAAAGGAGGAAAACCATGCTGAACACACTGCTTTCCGTGATCCGCGCCATTTCTGGTGGAGCTGGTAGACCAGCTGCTCCGCAAGGTCTGCACCCTGGGGTGAAGACCGACTCCAGGAGAAATGTCCTGGGGATCATCCTGGCTGCCGCCGCTGCCATCTTATGTACGATCATCGATCAAGTGATGAAGGAGGAATGAGTTATGAAAGAAGAAACCTATATCTGCGCGATTTGCGGACGCAAATACCCCATCTCCCAGCAGGGAAGAGTTCGACGGGCAATCCCTGTGCCCTCACTGTTTCACAGAAGAGACCGTGGCCTGCCATGTCTGCGGAGAACGGGTCTGGACTGATGACAATGCTGGGAACAGTGACACGCCGCTCTGCGAGCACTGCTATGACCGGCATTATACCAACTGCGTCCGCTGCGGAGAGCTGCTTCACAATGATGAAGCCTACTACGACCGGAACGACCCGGACGAGGAAGAGCCGCTCTGCCATGCCTGCTATGCCCGGACCGCCGGCGACCAGCCCATCCAGGACTACTGTTACAAGCCGGAGCCTGTCTTCTATGGAGACGGCCCCAGGTTCTTTGGTGTGGAGCTGGAGATCGATGGGGCCGGGGAATATGGCTCCAATGCCAGAAAGCTCCTGAAAATCGCCAATGACGGCGAAGAGAGGATCTACTGCAAGCATGACGGCTCCCTGGACGACGGCTTTGAGATCGTCACCCATCCCATGACCCTGCACTACCAGCTCCGGCAGATGCCCTGGGAGCAGATCTGCAAGGGAGCCGTGGATCTGGGCTACACCAGCTATCAGGCAGGGACCTGCGGCCTCCACATCCACGTGAGCCGTCTGGCCTTTGGAGAGACCGAGAAGCAGCAGGATGCCGTCATCGCCCGTATTCTGTACTTTTTGAGAAGCACTGGGAGGAGCTGCTCAAGTTCAGCCGCCGGACGCCCCGGCAGCTGGAGCGGTGGGCGGCCCGCTACGGCTACAAGGAGCAGCCCATGGAGATTCTGGATCACGCTAAGAAAGGGTATCACGGCGGGCGCTATACCTGTGTGAACCTCACCAACCAGGACACCATCGAATTCCGGATGTTCCGGGAACGCTCAAATCCAACACATTGATCGCCACGTTGCAGCTCGTTGACCGGATCTGCGACGTGGCGATCTATCTGTCTGACGACGAGCTGAAAGCCCTGTCCTGGACCACCTTTGTCTCCGGCTGTCAGGCCCCGGAGCTGGTACGGTATCTGAAGGAGCGGCGTCTGTATGTCAACGAGCCGGTCATGGCGGAAGCGGAGGTGTGAATATGTGCTGCCTGTTTGGACTGATCGACACGGAGCTGCGCTTTACCGGAAAGGAAAAGTCAAAAATGTTCCACGCCCTGGCCTCCGCCAGCGAGGCCAGGGGACGGACGCCACGGGGTGGCCTACGATTACAGCAGGACGCTCCACATCTACAAGCGGCCCATTCCCGGCCACAAGCTGAACTTCTATCTGCGGAACGATACCCGCTTCGCCATGGGCCACACCCGCATGACGACCCAGGGCATTGCCAGGAGGAACTATAACAACCACCCCTTCCGGGGGATCATGCAGGCCGGGACCTTTGCCCTGGCCCACAATGGAGTTTTTAGACAATGACTTCAGCCTGCGGAAGAGCCTGCACCTGCCCAGGACCAGGATCGAGACGGACAGCTACATCGCCGTCCAGCTGATCGAGCAGAAGGGCATCCTGAACTTCGACAGCCTCCGCTATATGGCGGAGCTTCTGGAAGGCTCCTTCACGATCACGGTGCTGGGGGATGACGGAAACCTGTACATCGTCAAGGGGGATAACCCGTTCTGCCTGTACTTCTTCCCGGACTGCGGCCTCTACCTCTATGCCTCCACGGAGGACATTCTTTGTCAGGCTCTCCGGAAAATTCAAGCGCCCCTCGGAAAGAGCAGGAAGATCCCTGTCCGATGCGGCGAGATCCTGCGGATCAACCAGACCGGGCGGCTCGACCGGGAGACCTTTGACGACAGCAAGCTGTTCCGGTGCAGATATCCCCGGCTCCTGATGGATGATCCGTACTGCCGCAGCTTCCCCATACGGCAGAAGGCCAGACCCACCTGGACGAGCTGAAAACCGTGGCGCTGGCCTTCGGATATTCTCCGGAGGATGTTGACCTGCTGGCCGCCCAGGGCTTCACCACCGACGAGCTGGAGGACCTGTTTTACAGCGGTGAAATCTGATCCATTCCCCATCGGGAGTGGACGCAAAAAAAGAATCGCTTGTCAAAGCGATTTTTTTGCGTTCATTGCCATGATGAAGGTTTTCAGAAGCTGTTCTGCATAGGCCAGCTCAGAGGGGGGAACAGCTGCGGAGCAGCTGGGTGATGGGGCTGGAACTCTCGGCATTTCTCCCTGCCGAAGAGAATGAAGTCCGTGGACAGGCGCAGGACCTCGGAGATCCGGCACAGGGTCTGGACGGACATCCCCTTGACACCCAGCTCAATGTCCGAGCAAAATTTCGGCGTCACGTCCAGCAGCTCCGCGAACTGCTCCCGTGTGTAGCCCAGAAATTCCCGCTGCCTGCGGATTCTCCCGCCGATTGAAACCCAGTCCATAGCACCCCTCCGTTTTTCATCAGTTTAACCCGGAGAGTTAAGATGATAAATGAACTTGTAGGGTTGAAGGGTTGGAACTTTTAGGGTATAATCACATTGAACTTTCAGCGGATTTTTTTCACATAGACAGAAACTGTCTATGCTTTCTGCTATGATAGAGACAGGAGGTGGTGGCGTGGAGACGGATAAGAACAGCCGCCTGCTGTATCTGTATGAGGCTCTGATTTGTGGAGAGGGTTTGCAAAAGAAAGAGGCTGCGGCCCGCTTTGGAGTCAACGAGCGCAGCATCCAGAGGGACATTGATTGTCTGCGCAATTTTTTTGCCGGGCAAGATCCGCCCCGGGAAATCCTGTACAACGCAAAGGAGCAGCGATATGAGCTGACCTCTGCCGCCGAGACCTTCCTCACCTGCGGGGAGCTGCTGGCAGTATGCAAGATCCTGTTGGACAGCCGCTCCATGCCGAAGGCAGAGATGGACGCGATCCTGGACAAACTGCTTGACCGCTGCACATCTCCGCAGAGCCGAAAACTTCTGGAACAGATCCTGGCAAATGAGCGGTTTTATTATATCGAACCGCACCATGGAAAGAGGCTTTCGGAGCGCCTCTGGACTCTGGGACAGGCCGTCTGGAGCCGTTCTGTGACCGAAGTTACCTACCATACCCAGAGGGGCAAGCACAAGGAGCGAAGGCTCCAGCCTGTGGGCCTGCTGTTTTCGGAATACTACTTTTTATTTGACCGCTTTTATTGAGGACATTGACCGGGCAGCGCATTTTGACAATGCCGAAGATCCATTCCCCACCATCTACCGGGTGGACAGGATCGAGCAGATCCGGGTGCTGGACGAGCACTTTCATGTGCCGTATAGCCGCCGTTTCTCTGAGGGGAGTTCCGAAAGCGGGTCCAGTTCATGTACGGTGGGAAGCTGGAAACGGTGCATTTCATCTATAAAGGCCCTTCCGTGGAGGCGGTACTGGACCGGCTCCCCACGGCGGAGATCCTCAGTGAGCGCGACGGATGCTATGAGATCCGCGCGGAGGTCTTTGGCAGGGGCATTGAAATGTGGCTGAGAAGCCAGGGGAACTATATTCAGAAAAAATTTGACAGGGGGGAAAGGAAATGCAGCCATATGCAGCAAGAGTGGACAAGGATTTTGTACCAGACTATCACGGCAACATTTTTTGATGACATCTTCGAGCAATATGAGCGAGTGATTATTGAGAGCCTGATTACATCCTTTGGCTTAGATTTTATTGTGAAAGATCAATACGGCGGAGATGTCGATACGATCCTCAATGTGAGAAAGATCGGGTAAGATCCCGCTATGGGTTATAAGTCCCAGGCAAACAAAGAGGCATATCAAAGTCGTGGGGAATACGATTATGCTGCATACCATGGGCAGCACGAAAATTATGCAGGACTCCGCCGTGAATCAAAGAAAGAGTTTCAAGCTTCCGGAAAACCGATTGACGATGCCTATGCGGGCGGAAAGCTATATTTTTACTCGAGAGGTGCGGCCAAAGGAAATGCCGATAAACAGGCATCCATCGACCACATTTTAACTGCGCACACGATCCACAATGATCCAGGCCGTGTGCTTGCCGGGCTAAGCGGAGAGGATCTTGCAAATTCAAAAGATAATCTTGTATTTACCAGTTCTAGGCTAAACTCTTCCATGGGAGCGACCAAAAATGAGCACGGCGAAGTCGTCGAAATCCCTGAATATATCCGACTACATCCTGAACTCCCTGAGCAGACCAAATCAAATATGATGCGCCAATATAATGCGGCAAAAGCATCCTATGAAGCGAAGCTCCGGACGGCTTACTATACAAGCCCTCGCTTCGCAAAGGATCTCGGACTGGCTGCCGTAAATGTCGGCATTCGTATGGGCGTGCGACAGGTGTTTGGCTTCATTTTTGCCGAGGTATGGTTTTCAGTCAAAGCGGAATTGCAAAAAACAGAAGATCCCTTTTCATTTGAAAAACTCTATACCTCCATTGGAAAAGGAGTTGAGCGTGGAATTTCCAACGCAAAGGTCAAATACAAGGAGCTGATCGGGAAATTTGGAGAGGGCATCACAGCCGGAGCGTTGTCCAGCCTTACCACAACGCTTTGCAACATCTTTTTTACAACGGCCAAACACACAGTGCGGATCATTCGCCAGACCTGGGCTTCTATGGTTCAGGCAACCGAAATCATTCTGTTTAATCCGGATGATCTGCTGTTTGGCGACAGGCTCTGCGCTGCTACAAAAATTTTGGCGGTCGGTGGAAGCGTGGTAGTTGGTACCACAGTCAGCGAACTGATTGCCAAAACCCCAGTCGGAATGATCCCTGTTGTCGGAGAGATTGTCCAGACGTTCTGCGGAACACTTGTCTCTGGTATTATGAGCTGTACACTCCTTTGCTTTATTGATAGAAGCCAGATGGTGCGGCAGCTCATTGAAAAAATTTAATCAAGTCCCAACTATGAGCACCAACACGCACTATTTCCGTGAGCAAGCAAAACTCTTTGAGGCCTATGCCGCTGAACTGCAAAAAATCGACAGCCAGCGATTTTCAGAAGAGACGGCAGTTTATCAGAGCATCGCAAATGAGATCGACCATGTGGGGACAGAGCAGCAACTCAATACTGTACTCGAGAGACCTTCCAAAAATATCATATCCCGCTTCCCTGGGAAGGCGATTTTGATATCTTCATGAGAGACAAGAGCCAACATCTTGTTTACGAATGAGCAATCGCCATGTTCAAGTGCGACTGCTGCGGAGCCTGCTGCCGGCATCTGAACCTGTCAGCCTTGTATGCAGAACTGGATCGGGGCGACGGCACCTGCAAATATTTGTCTGGAAACCTGTGCAGCATTTATGAAAAACGCCCTCTGCTGTGTAGGGTGGATGAGAGTTACCAGAAATTCTTTAGGGAAGTGATGTCTATCGATACATATTATCGCCTGAACTACGAGGCCTGTCAGACACTAAAGAATTTAGAAAAATAGGAGGATGTACTTATGCCATTACCCGCAATTTTAGGAGCTGCCGCCGCGATCGCCGGTGCGACTGGCGTGGGAAGCGCCATCCATGGTGGGGTCAAGATGAAGAAGGCCAACGACACCATGAAGAAGGCCCAGACAGAGCACCAGGAAAATATTGCCCGGTTTGAGCAGCAAAACAAGGACACCACTGAAGCCATGGATCGGCTGGGCAAACAGGAACTGGAAATTTTGCAGAGCTTTGAAAAGTTTTCTTCGATCTTCGAACGCATTCAGAATAAGCCTGAATTCAAGGCCTACCGGAGAGGGGACGTAGAAATCCCCTCCTATAACCCGGAGGATTTGAAAGAGGTCTCTGTGGGGGCCGGTGTCCTTCTCGGCGGCTTGGGCGGTGCGGCCCTGGGCACTGCCGGAGGGTTTGCCGCCGCTGGTGCGACAACCGCTGCTGTCATGGCTTTCGGAACAGCCTCTACCGGCACGGCGATTGCATCTTTGAGCGGTGCAGCTGCCACGAACGCAACCTTGGCAGCCCTTGGCGGTGGAGCACTGGCTGCTGGTGGCGGCGGCATCGCCCTTGGGACGACCATTCTTGGCGCAACTACATTGGGCATGGGAATCCTTGTCGGCGGGATCATTTTCAGCTTGACTGGTAATAAGCTGTCGGACAAGGCCGACGAGGCGATGGCCCAGATGGAGAAGGCAAAGAAAGAGATTGATGTGATCTGTGCCTATCTCACGGACCTGTACCAGACGGAAGAAAAGTTTGAAAAGGCCCTGTCTGCTGTCAATCGCGTCTATCAGCGGCATTTGGAGCAGCTTGGGAACCTAGTCATTCTGAATGGGAAAACCGACTGGGAAACCTTTACAGATGCAGAGAAGACACTGACTGAAAACACCGCGCTTCTGGTTGGGGTCCTCTTCAAGATGTGCAAAGTGCAGCTTGTGCTGGCTTCTGAAGGAGCCGCCAGCGTCAATAGGGTCAACCATGTTGAAGCTGAAAGGGCAATCCGTGATGCAAACGAGTTTTTGAATAGCACTGGTCTCGCAGCTTTAGCTTGATAGAGCACGCGGAGGTTGTAGGCAAGCCTACAACCTCCGCGCTCCCATGCCCAAAATTTTGGCCTGCGGCGCCCTGTCGGGAAGGCGTCAAATGAAGGCCTACAACCCCCGTCCAACCAGGGGTTGCACGGCCTTCATTTGACGCGGCTCAAGCCGCGATGTCTCTGACGTTACCCCAGGGAGGGTGACCGATTTGTGTGGTGCCGAAATGGTGCTTTGGCTGATCTGGGACAATATGGCCTCGGATGTTCTCCTGTGTTAAGAAACATGAATTTCTTCCGTTAGAAAGCGATTTCCCATAGCACAATAGAACATTATACACAAATATGAGCAAATATTTTATGCATTATTCCCCTCGAAATGCGGTAGGCGCCTAAACAGCGTGAGAGTTCGAATCTCTCCATCTCCGCCAAAATGGAGCATCCGTCTGGATGCTCCATTTTTATATCAACATATATTTTCTTGCAGAGATGTTTGGTTTGATGTATCATAAAGCAAAAGTATGTCTGTACATAGAAAGACAGGTGAAAAGATGGCAATTCCAAAGTACGATGAAATGTACCGAGTGTTTTTGGACTGTTTGGCCGACATGCAGCCACACGGGAGCAAAGAAGTGCGCGATACGATTGCAACCCGCCTGTCTGTCAGTGAGACAGAACGGCAGGAATTGCTTCCAAGCGGGCGGCAGGCTATTTTTGATAATCGCGTTGGCTGGACTCGTACCTACCTAAAGAAAGCTGGACTGCTCACAAGCCCGAGCCGGGGCGTCTACCAACTCACACAACAAGGAAAGCAGGTTCTCGATTCCAATCCTGCTGTGATTGATAATTCTTTTTTGGAGCAGTTTGAATCATTTCAACAATTCATGCATGCAGAGCCAACGCCCGTAAAGCACGCCAACATAGACAGCCAAAATGGACAGACTCCACAGGATGCTTTTGATCTTGCCTATCAACAAATCAATCATGCCCTGGCTGATGATCTACTCTCAGAGATCATGAAGCAGACCCCAGCTTTCTTTGAAAATCTGGTGGTTCGGCTACTGGAGAATATGGGGTATGGCGGTTCTGTAGAAAATGCAGGGCTCGTGGTTGGACAGACCGGAGACGAAGGAATCGATGGTATCATCCGAGAAGATAAGTTGGGGTTCAGTCTGATCTATATTCAGGCAAAACGTTGGGATCGGACTACCTCCATTGGTAGGCCGGAGATTCAAAAATTTGTTGGTGCGTTGGCAGGCCAGGGAGCCAACAAGGGACTATTCATCACCACCGCGCAGTTTACAAAAGAAGCACGGGAATATGCCAAGAAACAGCATACAACCAAGGTGGTATTGGTAGACGGCGAATCCTTGGCAAAACTTATGATTGAATATAACCTCGGTGTTTCAACGCAGGCGGTATACCAGATCAAGCGCCTGGACAGCGACTTTTTTAGCGAGGACAACGACTAATCGGAAAATAGCAGCGGCATGGAGTCTGGCTCCATGCCGCTGTTTTGTTCTTCTGCCTGAAACTCCTTCATCCATTCCTTGTGCTGCTGGGAGGGTGCGGCAATAGCCTGCCCCTTAGCGGATGCCAGCCAGCAGGCCAGGGATTCCTTAAAGTACAGCAACTCGTTCCGATACTTCACCCCTGAATCCGCCCCAGGTTCCGCCAGCGGTTGAGGGCATTCACGCTGTACCCACACAGTTCCGACGCCTGTCGGGTTGTCAGCATATCGGGCCAGTCCTCCCAGCACTCCAGCAGGTAGACGCAAAGCCCGTCCTCATCCAGCACCTGTCTGGCTGGACGGACTGGGTGTGAACTTTCACTGGAGAAGATCCCCTGTGGAATGACATCATCCAGCAGTCCCGTATCCCGCTGTTCCAGAAAGCAAATCACATCTTCCAAGTGGATGGAAAAACGCCGTGTCTGTTTGCCGGAGTCCTGACAGGGAATTACTCCATGTTCCAATAGCCAGCGGGCTTTTCGTTTGCTGATATGGCAGATCCGATAGAGTTGATCCATAGAGATTGTTTCTGGGTATTCTCTCTGAAGATATCGATAGTCCATCCCGTCACCTCACATAGATAGGTTCATGCCAAAGCCATCCTCTTCCTGCTCCTCTGCCGGTTTCTCCTCGGCAAAGGCTGCAGTGATGGCGTCCGCCGATTCCAACTTGGAGTTGAAGTCCAAATGGGAGTAAATGTCGGCGGTGGTGGCAAAGGTAGAGTGCCCCAGCCATTCCTGAATCTGTTTCATGGGGATGCCCTGGCTGAGCAGCAGACTGGCGCAGCTGTGGCGCAGATCATGGAACCGGATGTGCCGCAGGCCGTGCTGCTTCAGCAGGAGTTTGAAGTGGTCGGTGATGTAGTTGGGCCGGAACAGCTTGCCCATCTCGTCAGTGCACACATAGTCCAGGTAGTCGGTGCAGTAGGACTTCTTAAAGAGTTTCCGGTACCTTTGCTGCCGGGCACGCTGCTCCTCTAGCAGAACCCGCACCGGCGGGATCAGAGGCAGCGTGCGGAAACTGGACTTGGTTTTCAGCTTGTCCTCGGTGTAGAGCCGGACCTTACCGTCCACGATGCCCTCGGTAACCTTGTGGTTGATGGACAGGGTGCCTTTCTCAAAGTCGATGGCGCTCCAGCGGATGCCCAGCACCTCGCTGCGCCGCAGACCATAATAGGCTGCCAACTGGATCACCACCGAGATGGAGCCATCCTTGGTGGCCTCAAACAGGGCAGCCAGTTCCTCCTTTGAGTAGAACGCCGCCAGATATTTTTTCCCTTCTTGGGCCGGTCTACCCGGTCGGCCATATTTTCGTTCACCAGCCCGTTCTTCACCGCATACTGCAGTGCCTTGCGCACCACAGCATGGTAGTGGATCACGGTGTTGGCGTTGCAGCCGTCCTTGAAGATGGATTGGTGGAGCTCCCGGATGTGCTTGGGCTCCAGTTCCTCCAGTCGCAGTCCACGCTCTCGGAAGAACGTGTCCAACCGGGCGTCGATGAGCCCCTTGTAACTCTGATAGGTGGTGCGCTCAATGGTGGGAGCCGTGATTTTCAGCTACTCCCGCAGGAAGTCCGCAAACAGTGGGGACTCCTCCTGTGGAGTTTCCGGTTCCATGATCCCGGCACTGTACTCCTTCTTCAATTCCTCCAGGCGGGCCTGGGCCTTGCGCTTGTTGCCCTTCATCGGAATACCCAGGGCAACGGACTTCTGCCTGCGTTTTCCGTTTTTATCATACAGGTTCAAAACAGCGGTGTAACAGCCGTTTCGTTCGAAGAGACTTCCGGTAACTTCTCGATTGCTCATAGGAACCATCCATTCCTCCTCTCAAATCAACAGCGTCCATTCAAGGTCTTGTGATGTTACCTTGCGTGGACGCTGTTTTCAAGTCTTTTCTGCATGATCTACCGCGCAGAGATAGTCAATGACCGCGATCTTAGGTACACGGTACAGCCATCCCATGCGGACACTCTGGCACTCTCCCTGCGCAGCAGTCCGTAGACCATCCGTCTGCCGATTCCCAGCATTTCCTGTACCTGGGCCGGGGTCAGGGCATCCGGATAGTGCCGGAACATAGCCCGGTAGCGGGTTGCCCCTTTTTCTTCTCTGGTCATGGTCACACCCCCTTGACTTTATTTTGTAATAGATTATAATAATTACATAAATTACACCGCCTATTATATAGACGGTGAGACGGTCAAAAAAACGGAACCAGGGAGGTGAGCAACTTGAAGAAGACCATGTGGGACCTGAAGGAAGAGCGGTTGGAGCAGCGATTACAGGCGTTGGCCCAGCAGGAAGATTGGGCCGGAGTGGTGCAGGCACTGGATGACTACGACAAAAACAATGACCGCAGGCACGAGGATCGCAGGGATGATTTTGATCTATCCTGTTTGAGCGGAGGGATCAGTGCAGATGGCCACTACCAGATTCCCGAAAGTCTGAAACTGTATGAAGAGGATGACTGGCTGGACATCATCTTTTCACAGGAGGCGGGGGATCTGCCCAATCTGGTGGCGGAGTACCCGTCAGCGGGGCCATGCGGGAGCTGACGCCCCAGCAGCAGGAGATTTTGAGGTTGAATATCGTCTTTGGCATCCCAACCAAGGACATCGCCAAACAGATGGGGTGTACCACCCGGAACATCACCAAGCAGCGGCAGAAGGCGCTGGAGAAGATTCGCTTTCTGGTCACCGGCCAGCAGAAACCAGAAGATCTCTGATTGTACTTACACCTTAACAAAAAGAAAACGGGGTGCTTGCTTGCACCCCAAAACGAAAGATGATATATTGATTACAAGTATTACAACGGAGGAAGTGCTATGGACTTCAAGCCAATGTTCCCCAGTCTGAATGTCCTGTGGACGCGGTGGTCGGCCTATCAGATCAAGCCGCACCAGTGGGGCGGGGAATATTTGCTCCCTGCGGAGGGGGCGACCGACCTCACCTACAACTGTGCAGAGCAGCCTGGCCCTCTGGTGGCGGACGCTCTGGAACTGGGGCAGCAGCTGCACATGGGAGCACCGGACAAAAACCGCCTGTGTGCCGCTTTTGCGGCCCGCTATGGGCTCTTGGGCCTGAATGCCGAGAAGGGAGAGGAAGCCACGGAAGACCCCATTGTGCCCCCGTGTTATCGCCCGTTGAACAGCCGGGGATATGGTGAAGATGTATCCTTCTTTCAGCGCAGCTTTATGATGCTGTATCAGCACTTCCTGACCGTGCAGGGGGAGCTGGTGCCTACCCCCAATCCAAGGGTTATGGATCTCTCTGGTTTTCTGAATTATCGGCTGACAAGCGGCCCCAATCCTCAGCTGGTGTGGGAGGTCCGCAGTTTGGAATCCGTGATCCGATTTGCCTATGCTTCCATGATCTCTGCGGAGTCGATACCTCTGAAGGTCTGCAAAAACTGCGGGAAGGTGTACTACAACACCCACGCAAAGAGCGAATTCTGCGGAACTAAGTGCCGGAATTACTATAATGTGAAGGTGTTCAGAGAAAAGGAAAGTGGGCAACCGCGCAATAGGAAATAGAGTGCAAATTGCTGATATTGCCCCTGTTATCTAAAAATAAGTATAAGGGAAAAGCGGTTAATTAGAGAAAGGAGAAAAATATGGCAGCGAGAAAAACCGTTCAATCCGTTGAGCCGAATATCGCTGATTTGGTAAACGGATGGCTGAAGTCATACCAGCTCGATTATAAATTGGAACAAGAGTCGTTAAATGCAGAGATTGACAAGGCGTTGAACGATTACTTTTCACAAAAATGGTGGTGCTGGCGGAAACAGGCCTGATGTCAAGTTGCTTTTGATGGACAGTAAACTCGACAAGTATCCTATTCTGATTGAATATAAAGGCTACAAAGATAAACTCATAAAGCTTGATGCTGATGGCCGGGTAGAGAAAAGGACTGCAAAACATGAACCTAACTATAAAAATATCAATGCTTATGCTGTAAATGGGGCTGTGCATTACGCTAATGCTATTCTTCACCATACAAGTTATACAGATATTATTGCCATTGGTGTAACAGGCTCTAAGAATGAGTGCGGAGAACTTGAATACTCTATTGGCGTTTATTATGTATCAAAAGAAAAATCTTGGCGTAGGGCAAAAAGTCGATGAATATACCGATCTTTTCTTTTCTGAAGAAGGAAAACTTTGATTCATTTATTGATCAAATTAGTTGATTGTCTTGAAAAATGCTTGATTTACGGGCATATTCGCAGGTTTGCAGATTGATTTTACTACTCATTTACTACTTTTAACGAATTGAGCCTTGATATGCAAAAGCACCTGCGAAGCTGCCGGATAAACCACTACACCACCTTACGCGGCACGTCGAAAAGAAAAAATAAAATAAGCACCACCTATAAGGCGGCGTTTCTCACTCCCACACGGGAGAACAGGAACGCCGCTATTTTTATGCCCTCATGTTACGCAGTAGGGGCAGAAAGAGCCTTGATTTATGCGGCTCTTAGAGCGCGGAAATGAAAGGCAAGGGTTGATACCTT
>VOFD01002163.1_pt1 | contig 20260 bp, 36 predicted proteins | sample 5384101 | NCBI WGS metagenome assembly VOFD01 (sample SAMN12384723, study PRJNA508395) | human gut metagenome | isolation source: healthy gut C | host: Homo sapiens
CTCAAACTGCTTTCACGTTCAGTTACGTATTGCTCTGCAATGTCCGTCACATCAAGCTTCGGATTGCCGATCGTCTCCCGCAAACACGAGCTTCGTCTTATCCGTGATCAGCTTTTCATACGCCTCCGCCTGTTCTCCTCCACATAGTGTCGTGATCCCGTACGCCTCAAGGCTGCGGGAACAGCTCTACGGTTCCGCCGTAAAGTCCGGCTGCCGCAACAACTTCATCGCCGGTGCGCAAAAATATTCATAAATGCGTTGGTGGTGCCGCCATACCAGAGGCACAGGCGATACTCGCCCTCCGTGTTCAAAAGCGTTATTCTCTTTTCAAATGCCTCGATCGTGGGATTGTTGATCCTGGTAGGGAAAATCCCATCGCCTTGTTGGCAAAAATCCACCCAGCTCCCTCCGCACTCGCATGGCGGAACGCGCTGGACTGATAAAAACCGGCACCACTGTCGCCCCAAAAAGGATTGTCATCCTTTGTTCCGTGCAGCAGCGATGTATTGAATCCGTAGGCTGTCATTTTATCCTCTCCTGTCATGATTTTCCAAAACTTGTAAATATCATATCCCTATTAACATACTTTGTCAATAGGTTAATATGATTTTGCTTTGATTTTCATAATTAACAGCCTGTTTAGAAAACAGGCGAAAAGCTCCTTCGTCAATGGAACTTTTCGCCTGGTGTGATCTGTCTATTTTACAAAATTTTATTTATACTCTCATTATCTGGAAATGTCATCACATGTTAAATAAATCTGCATGTGTTCCGGTATCTACCAGAGTTAATGTCAGAATACCCTCTTCTATTAAATATATCAGTAACCAATCCGGCTGGATATGGCATTCTCTAAATCCCTCGATATTTTCCTTTTAACTCATGGTCTTTATACTTTTCTTCTAATACAATATTATTCTGAAGCATAGTAACGACATTTTTCTAAAAGAGATATATCAAGACCTCTCTTCCTGGCTAATTTCAAGCTTTTCTTAAATTTTCCGGTAAGTATTAATTCATACTGCATTAATCAATATCCTCAGGGCATCGGAAAAACAACTGTATCTTTTTCGTATTGGGATTTTACTGATTCTTTTTGCCTTCCATAGCCCTCAATTACCTCCGACTTATACTGTGGAACTACCACCTCAAATGGAAGACCGCCTCTCAGTTACACACTGCCGAGAAATATGTTCATTACTGTGGACATATCCATACTAACTATTGAAAAAAGCTCTGTCGCCTGTTTTCAAATTTTCATCAATTCTTACCTGCGTAGGTACTGTAGCCATATTAACACCTCCCATATCGTCTAATTACATATCTCTTAATTCAATTATAGAACAGAAATTCATTTTGTCAATGTTTTGATTTACGTTGTAATGCATTTGTTATTTTTATTTTTTTTCTCTCCAGATTTCGTTTTATCTAATTCTGCTTTACTAAACCTCATATGCTGTATATTCATGAGAATACTCATATCCCAGTTTTTCCGCCAGATGTACTGAATTCATATTCTGGGCATCCCAGCTTGAATAAGATCTTCTTCGATACATCCAGGATCAGTGCAGCACAGGCGACCGTCGCAAGATGTTTTCGCCTTTCGGTTTCAATCGTATCTACCTCGATCTCGATTCCCCTGTCTGTATCTTGTATAGGAAGACGCTCCGATACGATCTGGTCCTCTTCTAAAATGACAATTCCACGTCCGTTTTCAGATAATGCTCTTATCCGGAAACGCAGAAACAAAATCTGCTGTTGCCGGATTCAAAAGGCACTCATCATAAATTTCCCCTGTCAATTTTACGGATCACATAGCCCTCCGGAAGAAGTTTTAACATCCCGGTATTTTTCCTTATCAAACGTTGTGATTCTTTTTTGATCGCATACCTTACAACCTTTCTGGCTTCCGGGAAGCATTCCTCTATCACCATCTCCTATATTTTCGTTCTGCGGCACCATAATGACAAAGCCTTCCGGTTTATTTTTCACCAGTTCTCTATCTGGTACGCCGGAATAAAAGGCGAAGCACCCCAGAAAAGCACATGCTGATTTCGGATGTTTTAGATCAGTAACAAATATTTTTCCCATTACCTGCTGTATACAGGAATCGATCATCGTCTGCCAGCCATCAAATATCTTTTTCTGCTTTTTTGTGTCTTTGAGTTCATAGATCACGATTTCTTTCCCTCCTCTCGTACGGCTCTATCCCCTTCAGCAAAACGTTTAACGATATCTCAAAGCTTTCCTCTATGGAAATCGGATTTCAAAAGAATGATGGATCACCAGAAGTGAAATCCCTCCAGAAAAGCCCGGTAGGTACGAAGCAGGTGATCCGCAACGCTCCGGTCGATCTTAAGCTTATCGGTCTGCACAAAAGAAAAAAGTGATAAATCTTTTTTCTGTTGCCTGCAAAAAGCTCTTCGCTTTCATATTTGTTATACCATAGCATCGCTTCAAAAATTCTTGGATTTTCAACTGCATACTGATAAAAATGCTCTCGCATATGCACGCAATGCCTCCTTTGGATCTGACGCATGGATACGTTCTATGATCGCCCATTCGCCCTTCTTTCTCACCCAGACGGCAACAGGCTCCATGTGTCCGCCGCAGTCAGATTCCCGGTCTCCGGGATTTATATCTACATGCAGACTGGCAGAGACAATTCGGACAGTGGTTCCTGTGATTGCTTCCCGCTCCCTCCGGCACTACTGTTCTTCCACCAGACCTTGCATACAAAGTTTCATTGCAGGCATGCGTTTTATAATAACCTTTTTCATATAATTTTCTTTTATTCTCTCTGTTCACTGTGTTGTCCTCCATCGACTGTTTGGTTTTCGTGGAGAACTCACATGCATGTATAATTCCCTGGATCCGCTTTTCCGAAAGGCAATACTCGTCACTCAGTTCGGAGATCGCCGCTCCGGAATGAAAACGTACCTGTATCTGTCTGTTTCGTTCTGCCATTTTGTCTCTGATGCCGCTCTTTTCTCCCCATGAAAAAGTATTGCTCTGCTTTCTTGGAATATACAAAAGCTGTCCATCAGATACTTCTGGATTTCCTGCACCAGATTGTCCGGCAAAACTTCATTTGCATTTACATAGCTCATATGCGTCCTCCCCGATTTTAATCTGAGGAATGCAATGGCTATCGCCCTGATCTTATTTTTTGCAACAGCCATTGCTATCACACAATCGCACCATAATTCTTCATAAAAACACTTTTGAACCTTTCTTTTATTATTTTTTATCATAATAACACAGGCTGTTTTCGGGTGCTCAACCTTAAATTTGATTATAATTGTCTTTTGGGAAATTCTCCTATGAACACAAAGACCTTTAAACGTCCGCTTTTTATCATCTCATCCAGAAAATCTTTGATATCACCATTGATACAGATGGAGCGTTCCCTTATTTCCCGCAGGGGCAATACGCTTCTCCCAGATTGACGCAGGCGTACATCGCATTTTCGTTTCCCGCTGTCATCTGCCAGAACGGATATTTTATGATGCCCGGGGTATTGGCTCCGACCCCGAGTTCCAGATACACCACACGCAGTCCCGCATGCCGCCGGATAAAATCTTCGTACCGGTCTGCCGCCATCTGCCAGCCCTTATCCTCTACAAAGGTATCATCACAGCGCAGATTCATCCTAAGCGGGCCTCCACATTTCGGGCAGCGCGGAACCAGATCCGCCGGGATCCGCATCTCCCTTTGCTCCGTGACCATCTGCCGGACAACCGCTTTCATTATCGTAGGTCTTACTATGACACGGCCCCGCGCACTGCCACAGACCGTAATCGCCCTGCGTATAAAACAGGCGTTTCTTATCGAATCCCGCTTTCTGGAAACAGTGATCCACATTTGTCGTGAGCACAAAATAATCCGATCTTTTACCAGTTCCAGCAGTTTTCATAGACCGGAACCGGCGCCGATCACCACCGCATCCGCCCGGTTCAGTTCTGCCCAACCTTTCAATTTTGTGTGGTAATTTTCTGTAGATTTCTTTTTGTCACGATCTTTGAAAACATTAAATATCACCTCGATCCCTGCTGCCCTGTCCGCTTTTTATATTCCTTCACTGTTTTTATGGCGATCTCCGCCGCCTTATCGTTCGGAAAATGAAACTCTCCTGTGGAAATACAGCAAAAGCGCGATACTCTCTGCCCCATTTTCCTCCGCCAGCTCCAGGCAGGAACGATAGCAGGAGCCAAGCAGCTCCCGATCCTTTTGTAAGCCATCCGTGAACGATCGGCCCGACCGTATGCAATACATATTTGCACGGCGACGATTGAACGCCGACGTGATCTTTGCGCTGCCGTTTCTTCCTCATGCCCTGCGCCGCCATCAGCTTTGCGCAGGCAGACCGAAAAACTCAACACCGGCAAACGTATGGATCGCATTATCGATACAGCCATGGTTCAGGGTGAAACACAGCCAAGCATCCGGCTGTTCGCGGCATTTACACGATCGCATCACATTTCAGTCTGGTAATATCGCCCTGCCAGAGGTATAGTTCCGGCTGCAGCGGCACAAGATCCGCCATTTCCACAATCCCATCTGACGCGATCTCCTCTTTTAAATACGCATCCTGAACCGTCGGAAATCCGAACTGACCGGCTGTGGCATACGGATATTCATAAGCCCGCGTAAAAGCGCTTTCTGCTCTTTTTCGTCATCCGGTATCGAGGATCCCCCGCCTGCGGATTTTCCGCTAAAAGGTTTTTAATAAGTACGTTCTTCTTTCCTTCTGATCCATTCTGCTCTCCTCGTCTTTCTGTTTTTCTGCCGCAGCCACCGGGCAGATGAAATAAATTTTTCTTTAAAACTCGTATGGCGGATTTCCGGAGAAAAATCAGCGATCACGCCATGCGGCTCTTCCAGATAAAATACTTCAAAGATCAGCGGATTTTCGGCTGTCTCATACTGTCCCTTTTACGATCAGTTTGCAATGCATTTCCTTTTTTGCAGCCATGTTGTTTTCAAAAAACGGCTCTGCCATGCAGCCGGATCCATGCATAGGACGGGCTGGAAACCGAGATCTCGATCTCCGGATTTTTCCTGCATATCTTTAAATACATCCTTGGTGTTGTTGGTACAGAACCACAGCTTGCCGTCCAACTCTCCCGCAAACATGAAGGGGCGGCATTTTGCCTTTCCGTCGCGTCCTACGGTTGCTAAATACTGTACCGGGTTCTCCTGTAAAAATTCTACTACTTTTTCATCTCTGGTCTCCTTTTTCTTTTTCTTTTTTCATGAACGACTGACCCGGTCTTTTGCTGCTTCTTGTTGTAACCATCTTTGTTACATCATGCATATTATCACTGTTCCGTTGTAATGTCAATGGTTACATCTATTTTTTTAAAATTAAGACTTCGAAAACATATTGCTTTCAAAGTCTCAAATATCACATCTGTATATATTTTTTTGGGCATCCTCATGCATCCGCAAGCGTAATGGACGCAAGCTCCCGCTCCATCGCCTCCTGCACCCGCTGCAATTTTTCATCCAGTATCTTATGAATGTTCTTTCCCACCGGACAGTTCGGATTGGGATTGTCATGGAAATGAAATAATTCTCCGCCCTCCACGCATTCCACCGCACGGTAGATATCAAGAAAGGTAATCTCGTTTAACGGCTTCGCGATCGAAGCCCCGCCCGAGCCTCTCGCGACTTCTACCAGACCTGCCGCCTTTAGCTGCCCCAATATTTTTCTCACAATAACGGGATTCACATTCGTACTCCCGGCAAGAAACTCACTGGTCACTTTATAATCATCTTTGAATGTATCGATACAGGCAAAAAATATGAACTGCCAATGTAAATCTGCTTGAAATCTGCATAACAAAAGCCTCCTCATCCGCATATTATAAAATGGCTCTGTTGTAATGTCAACATTTACATCAGGACTGGTCTTGATAAATCTTCTTCTGCCTCATATCTGCCTTTGTCATAGCTCCATACTGTAATACGCATCTCGGTGTCGCATGTCCGAAATTTACATTTATAGACAACCGGAAGTTTCTCATTGTCTATCACTTTTTGTGAGAATACTTTTATACGCTTCATAGTAAGCTTCATCCTGCGGCTTTCCGACTAAAAACACCATGAACCACATCAAATACGCCCGTTTCTTTCAGCGCTACCAGTTCTTTTTCGTAGAGTTCCGGCACGGGTTTTTCTTCACAGGTTTCTATGAACAGTATTTTTCCCATCCACTCCTCTTTCGTTGGAAATATCCGTATTTTTCACAGATCTCTTTTTCATCCGCATATCGGTTTACCGTAAAGTATATCATACAGGCTTTCCAGACACCCACCAAGCAGGCGCCCCTGAAAAAACTTCGCTGCCCTGCAAAAGTTCAAATCCCCGTTTCTCTTTATGTGCTGTTCTTTCCGTTCCGACTGCTGCTTTGAGAAATCGGTTCTTTCTTCATACCAGATGTCACTGGATACGATCTCTCGATAGTCGTTTCCTTCCAGATAACTTTCAAACGCTTTCTTACTATAAGGAAGCATATGATCCGCTATTTCACCCAGGTCACAGATAAAATTAGGGCCATAAAACGTAGACAGGCCAAGTCTGTAAAACATCAGATGGTTTATGGTCGTATCTGAAAAACCGGTAAATAATTTCGGATGATCCTTCACTGCTTTTACAAACGCGGTATCCTCCATCAGATACGGCAACAGTCTGTAAGTATCATCGCCACCGATCGCACAGATGATCCCCGGATCGAGTCATCGAAAAAAGCATCTTTCAGATCCTGTGCCCGCGCCTCGGGATGCGCCTTTAAATATGTGATTCCCTTTCGCGCGTTTGGCATAAATACAGGCAGAAGTCCATATTCTTTCAGTCGTTTTACGCCGATTTCTATATTATGACTGCAAAATTCTTCGCCCAACATACCGCTTGACAGACTTACGATCGCAACTTTATCACCCTTTTTTCAATTTCTCTGCATACTTCATTGTAATCCCCCCTTTTTCAGATGCAAGCTGCCATCCGACAGCTCCATTCTAACACATGATATAAATAACAACAAAATACCGTTCTTTTATTTTCATACGATACACACCAAATCTTCTTCTCTCTGAAACTTACGCCGCAAAAACGGCAACATACGGCAAGTCCCTTTGGCTTCGCATTCCACATCTGATAGAATCGGATCTGTCGGGAGGTGCATTACTTGCAAATCAATGTTGAAATAAAGAAGAACTGACCGAACCCGTCGTCACGATCCAATGCGGCAAAAAAGATCATTTTATCGAGCAGCTGATCGCCGCGCTGCGCATCATGGACCAGCAGCTGACGGTAAGTTTTCATGGCGCTGCGACCACACTCGCGCTGTCTGAAATTTTATATATCGAGTCGGTGGATCGCAAATGTTTTGTATACACGAAGGACAACGTTTTTGAAACCACAAAACGTCTGTATGAGCTCGAGCAACAGCTGGTTTTTTTTGTTCCTGCGTATCAACAAGTCCTGTATCGTAAACCTGAAAAATATCGATGCGATCCGGGCTTACCTTGACCGTCGGCTGTTGATCACCATGTCAAACGGGGAACAGCTCATCGTATCCATAAGCAATACGCGCCGGAACTCAAACATTTACTGGGGGTGAAATAATGGACAACAAAAACATTTTTTAGACTATCTTGCACAGATTTTCAAGATCTTTTGGGATCACAATCCTTATCCTTGCGGTATTTGCCTGTATGATCGGAGTCGGGCTGCTTCTTACTCGACCATGTTTGTTCTGGGGCACAGCGGACTTTCCGTTTCCACGCTGTTTCAGTTCCTGCTGTCCTCTGCATGCATCACCGCATTTCGCTTCGTATTTTTTACAGATACATTTTTCAAAAAATGTCACTTGCCATACGAACGATCCTCATGATACTCTGCGTCATTTTTTCTGGCCGGCGTATTTGCCTACTTATTCGGATGGTTTCCGGTCAGCGAGCCCCGATGCTGGCTTGCCTTTTTCATCTGTTTTGGTATCTGCTTTGCAGTCAGCGCCGTTCTTTCCGTGCTGAAAGAATCCGCCGACAACAGACATCTTGCAAAAGGTCTGAAATCTCTCAAGGAGGATACATCCGATGGAATTACTCACTGCAAATGATCTGTGCTGTTCCTATGGCACTAAAACGGTACTGCATGATATCTCATTTTCGATAAGCTCCGGCACGATCACCGGTCTGCTCGGTCCGTCCGGTGCCGGGAAAAACAACGCTTGTCAATCTCTTTAACCGGTCAGTTAAAACCGGATACAGGCGTGATAACGCAGGCGGTTCCCTCTCCTGCCATCGGCGTAATGATGGACGATCTCGGCCTGTATGAGCGCCCGACTGTCTGGGATAATCTGGCACTGTTTGCGGAGCTTTACCGCGTTTCAGAAAACGGATCGAACCGCTTCTTATAAGAACCGGTCTGATCCACGCAAAAAAACAGACTGTAAGCAGTCTTTCCAAAGGCATGCGCAACCGGGTAAAATTTTTGCCGCGCACTGTTAAAAGACGTTCAGATCTTATATCTCGATGAGCCAACGTCCGGTCTTGATCCGGCGACCACCGAAAAAAAATTCATGAACTGATCCTGGAAGAAAGAAAAAGGGTACTGCTGTTTTTCTCTTTGTCTGGCGTCTTCCATAGACAAATTCAAATGTAAGCACACATACCCATAGATAAATGAATGATACTATAAATAATAATTATAATAATTATATTATAGTAGGATTGGCATCTACGACGTGGAGCAGGCCTGTGTCACGGCCCAGTGGGAGCCAGAGACGCCGGGCTGGTATCAGGCTGGGGCGTTGACCGGAGAGGGAACCGCTTGTTGTGCCGGGGCCAAGGACTATGAGCATGTTTACCCATCGGAATATGTTTTGGTCCTTTTGGGCCAGGATCAGAAAGCCCTCCCGGACATTTCCTGCACGGTGCAGGAGCTGTGGGCGCTGGAGGATGGAACGGCAGTCTTCAGCTACGTAGAGCCGGATGGACAGTTTGGAGTCCGTGCCGCTTCCGACGGCCAGGTGACGGACCTTCTGACCTGGCAGACTGGTGACCGGGACAGAGCCCCTGGGAGGGGGGGGAGATGTCCGTCTGCGGATCGGAATTTGGCTACGTCTATGCAGACCATGGACAGTGTGTCCTGATTCGGGCTGACCGTTCCGGGGAGCTGGACCGGCAGGCATTGATTCCCAAGAAAGAGAAGCTGATTCCTGCTATCTGACCCGGGAGGGGATGGTAGCCTGCCTGTCCGTCGATGAAGACACAGACCAGTTTCACCGGGAATTGACGCTTCTGTCAGCCAGGAGGACGCCCAGCGCCGCTCTGGTGAGGATGGAGCTCTGTACCGGATGCGGTTTGCAGGAGAATTTGGCCTTGCTGTAGACTACAGGTTTCGTCTGCAGCTGCTTCGGTTGGAGGATGGGCCGTCACTTGTATGTCTGCGCCGCTCCCGGAACCGTTAAAAGATATGGGAGAATCGGCAGTCAATTTATATGCAGCCGGAGACCATACATTTTTTATCTCTTCTACCGCAAGGAACAAAAGCTATATCGAGTTACTGTGAACTGAATTCCCAATATGGGGCCGCCCAGGCGCTTGCCTGGCTGTGGTCCCGCATATGTGATTTTCTACCGCCCGGGTCCAACTCCCTGGACGCGCTGGCAGAGATAGGGGTCCGGGTCTATAGTACTTTGTTCAGTTCGCACCGTCCCAATTTGTCTGGATTTCGGTGATCCAGACGGATCCCACAGTCGGTGTGTCCAGAATGCGCGCTACACCTGCGCTCCCGGTTTTGTTATGAATGAAACGCACGCTGTAGCCAAAGAGGCGCTACAGCGTGCGTTTGAAAGGGCACGACTTACCGGGGACAATATAGGCGTGGTCGTTGAGCTTTTTCATCTACGGCGGCCACGAATATAAAACCACGTCGGGGTGGGCTTCCCGGACGGCCTTAATGCCCTCGGGAGCCGCGATGATATTCATGAGGGTGATGGACTTGCAGCCATATTCCTTGAAAGCGTAATGGCAGCTACAGCGCGCCGCCGGTGGCCAGCATGGGGTCCAGGATGATGACGTCCCGCTCGGCGATATCGGTGGGCATCTTGCAGTAGTATTCCACGGGTTGCAGGGTCTCAGGGTCCCGGTACAGGCCGATATGCCCCACCTTGGCTGAGGGGATCAGGTCCAGGATCCCGTCCACCATGCCCAGCCCAGCCCGCAGGATGGGAACAATGGCCAGCTTCTTCCCGGCCAGGACCTGAACCTTGGCCATACCTGATGGGAGTCTCCACCTCAGCTGCCTCCATGGGGCAGGTTCCGGGTGGCCTCATAGCACATCAGCATGGCGATCTCGGAGACGACCTCGCGGAAGTCCTTGACGCCGGTGTTCGCACTCCGCAGGATGGAGAGCTTATGTTGCAGCAGGGGGTGATCCAATACGTGTACATGGTCCCGATCATTCGTTGTCCTTTTTTCTTTGTTGCTGCCTGAAGCCGCTCCAGGCGCATCTCGTTCCGCCTGGAGACAGGCGAAGATAATTAGGTTGTAATGAATTGGCATCACTGATTTCATCCCGCTGCATGGCTGCCCAGGCCAGGGCACACCGGAGGCCCGCTTTGCATCACCAAATGGGGGCCAGCAGGAGCCGTCCAGATTGAGGGCCATGGCACATGGCAAAAAGGCGCCGTCTCCCACCAGGGTCACCGGCTCTGGGATCGTTTTGCAAATCTCCGCCAGATCTGTCAGGGAGATGGCCCGGTCCTCCGAAGTCGGGTGAGACGGCCTCGCCGGAGGCCCGGAAGAGGGCGTTGTAGATCTGGCTGCGCCGGGCGTCCATCACAGGGCAGACCAGCCCCTCCAGCTCCCCCAGACCCCCACGCCATGGCCTCCAGGGTGGATACGCCGAAGAGGGGGCAGCTCCGGCCCCAGGCGAAGCCCCTTGGCCGTCGCCATGGAGATGCGCACGCCGGTGAAGCTTCCGGCCCCATGGCCACGGCCACGGCCTCCACATCCTGAGGGGTCAGTTCGCAGGATTGGAGGAGATGCTCCGCCATGACCAGGATGGTCCGGCTGTGGGTGAGACCGGCGTTTTGGTAGGATTCCGCCAGGAGGTTGCCGCCTTCCAGCAGGGCTACGGAGGCGGCTTTGGCGGAGGTTTCAAAGGCTAAGATTCCCATGGGGTACCCCCTCGATGGTGATTTTTTCGCTGCTGGTCGGAGCCGGGGATTTTCTCAATGGTCACCGTCACTGGCGAGCCCAGAGCGCCGCTCACCTGCTCGCTCCACTCCACCGCGCAAATGCCGCCCCGGTCCAGGTAGTCTTCCCAGCCGATGTCAAATAAATCCTCTTCGCTGCTCAGCCGGTACATATCAAAAAGTGGAACAGGGGCATGCGTCCGTCGGTGTATTCGTTGACAATGGTGTAGGTGGGGCTGGTCACCGGTCCGGTGACGCCCAGTCCCCGGCCAGTCCCCGGGTGAAGGCGGTTTTCCCTGCGCCCAAGGGCCCGCGGAAGGCCACCACCTGGCCGGGCCGGAGGCTGGAAGCCAAAAGCTGCCCCCAAGGGCCTCCGTTTCCTCCGGGCTCTGGGTCCAAAATTCCATAAATAGCCTCCTTTCTGCTGAGGAGCAAGGCTGCTTCGCGGCCATTATACCACAATGCTCCGGATTTGCAAGAGGCGGTGTTCCTTCTCAGGACCCCAGGTCTTTGTCTAAAACCGCTGCCGGATGGCGGAAATGCCCTGGGAGAGTGCGTCGCTTGCTTCCGGGCCCAGGGCCTCGGACAGGAGACGGTACTCGTCCAGGCCGCCTTGGCCGTGGAAGACGGCATAAGCGCCTGCATCGGAGCCGGGGAGCCAGGAGGCCGCCCAGGGCGTGGAACCGGGCCACATTCTCTTGGGCGGAGGTCAGGATGCGCGTTACATCTGCTTCCGAGAAGCGGCCGGTACCTCTCAGGTTTCCAATGGTTGCCAGGGTGGGAACCCATACGGTTCCCGCCTCCGCCATGGCTTCCAGAGCCTCGCCGGAGAGATATGCCCCATGCTCCACGGAGTCCACGCCAGCCTCCGCCGCAGCCAGGACGGCCTGGGTTCCGTTGGCATGGGCCATGACGGCAAAACCCTGCCCCATGAGCGATGCGGATCATCTCCCGGATCTCTTGGGGCTCCAGGGGGCTGCTGGTGAGGACGCCGAAGCGGTCAAAGTCCATGAGGCCGGAGATCATGATTTTGACAAAATCCCCGCCCTCTGTGCGGACCTCCTGGACCAGGGCCTTGTACGCTTCCATGGTGTCGAAGCTCCGGCCGATGAAGCCGCCGTAGTGGCCCCGCTTGTAGATGGGGGAAGAGGGGGGTCCGGTAGATGATGCCGTACGCGCCCGCCAGATCCCGGGCGAACCGCCCCACGCCCCAACGGTCCCCGCCATCCCGGAGGTAGGTGAATCCCAAGGACCGGTAGGCCTCCAGCCGGGGGCGGATCAGGTCCTCCCGGGGCCTTGCCGGTGGGCGGCAATGGCGTCTTTGTAATAGACGCCATCCAGCACCATATGGATGTGGCAATCTGCGTACATGAACCTCACTCCTTACTGCCGGATGAAGAGGACGCCTAAGGTTCCCGGGCCGCAGTGGCAGGAGACGGTGCACCCGGCGGAGGTTTCGAAGACCTCCCGGAAGTGGCCGTACCGGTCCACAGCCTCTCGCACCGCTGCCAGACAGTCCCGGTTCCACCGGGGTATAGGTGATAAACAGCCGGTCCCGGCGAAGCTCCGGGCGACCATCCAACCGGTCTTTGACGTAATTGGCCAGGCACTTGGCGTAAGGCCCCCCGATATTCTTTTTGACTACCTGCATTTTTCCCGTCCCGAACCTCAATGCAGGGCTTCAGGTTCAAAAGGTTGGCCCCCAGGGCCGCCACGGTGGAGCAGCGGCCGCCCTTGAGCATATAGTCCAGCCGGTTCAAAAGGAAGCTGGCTTCCACCTTCCCGGTGAGCTGCGCCAGCTCCTGGCAGAGCCCGTCCAGGCTGGCAGCCTGGTCTCTCAGACGGCAGGCCTCCAGGACTACGTGGCCCCTGGCCTGTGGAGAGGTTGCGGGAATCCACCACCCGGACATTGGGAAATCCTGCTGCCGCCAGACAGGCGTTCTGATAGCAGGCGGAAAAGCCGGAGCCAATGGTGATGTGGACAAGCCCGTCACAGGACCCGGCGAACCGGCTGAAAAGGGGCCTGGTATTCCCCCCACGCTTACCGCCGCCGTGGAACAGAGGCTGCCACCGGCGGCCACGTGGCTGAAAAATCTCCTGGGGCGTGATGGTGAGGCCGTCTGTATAGCTGGTTCCATCCTTGATGACCGTGAGGGGAGCCAGGGTGATATCGTACCGGGCCAGAAGGGCCGGTGACAGGTCACAGGTGCTGTCTGCTGTTACTTTTACGTTCATGTTTCCCTCCGCATGGTGTCAGAATCCGTGGATTTTCTTTTTAGTATACCGTGATTTCGCCCAGTGTCAACTGGGCAACCTTGCAAAATTGGGGCAGCCGTGGTAGGATGCTCTCAGGAGGCGATGGAATATGAACCATGAAGAGAAAGCGCAAGCTCTGTTTTTGGAGGGGCTGTAACTGCGCCCAGGCGGTGTTTGCGGCGTTTTGCGATGTGACGGGCTTTTCCCGCCAGGAGGCCATGCGGTTGGCCTCCTCCTTTGGCGGCGGTGTGGGGCGGATGCGGGAGATTTGCGGCGCTCTGTCCGGGGCTTTTTGGCCATGGGCTGGCTGTACGGCTATGAAGAACCGGGGACGATGGAGAAAAGGCGGCCCACTATGCCCGGGTCCAGGAGCTGGCTGCCGCCTTTTCGGGAACGGCATGGGGCGATCCAATGCCGGGAGCTTCTAAACCACCCGGACACAGGGGCCACACCCACCCTGCGGACGGAAACCTTCTACCGGGACCGCCCCTGCGCCAAGCTGGTCCGGGATGCGGCGGCCCTATTGGAGCGGTATATGGAGGACCATCCCAGGGAAGGAAGGTTGGATAAAAATTAGCATATTTTGTGCCCGTATCCGTTACGTCAATGGAATACAGGGGATGGGCAAAAGCCTCAATTACAAGGCTTTTGATTTGCGAAAAGGGTTGACGCGCGGAAGCCAATATGGTATACTTATTACATTAAAAGTATAGTTGAATCAAAAACGTGGTTGATGCTCATTTGACCGACCACCTTGCAAGGAGAGGATTCCGATGGCTTTTTGGAATGGCCACATAAGTCGAGTGATTGAGATAGTAATTGCGTGCTGACATAATGAAAACAGACAAATATAGAAATAGTCATGTACAAGCTGGTAGCTCCAGTGGGACTACTTCAGTATCGGCTGGTTGCGTAACCTCCCAGGGACAGAAGGCATCTTCGCAACACAGTGTAAGAGGAGGAACTGCGTGGGGCAACTAGAGATGTAGTTTGAGTACAACTGCCTGGTAAAGGTTAGGTGTGCAATTAGCTCCGTTTCTCCCTGCATTGCCCACGGGTACACGTTCTAGCTGATTAGGAGGAACTTCGCTTTCTCTCATATGGAATGGAAAAGCGGCTAGAACTGAATGACAGTAACGATGTAGAAAGGTTATGTGGGTGGCTGTGCAGCAATGTATGGCTACCCACTTGCTTTCACCAAGTCAAGAAAGGCGGTATATGATGCGAAGATCATTTTTTTGGCAGTAGCGGTTTTTCTTTGCTTCTTTTTGGGAGCCTGTGATGCGAAGGACACGGATAACTTGTTTGAAACGACCCAGGGCCAAACCCCATCTGTGGTAAATCCAAGTGGCTCAGAAGAGAAAATGACAGGCCCCTCAGCAGAAGGGTCCGCCCCCACAGTAGGAGATCAGGCTGCCATGGAGGAAGGCTATTCTACGGAAATATGCAGAAAAAATGTACCAAGTGGAGATTTTATGCAATATGAGGATGATATTGTATTTCTTTCTTACAGCAACCGCCGTTTTCGCCTATGCACCTATGATATGAAGACCGGAGAGGTCAGTCTCTTTTTTCAAAGACGCCACCAACCAAGGCGGCGCCAGTGTGTCTGAAACTTGGAGTCGTATGATGGGAAACTCTATGTATTAAATCCTGCCTCACAGGCCATGGAAGTAAAGAGCGATACATTAGATCCCATCATTGACGGAGGTTTATACAGTTTTTGGCATAGTCAGGGTGATTTATATGTCAAAACCAAGGATTCCTCTCTTCTTGTGTATGAAAACGACGGCGGCGAGCCCCGCACAGTGTTAGAAGAATTTACGGGTATCTGGAGTGTTGTGTTCGGCCAGTATCTCTATGCCAACGTGGAAGAAAACATAGTCCGTGTGGATCTTGAGGCAAACGAGCCTCAGGAAGAAGTACTGGTAAAAACGCTGGCGGGTCATAGACGGAAACCACATCTATTATGTAGATTATGAGAGCTGGCATCTGTATCGTTGTGATATGGATGGCAGCAATCCGGTTCTGATTGTGGAGAAACCGGTTCTGCTTGCCAGCATGAACTTTGAGAACGACTATTTTTATTTCCGACTGTACACGGGTATGGAATTGGATGAGGGTGAGGACTGCTATGATATCTACCGTTTCCCCAAGGCGGATCCCACACAAATTGAAAAAATTGCAACGTTATCAGCACCGGCATATCAAATTTATACAGTTCCTGGATATGACAAAATTTTTGTAAAAACCCGGGGCCCGGTGAATGAAAGTGGCAGCGGAGAGGAAGGCACGATTTATGTAATGGGGTTGGATGGCAGTGATGCCCGGGCTTTGGAACTCCCTGATTTTTAGGGGAACGAGGTGCTTAAATCAGCATCAACCCCGATTGACACAGAGTCATTGCCGCTATCTAGCTTGGCCTCGGCCAAAATACAGGTGGTGGTTTCCCAAGCAGAAGAGGAGTGAGCAACCATGGAACTGACGGTACAAAACCTGGTCAAGCAATACCCAAAGAAACGGGCTCTGGATGATGTTTCCTTTCTCTTGAGAGAGGGCGTTTATGGCCTTCTGGGTCCTAACGGCGCGGGCAAGACCACCCTAATCAACATCATCGCCGGGATTCTGCGACCTACTTCTGGCAAGGTCCTCTGGGATGGGAAGGACATTGACGATTTGGACTGGCGCTACCGGGAGCTGCTGGGATTCCAGCCCCAGACCCCGTCTTTGTACAAATCCTTCCGGGCAGATGAATTTCTCCGATACATGGCTGCGGTGAAAGGGCTGAAGTTGAGTAGGAAGGAGCTGGACCATGCTGTGGACCGGCTTTGGACACGGTGAACCTGCGGGAAGATGGAAAGCGAAAAATTGGGGAGTTTTCCGGCGGTATGCGCCAGCGTCTGGGCATTGCCCAGGCCCTGCTGAACGATCCCAAGCTGTTGCTTCTGGACGAGCCCACCGCTGGGCTGGACCCCAGGAGCGGGTGCGGTTGCGGAATGTCATTGCGACCGTGGCTCTGGATAAGGTCGTGATTTGGACGACCCACATTGTTTCCGACATTGAGTTCATCGCCCGGGACATCCTGATGTTGAAATCCGGACAGCTCATCGCCCGGGGACGCCTCAGGAGCTGGTGGAGGGTATGCAGGGTAAGGTCTTTACGCTCCCGGTGCAGCCTGGGGAGGTGCCCCAATGGCAGGACAAAGCTCTGGTGGGCAACGTACAGCGGCGGGAAGGAGACGTGCTTCTGCGGATTGTGGCAGACGAATGTCCCGGTGGCTTGCTGGCAGCGCCAGACCTGGAGGATGTGTATCTGTACCATTTCCAAGAGGTGTCAAGGGAGGGTGAGCGATGATTGAACACTCACCCGGTATGAACTGAAGAAATCCGTCTGGAACAAATTTTTCCTGATCATTTTTGCCCTGCTGCTGCTGGCAAACGTCCTTTAAACTGCGGTATTCAGGACTTCCTGAATTGGATGGATGCCGTGGAGAATGGCACTGCGCTGGGGAGATTACGGCGGAAAATACGAATTTCTTGGGAAACAAGGCGGAAATCCGCCGGACAACGGCACGAATCAGGAAGCAATACGCTACTTTTGCGGAGCTGACCCCGGAGGAACGAACCGCTTTTGAAGCTGCTATGAAGGAAAAGTACGGCGAGGAGGTATTTGAATTTCCGATTCCCACAGACGAGATGATGTCATCCCCAGGATACTTTGGCGGGGAAACCAATGATCTCACTTGGATTTTAAACTACTCAGATGTGCTGCAGTGGAATGAGGAGAATCGGGAATCCTATGAAAGCGTACTCCGGGCGGCAAAGGCCTTTGGCCGGGAGGCTCTGGAGGAGGGGGGGACAACTACGGCATTCGGCGAAACCTGCAAATCATCCGTCTCTATTCTCAGCCCCGGGGAGAAATTACCGGTCCTGTTCGGGGATGGAGCGATTTTCTCTTTGATAACCCAGCCATGCTGTTGGTATTTCTCATGGTCCTTTTGACTTGCGCTGGAAACGTTTCAGGGGAGCGTGACAGGCAGACTTGGCTCTTGCTCCACACGGCGAAAAATGGCAAGGGCAAGACCCTGACTGCCAAATATTTAGCAGGAGCTGCCTCAGCGGCGGTGCTGACTATTTTATTCCAGCTTACTTCCCTGGGGGCCATCTTATTTCGGGGAGGGCTATTGGGGTTCAATCAGCCGGTAGCCGCTTTGGAACAGCTCAGGCTGTTTCCTATACCGTGACCGTGGGGGCAGTATGTCTTTTCTGACGCTGGCCTGCCAGGTCTTTGCGGCAGTGGTCCTTTCCATTCTGTTGACCACCATCTCGGCCCTCAGCCGCTCCAGCGTCATTTCCTACGCCGTCGGGGCCATTGTCCTGGGCGGATGCCTGCTGCTGGTGTACATCCCACCCAAGACGGAATGGCTGGCGGGCCCCTTGGCCCTGTCCAGTCCGCTCAAGTATTTTGATTCCTACGATACTGCCAACCTCTTCGGCTTCCCTGTGCTGTGGGCGGTGGTGCAGGCGGTTCTCTGGTGCGCGCTGAGCGGGGTTTGCGTGTGGTTGGCCCAGAAGGTCTACCACCGGAAACGGAGGGTCCTATGATGCTGTGGCGTGGGGAAATGAAGAAGACCCCTAATGACCCAGAGGGGAATTTGGGTTTTGCTGGTATGCCTGGTTTTGAAGCTGGCGTTTCTCTGTGCCTTTCCGGAGCAGAAGGACCGCCGCATTGTCCTGTCTCAGAAGCAATATGACAAATACCTGTACCAGCTTTACGGGGGAGAACACCAGGGAGAAGTCCGATTGGATTTTGGCGGAATATAAAACCTGCAAGGAGGTCAAGGACAGCCAGGAGGCTATGCAGGGGAAGTACGCCAGGGGCGAGCTCACAGATGCACAATGGGAGGCCTACACCCAGGCGCTGACCCAGGCGGATTTGCACATCAACTCGGCCCAGATTTTTCGCGGAGAAGGCGGAGCAGTTTTGAAGCAACCAGAGGATATTCCCGCCTGCGCACTACATCTATGAATACGGCTGGCAGACCGTCTTTGCGCTGCTGCAATTCCCGGATGTGTTCCTTCTGTTTGGCCTGTTGGTCTTGACGGCCCAGTGCTTTCCGGCGGAGGTCTCCAGTGGCATGCTGCCGGTGCTGCTGGCGGCCCGGAACGGACGGCGGAAGCTGTTTCGTGGGAAGCTGCTGGCTCTGCTCACCGTGGGACTCTCTGCCGCCGTCATAAGTAGCGGCCTGGAATGGGCGGTGTTTTCTCTGCGGGGCTGGTGCAACGACGCTGCCGCACCCCTTTATTCCATCACGCGGCTGGCGGCGTGCTCACTGGAGCTGTCCTTGGGGGAGGGCTATGTTCTGTGCCTCGGGGTGCGGCTTCTGGCGACGCTGTTGCTAGTGACCCTGCTGTTCGGCCTATCCGTATGGTTGAAGAGCACCACGAACCTGATTTTTTCCGGCCTGTGCATTCTGGCGCTGCCGCTACTATGGGGTGGAACTGCAGCCCTCTTTACCCACGGCGGCCTGTTATCCGGCACCCGGATGCTCCTGTGGTTGGGCGAATCTGTGACAAATCTTGTGTTGCCTGTGGTGACCGTGACGGCTTACAGTACCGTTGTGGCCTTCTTCGCCGCCAGAAGACACGCCAGGGGGCCCAAGAGCCTTCGGCTTTAAGCGGTAGGCGCGGAATCTATGACGGATGTCAAAAATATTACAAGCATGCAAAAACCGGTGAACCCTTGGATGGGATTCACCGGTTTTTGCATAATGGATGAGGGGACTGCCCAATCTCAGCTTTATTCCATCACTGTGCCGTCGGGGTGGAACAGGGGAGCTTTTCAGATAGAGGATGTCCTCCCGGTTTTGGGCGTCACCCTCGGCCAGGATGGCCATGCGGCCTACGATGTTGCCACCGGCCTTTTCCACCAGGGCCTCCAGGGCGGACAAAGACTCCCCCTGTGGAGATGACATCGTCCACAATGAGGACGCGCTTACCGGCCATGAGGGCGGCGTCTGCGGTGTCCAGGTACAGGTGCTGCTCCTTGGCGGTGGTGATGGAGTGGACGGCCACGTCAAAGACCCCGGTCATGTACAGCTTGGGCCCCTTCCGAGCCAGCATGTACTTTTTGTCTCCGTTCTGCCGGGCCATTTCGTGGACCAGGGGGATGCCCTTGGCCTCCGCTGTGATGAGGTAGTCATAGGGAGGCGCCTTTTCAGGAGCTCCCGGGCGGCTGCCACCGTGAGCTCCTGATCCCCCAAAGATGACAAAAGCACCGATGTACAGACTGTCCGACACCTTGCAAACCGGCAGATCCCGCTCCAGACCTGCAATTGTCATGTGGTAAACCATAGTGATTGCTCCTCTTCCTCAAAAATGTGGGCATTTTGCCCCAACATAACAAAATCACACATTTTATTATACCGCCCCAGAGAAAAATGTCAAGCCCGCCCACATGCCGGAATGCCGTCCGGACTGTATGGCGGGCATATTGGCGGGATGGGGTGCTTACGCTACGGTGTTTTCGAATTGGCTGTTATACAGGCTGGCATAGAAGCCGCCCTTGGCCAAAAGCTCCTGGTGGTTGCCGCTTTCCACCACGTCGCCGTCCCGGAGGACCAGAATCAGGTCTGCGTTGCGAATGGTGCTGAGCCGGTGGGCAATGACGAAGGAGGTGCGGTTTTTCCGTCAACCGGTCCATGGCCGCCTGAACCAGGGCTTCGGTCCGGGTATCCACAGAGGAGGTGGCCTCATCCAAGATGAGCAGAGGCGCGTTCTCAATCATGGCCCGGGCGAT
>VOFD01001279.1_pt1 | contig 20223 bp, 18 predicted proteins | sample 5384101 | NCBI WGS metagenome assembly VOFD01 (sample SAMN12384723, study PRJNA508395) | human gut metagenome | isolation source: healthy gut C | host: Homo sapiens
CGCAACAAGTATGATGATTATGCCGAGTACAATGCGAATTGCTCTGCTTATTTTTTCATACTTTGCATTTGAAGTTAATCTTTGAACAAAGCCAACGCTTGTGCCTGCCGCCACAGACAGCACTGCATGTCCTGCCGAAAACAGGAGCAAAAGAATAAATCCGAACAGAACATTCCCACCGCCCGCATCAGCAGCAATCGCCATCAAAGCAAAAACTATCGGCAGCGCACAGTGCGAAGCAAACAATCCGGCAATTATTCCGGATATGAACGCACCGACGCCGCCTGTTAAACGGCTTTTTGCCAGCACCGAATTGCCGGAAGGAATGATTCGAATTACCTCCCACATCTGAAGTGCCATCAGCACAAGCAATATGCTCATCGCAAAATGAAGGACGGTTTCGGCGCGTTCCAAAAGCCCGCCCAGTGCTGAAGCAAGCATTCCGAGAATGCAGAAAGTTACGGTTGAACCAACGGCAAACAGAATGCTCAACAGCAATGCACGACGCGAACTCTTTCCGTTCTGCGGCAAATCCTGCCCGCCGACAAAACCTATCACCAAAGGTATAGTTGACAATGAGCACGGCATGAGCGAGGTCAACACGCCTGAAACAATTGCAATAACAGGTGCAAGCCAAAAGCTTGTCCGCAACCGCTTCTGCCAATGATTTCAAGAATTCGTTCATCCTCTCCTCCTTGTCCGATCTGTTCTCAGTGCTTTTGCGTCAGTCCGCACAGGCTGCCGCTTCTGCCGATTATTTTCACTCAATTGTCTGCAACTGCCTGCGGGATCGCAAGCAGTTGTTTCTTCGAATCAGTTTCGGTCGATTGTCTGTGACCGCTTAATTTCACTCGATTGTCTGTGACTGCTTAATTTCACTCGATTGTCTGTGACTGCTTGCGGTTAAATTCCTTTATCCGCTGGTCCTTCGTCAAAAGGCGTTTACGCATACGGATATTCTTCGGCGTTACCTCAACCAGCTCATCGTCACGAATAAACTCCATGCACTGTTCAAGGCTTAAATCAACCGGCGGTGTAAGACGCAGAGCTTCATCCGAACCGGAAGCGCGCATATTCGTGACATGTTTACGTTTGCAAACGTTAACAACAATATCTTCGTTGCGGGAACATTCACCCACAATTTGTCCCTCGTAAATCGGATCTCCGGGACGAACAAACAGTCTTCCGCGTTCCTGAGTGTTAAACAGACCGTATGAGTTCGCCTCGCCGGATTCGGAAGCGATAAGCGAACCGCGTGTACGCTCCGCAATTTCGCCCGTGTAAGGTTCATAATCCTTGAATATATGGCTCATTACGCCGTTGCCTCTTGTGTCGGTCAGAAGCTCACTGCGATAGCCCATCAGTCCGCGCGCAGGTATATCGAAAATTAAGCGAACACTTCCCTCGTTTTCGTTAATCATGTTGTTCAGAACAGCGCGCCGCGTTCCGAGTTTTTCCATAACCGTGCCCATGTATTCCTGCGGGACGTCGATTGTCAGCTCCTCGATGGGCTCAAGCAGATGCCCCTGCTCGTCGCGCTTCATTATTACTTTCGGACGGGAAACTGCAAATTCAAAGTCCTGCCTGCGCATGGTTTCGATAAGAATCGACAAATGCAGCTCACCCCTGCCGCTGACTTTGAAAGCATCGGTTGAAGAAGTGGGTTCAACCCGCATTGAAACATTCGTTTCCACCTCTTTAAACAGGCGGTCGCGCAGATTGCGTGAAGTTACGTATTTTCCCTCTCTGCCCGCAAAAGGACTTGTATTGACTATGAAATCCATGCTTACAGTCGGTTCGTCGATATGAACAAAGGGCAGCGGTTCAACACATGCGGGGTCACATACCGTTTCACCGATGGAAATCCCGGGGATCCCTGCAACGGCAACGATATCACCCGCGCCGACGGACTCTGCCTCAACGCGTTTCAATCCCTCGAACCTATACAGGCGGGAAAGCTTTGCCTCACGGGGAACACCGCCGAGGGCACAGACCGTCACGGCACGGTTGCGGTTTGCAACACCGCGTTCGATCCTGCCGACGCCTATCCTGCCGACATAGTCATCGTAATCAATCGTTGAAATAAGCAGCTGAAGAGGTGCGTCTTCATCACCTCCCGGAGCGGGAACATGGTTGATAATCGTGTCAAACACAGGCTGCATGTTCTCGGTCATTTCATCGGGTTCAAAGCCTGAAACTCCGTTGCGTGCCGAAGCATATACTATCGGGAAATCCAGCTGTTCTTCGCTTGCGCCGAGTTCGATGAAAAAGATCCAGTGTTTCGTCCACGACCTCGTACGGACGCGCACCGGGACGATCAACCTTGTTGATGACAACAACAGGCACCTTGCCCAATTCCAATGCTTTGCGCAAAACGAACCTTGTCTGCGGCATACAGCCCTCAAATGCATCAACAAGCAGCAGCACGCCGTCAACCATTTTCAGAATGCGTTCAACCTCGCCGCCGAAATCGGCATGACCCGGAGTGTCAACAATGTTTATGCGGTAGTCTTTGTAGTTTACCGCCGTGTTTTTGGAAAGAATTGTGATGCCGCGCTCACGTTCAAGGTCATTGGAGTCCATTACCCTGTCCTGCACCTGTTCATTGGTGCGAAAAACACCGCTCTGCCGCAGAAGCTGATCAACAAGGGTCGTTTTACCGTGGTCAACATGCGCAATGATCGCAACGTTGCGAATCTTTTCGTTCATAATATTACAGTTACCGCTTCCGCCGCTGCGAAAGCGTCCTTTCAGCTATTTTTAATATTCAAATGCTTCACTTTCACCGAAAATATCGGCTCAGCAATCGGTGTTTTTGTTCATCTTCCCGATTTTTCACAACTTATTATTTTACAACCTCTTTTGCGGCATTGCAAGAGGTTTGAACATTATATCATTTCGATTACCCTGCCGGAGCATTCGTACGGTTAAATATATTGCTATTTGCATTGATATATGGTAGAATTCTTTGCTGAAGCAGCAGCTGTTTCAAAGATGTATTATTAAATCGTGAAAAAGATAAGTTTCGTTTTGCGCAAGCAAGCGGCAGGGAGGAAACAATGAGTACGATTCGTGACATATCACTTGCTCCTTTGGGGCATAAACGTATTGAATGGGTTAAGGACTTTATGCCCGTTTTGAGCACACTGCGGGAACGTTTTGTCCGCGAGCAGCCTTTCCGCGGGCTGCGGATTTCGGTATGCGTTCACCTTGAAGCAAAGACCGCATATCTTGCGCTCGTACTGCGCGACGGCGGTGCAACAGTTTCCGTGACCGGGAGCAATCCGCTTTCAACAAAGGACGACATTTGTGCCGCACTTGTCGAGGACGGGATGGATGTTCATGCATTTTTCGGCGCAACCGAAGAAGAGTATTATGAACATATTCGCCGCGTCCTTGAGTTCAAACCACATATCATTATTGACGACGGCGGTGAATTTGTGACGATGCTTACCGAACAGCATCCCGAATATGCAGAATGCCTTATCGGCGGCTGTGAAGAAACGACCACCGGCATTCACAAGCTCCGTGCACGGGCAAAGGACGGCTCACTGCCCTTCCCCATGCTTGCGGTCAATGATGCTGATTGCAAACACCTTTTTGACAACCGCCACGGCACGGGGCAAAGCGTTTGGGACGGAATCATGTACACGACAAACAACATGGTAACCGGGCGCACCGTTGTCGTTGCAGGGTACGGTTTTTGTTCAAACGGCATTGCAATGCGCGCAAAAGGACTGGGCGCAAATGTTATTGTTACGGAAGTAAATCCTTTCCGCGCACTTGAAGCGGTAATGGACGGATTCCGCGTTATGACTATGGATGAGGCAGCACCTATCGGCGATATTTTTGTTACCGCTACCGGCTGCCGCGACGTCATTACCGCAAGGCATTTCGAAAAGATGAAGCATAATGCCATTCTTGCAAACGCCGGGCATTTTGATGTTGAAGTCAGCAAAGAAGATCTTGAGAAAATTGCTGTTGAAAAATCGAGCGCAAACCTTTCATAACCGGATACAGAACGGCAGACGGACGCATACTGAACCTGCTTGCGGACGGGAGGCTCGTTAATATCGTTGCAGGCAACGGACACCCTGCGGAAATAATGGATCTCAGCTTTGCAATTCAGGCTCTTTCCGCATGCTGGCTTGCAAAACACGGAAGAGAAACGGCACCCGGGCTTTACGATGTTCCGAAGCAGATAGACAATGAAGTTATTCGCATGAAGCTTGATGCAATGGGGCTGCATATCGATTCGCTGACACCGGAGCAGGAAGCCTACCTTAACGGGAAATAATCTTATTGAATCTTCGAATCAACGGACTAATTCTTTCAGAAATTCCATATGTCAATCATACCGGACTGCCCTTGCGGTTTGTCCGGTTTTTTGCATCAACGCACCTGAATTACCGTGCTGCGCTTAAGATTAAGAAATCGCTGCACATTAATCCGCATCGCAATCATCGTCACGCCGGGCATTGTGGTTTTATTGAAAATATGTATATTGCCCGCATTTTTTGCAGATGCTTTTCATATCATTTGACAAGCACAGGGAGGTATTGTAAAATATGGATAAGCACAGCAAAAAAGCATTCAGCGACGAACCCGCCGCAGCACTGCGTAAATGGAAAGCTGCAATGGCAAGGTTTGATGCCGCTGCACCGGATGAAGCAAAAATCGTTGCGCTTGAAGTCGAAGCGGCGCGAAGGCGGTACATCTTTTTGCTGGAGCAAAGGCGTGCAGAGCAATAGGCGTGTGCATGCTCAATGCCGGCAGCCGACTCGGGTTAAGATTTTTCTGTCTGTTCCCGCCGGTTACCGATGCAGCGATTGTTCGAACGCCAAGATTAAAATCAACCGGAAAGGATACTCTTTTTATGGCTCCTCAGATTCTGACGTTCATCATCGTGCTTGCGGTTATATTTATCATTTTCAAAATTTTCAACCTGAGCATCAAGATTTTTTTCAAACTGCTTATCAATGCACTTATCGGTGCAGCGCTGCTGTTTGTTTTTAACTTTGTTTTTGCAGGTTTGATGAATCTAAGCTTCTTTTATATTAACATAACATGGCTGACGGCACTTATAACCGGCATATTCGGAGTTCCCGGCGTTGTTGTTTTGCTCATCATCGGATTGCTCTGATGCAAGCCTTTGAAGTTTTCGGTAATTCGGCCTTTTGGAGGAAAACATGTTTACCTACAGTGATTATGTTGAAAGCGCGGCGGTTCTGCGCGAAAAAACTGAGCGGATTTGAACCCGATGTGCTTATTATACTCGGTTCCGGACTGGGTTCGCTCGGTGAAAATGTTCAAAATCCGATTTTCATTGACTACGGGGAGATTCCGCGCATGCGGACAAGCACCGCAATCGGTCATAAAGGGCGCTTCATTGCGGGTTTGCTCGGCGGCAAGCGTGTGCTTTTAATGCAGGGTCGACTTCATATTTACGAAGGATGGTCGGCAGAGGAAGTTGTCTTCCCCGTCAGGCTCGCAAAGCTTATCGGCATTGACAAAATGATCATAACCAATGCGGCAGGCGGAATAAACCGTGATTTTAAAGTCGGTGAGCTGATGCTCATTTCTGATTTTATCAAATTCAACTGTGTCAACCCGCTGGCAGGTCGGAATATAGACGAGTTCGGCCCGCGGTTCCCGGATATGAGCCGCGTTTTTGACAGGGACTACATGGAACTTTTCCGTTCAGTATGTGCGGATTCTCGGGAAAACGTACGCGAAGGCGTGTATTTCTACTGCATGGGCCCGAATTACGAAACACCGGCCGAAATTCGTGCAATGCGTACACTCGGTGCGGATGCAGTCGGAATGAGCACCGTCCCCGAGTGCATTGCAGCGCGGCATTGCGGAATGCGAATTTTGGGCATAACGCTTATTACAAACATGGCTGCCGGAATTTTGGACAAACCGTTATCCGGTGAAGAGGTCATTGAGGCCGGAAACGCCGCAAGCAAACGCTTCGTTTCGCACGTTGCAGAGTTTTTAAGGCGCATGCCGCTTGATTAACCGAACGTCCGCTCCATGCCGGCTCTGCCGAAGCATTTACGGCTGTGAGTCGGCTTTGTTGGTTTAAATTGAATTATGTTGGATATTTTAATTAAAAACGCAAACATCATCACAATGAACGATGCACTGCCTGTTGTTTCGGGCGGCTGCATCGGCATAGAAAACGGGAAAATCAGCTTTGTTTCCGACAGGAATTCGCCCGAAATGCAAATTGCGGCCGAACGCATCATCGACGCTGACGGCAATATTGTCATGCCCGGGCTTATCAATACCCATGCGCACACAGCGATGTGCATAATGCGCGGTTATGCGGATGATTACGCACTTAATGACTGGCTTTTCAAGAAAATATTCCCCGTTGAAGGCAGGCTCACGCGCGAAGCAGTGCTTGCAGGCGTTCGTTTGGGAATTGCGGAAATGCTTGCAAGCGGAACAACTTCTTTTTCCGATATGTATTTTTTTGAGTCTGATTCAGCCGCTGTTGCAGCCGAAATCGGCATTCGCGCTTCGCTCTGCAATTCCGTGCTCGCTCTCGGCGATGATTATGATTTTGAACAGGACAGAGCCGTTATTGAAACGCGTGCATTGATTCGGGACTGGCATCTTGCCGCAAACGGGCGCATTCGTGCCGACGTCGGCATACATGCCGAATACACATCCCGACCCGAGCATTGGCGCAAGGTTTCGGAGCTTGCCGAAAAGCATAATCTTGTGACGCAAATTCACCTTTCCGAAACAAAACGCGAAACCGATGAATGCATCGCACGCTATGGCAAAACCCCAACCGAAATTCTCAACGAAAACGGTGTTTTCAACACACGCACACTTGCGGCGCACGGAGTTTATTTGACGAATCGGGATATGAGCATTCTTGCTCGGCGCGGCGTCTCCGTTGCACACAATCCCGTATCAAACCTTAAGCTCGCAAGCGGTATTGCGAATGTCACCGCGATGCTCAAAAGCGGTGTCAACGTTTCCCTCGGCACGGACGGCTGCGCCTCAAACAATTCGCACGATTTGTTCGAAGAGTTGAAGCTCGCCGCACTGCTTGCAAAAGGCACAAGCCTTGACCCAACGGCCGTTCCCGCATATTCTGCGCTGAAACTCGCAACCGTGAACGGAGCGTATGCACAGGGAAGAGAGAACGAGATCGGGCGGCTGATTCCCGGGTTTGATGCCGATATAATCATGGTTAACACACATTCTCCCCGTCTGCGTCCCGTTTATGATCCATGCGGAACCGTCGTCTATTCCGCCTGCGGTTCTGACGTTTGCCTTACGATCGTTCAGGGAAAAATTCTGTATGAAAACGGACGGTGGTTCACTGTTGATGTTTCAAAAGCAATTGAGGATACCGAACGTTTCGGTGTTCCTCAGGTTCTCGGCAAGTGAAACACAGTTAAATAAGCAACAAGGCTCAATGCCTGCAAGTCATTAATTTGACCGCCGACATTGAGCCCTTTATTATTTTCAAATCGTTTTCGGTTTTAAATCAAAACCCGCTCCGTAAATATCGCAAACACTTACAGCTCCATGCTGCCGGTCGTTCTGGGATACGGGGTTACATCGCGGATATTGGAAATACCCGTGAGGTACATCAGGATGCGCTCGAAGCCGAGGCCGAAACCGGCGTGTTTAACTCCGCCGTATTTACGAAGGTCAAGATACCACTCGTAATAGCTCATGTCCATGCCGAGATCTTCAATTTTCTTCCTGAGAACATCATAACGTTCCTCGCGCTGGCTGCCGCCGATGATCTCTCCGACACCGGGAACAAGCAAATCCGCTGCCGCAACGGTTTTTCCGTCATCATTGAGGCGCATATAGAAGCTCTTGATTTCTGCGGGGTAGTCCGTGAGGAACACAGGACAATGGTAAACCTCTTCGCAGATATAGCGTTCGTGCTCGGTTTGCAGATCGCAGCCCCAGAAAACGGGATACTGGAACTGCTTGTCGGATGCCTGAAGCAACTCAACAGCTTTTGTGTATGAGCAGCGAACAAAATCGGAATTCACAACATGGTTAAGCCTTTCAAGAAGAGTGCTGTCCATGAATCGATTGAAGAATTCCATTTCATCCGGGCAACGCTCAAGAACAGTTTTGATGATGTATTTAATCATCGCCTCTGCGGTATCCATGTAGCCGTTGAGGTCGCAGAAAGCCATTTCGGGCTCTATCTGCAAGAAATCCGCGGCATGACGTGCGGTGTTGCTGTTTTCTGCACGGAATGTGGGTCCGAACGTGTAAATATCGCGGAACGCAAGTGCAAATGCCTCGCCGTGAAGCTGGCCGCTGACGGTAAGGTTGCAGGGTTTTCCGAAAAAGTCTTTTGCAAAATCCACCTTGCCGTCCTCGGTGCGGGGGGGAGGATTATCCATATCAAGGGTCGTGACGCGGAACATCTCGCCCGCTCCCTCGCAGTCACTGCCGGTGAAAATCGGGGTGTGTACGTAAACGAACCCGCGTTCATCGAAAAAGCGATGGATTGCCTGTGCAACAACGCTGCGAACACGGAAAACAGCCTGGAAAGTGTTCGTGCGGGGGCGCAGGTGCAGAATCGTGCGCAAATACTCCATTGAGTGACGCTTTTTCTGAAGCGGATAATCGTTGGGGCATTCGCCCTCGATGATAACCTCGTTGGCCTTGATTTCAAACGACTGTTTTGCCTCCGGAGTGAGCTCAAGCACACCCTTTACCGTTATTGCAGTGCCGGTTGCAAAAAACTTTGAAACGGACTCGGGAATTTCGCCGTGCTCATAAACAACCTGAACGCTGCGGAAAGCCGAACCGTCGCCAAGCTCGATGAAGCCGACGTTCTTGCTCTCGCGTGCGGTTTTTATCCAGCCGGAAACCTCAATATCGCCCACATACTTTTCGGGGCATTTATGCAATTCGTACAACCTTATCATATTGCACCTCGTATACTGTAATTATCCAAGAATTCTATCATAATTCTTCCTTTTTTGCAAGATAAATGATTATATATTTTTATCCTCGTTCGCTGTGCAAACCGCCGCAGACACGGCTGCGGCATTGCTGTCGGTTCCGGTTGCGGCGTATAAGCTCATACTATTAAGGATTGGCCTTATTTGAAAATTCTATCCCATTGTGCGTTATAGATATCGATCTTGTCGCTGAGATCGCGATAAATAACGCTCTTCTTAACGGCCTCTTCGGGAACATTGTATGCAGTGTTGTTTGCCCACTCATCCCCGAGAATGTCGAGAACCTTTGTGTTTGCGGAAGAGTATCCGATGAATTCGATGTTCTTCGCCGCAACTTCGGGTTCAAGCAGGAAATCGATGAACTGTTCCGCCATTTCCTTTTTGCTGCTTGTTGCGGTTATAACAATGCTGTCGAAATAGATGTTGCTGCCTTCTTCCGGAACGAAAAATCCGAGATCCTCGTTTTCCTGCATGCACCATACTGCATCACCGGAATAAACAAGCGCGCTGCCCTGAATCATGCTGTCCTTAACATCATCCGTGAGATACGCCTTAACAAGGGGTTTCTGCTCAATAAGAGCATCGGCAGCCTGCTTTATTTCGTCCGCATTGTCGGTGTTGATATCGTAGCCGCAGTAAATAAGTGCTGCCGCCATTGCATCGCGAACGCTGTCGTACATGTATATTTCCTGAGAATACTTTTTCATTCCAAAGAACATTCCAGTGCCCGAGATCCGCTTCATCAACCATCGTTTTGTTATACAGAATGCCGAGAACTCCCCATGTGTACGGAACTGAATACTCATTCGTCGGGTCATATGCAAGGTTGCGGTATGCCTCACCGATGTTCTCGTAGTTTTTAAGGCTGCTGCAATCAATCTTTGCAAGGCGGCCTTCACCGATCATGCGCTCAATTGCATAATCGGACGGAATGCAAAGGTCATACGGACAATCATCGGCCTGAAGCTGAATCATCATTTCCTCGTTGCTGGTGACGACTTTTTCTTTTATTGTTATCCCAGTGCGGCGTTTGAACTCATCCTTCAGAGAAGGCTCAAGATAGTCGCCCCAGTTGAGAAGGTTGAGAGTTTTGTCCGAGCTGCAGCCGGTAAAAACCGGAACGACCAGCGCGAGCATTGCTGCCGCAAGAAGCAGTGAAACAAGTTTTTTCATTATTTTTCCTCCGTTTTTATGTTTTATGCTTTTCAGCAAAATAACCAATAGATTTAACCGGCTGCTGCCGTTGTCCGCAAAAGAGGGGCTGTGCGGCACCGGGATTCAGTTTTTCTGTGCAACTTTCCGCCGCTGCTGTTCGGCTTCCTTCTCCTGTCGAATGCTGCGCAGATTTACAATCAGAAGCAGCGTACCGACAACCACGAACATCAATGCCGAAAGCGCGCAGAATTTTGTGTGAACGCCTCCCTTTGCCGTTTTTGAATAAATCAGCATTGCAAGGTTCGTGCTCGTTCCGCCGGTGAAAAGGCTTATTGCAAAATCATCTATGCTGAGCGTGAACGCAAGCAGAAGGCCGGAAACGATTCCGGGCATGATGTCGGGAATAACGACCTTTGCAAGAGCTTTTACCGGGCTGCATCCCAAATCCATCGCCGCTTCATACAGCGAGTCGCTGCTTTGACGCAGTTTCGGCAGAACAGAAAAGATTACGTACGGTATATTAAACGTTATGTGTGCAATCACCATTCGAGTTATGCCCACGTTTTGTTTTATGCCAATAAATGCAAACAGAAGCATCATTGAAATACCGGTCACAAGGTCCGGATTGACCATCGGGAGCTGAGTTATCGACTCAACAACGGCACGGGGACGCTTTTTCATGGAATGCAGACCGATTGCGGTTGCCGTGCCGATAACGGTTGCAAGAATGCTTGAAATCACTGCAACGAGCAGCGTTGTCAGCAATGCATCCATAACATCGCCGTCGGAGAAAAGCGCAGTGTACGCACCGAACGAGAATCCGTTCCATATTGCAGCCGAACGCGAATCGGTGAACGACATAACGAGCATTACCGCAATGGGAAGATACATAAACAGCACGACAATGCCGAGGTATGCTCCCTTTAAGAATTTGCCGAACTTTTTCACCAGAGGGTTCCTCCTTCCCTGCCTTCGTCTCTGTCCGCTCTGCGCATTATGACCATTGAAATTATAACAAGAATAATCAGCACGAGCGACAATGTTGAACCGACACCGAACGATTTGTTAATGAGGAATTTTTCCTCGATCAGCTGACCGAACAACACGATTTTTTTGCCGCCGAGCATTGTTGAAACAGCAAAAGTCGACATTGCGGGAACAAACACCATGGTTATTCCGGAAATGATTCCCGGAATGGACTGCGGGAGCACAACTCGGAGGAATGTGTTCAGCCCGTTCGCACCGAGATCATGCGCCGCTTCGATATGGGATCTGTCGATTTTTATGAGCGTTGTATAAATCGGCAGAATCATAAAGGGCAAAAAGTCATATATTGTTGCAACAGAACCGCGCCGGGCGTGTAGATGAGCTGAACGTCCGTCGCGCCGAACCAAGAGAGCACCGTTGCAACGATTCCGTCATCATAAAGAATTATTTTCCACGCAAGAGTTCTGAGCAGCATGTTCATCCACATCGGCATTATGAACAGTATCGAAAGCAATGCCGCCGTACGTTTTTTTCATGTTTGAAAGAATATATGCAACCGGATATCCCGCAAGAAGGCACACGGCGGTTGTTGCCAATGCGATCCAGATGGAGTTCCACAGCGAGGGAAGATAGGTCGTGCTTGAACAAAACCTGTTTGACGTATTCGGTTGTGAATGTGCCGTTGTCGAAGAACGCATAGTATGCAACAAAAAGCATCGGAGCAACTATGAACAGCGGCATCCATACGAAAATATACGGGTAAGCAAGACGGGTTCTTTTCATCGATTTGCTTTTTGCCTCCTTTTTATTTGCTGCATATTTCCGTTCATAAGTTCTGCTGAGGTTCTTCCGCCGCAGCTTCCGTCGGTTGTTTGCGTTCCGGGTTCATAATGTGAATAGCATCCGGAAGAACTTCGATTCCGACGGTTTCGCCGACGGGCACGAAATCCGTTGAATGAACTTTGAATATGCGCCCATCGCAATCCACAGTGAATTCATAGTGAACGCCCATGAAAAAAGAACACTCGTTACAACGCCGTGCAGCGGAGTTTTGCCTATCGGCACAAAATCAACATCCTCGGGACGGATAACAACATCAACGGGTTGTTCCGTGCCGAACCCCGCATCCACGCATTCGTAATCAATTCCGTGAATGTTCACAAGGTAGTCACGCCGCATGGTTGCTTCAAAAATATTGCTTTCACCGATGAACCTTGCGACAAAGCGGTTTTTGGGCTCGTTATAAACATCTGTCGGGCAGCCGATCTGCTGAATGACACCGTGATTCATAACGGCAATTGTATCACTCATGGTGAGGGCTTCCTCCTGGTCGTGAGTAACAAAGATAAACGTTATGCCAAGCTTTTTCTGCATACGCTTAAGCTCTATCTGCATCTCCTTGCGGAGTTTGAGATCGAGTGCGCCGAGGGGCTCATCCAGCAGAAGCACCTCCGGTTCGTTCACAAGCGCACGCGCAATGGCAACGCGCTGCTGCTGTCCGCCGGAAAGCTGGTCAATATAACGTTTTTCATATCCCGCAAGGTTAACAAGTTCAAGCATTTCCGTGACGCGGCGTTTGATTTCATCCTTCGGCAGCTTGCGTATTTTCAGGCCGAAAGCAACGTTTTCAAATACGTTAAGATGAGAAAACAGCGCATATTTCTGGAATACGGTGTTGACTCTGCGTTTATACGGCGGAACATTTGTCAGCTCCTTTCCGTCCATCATTATTTTGCCCGATGACGGCATAATGAAACCCGCAATAAGGCGGAGCAAGGTCGTTTTGCCGCAGCCGGAAGGACCGAGAAGGGTTAAAAACTCACCGTCGCGGATGTAAAGATTGATGTTGTTAAGCGCAACATCACCGTCATAATCCTTTGAAACATTGACAAGCTCTATCAGGCGTTTGTTTTCCATATTTATACCCCGCTTCCGCAGCTGCGAAAGCACCCTTTCTCCGATTTCGGCATGTTCCTTCGGTCTGCGCACACCGTGCCGTCGGCATACGCGGGAATCTTTCGTTTTTTACCTGAGCCGCCGCGTATTCGGCGGACACAGCCCAACTGTATTCAAGAGGATCATGTCATTGCCGCAAAAGCGGTTGCGGACATAAACCTTAAGTCATCCTGCATCTTTATCAGAAGGACGGCGGGGTCACTACCCACAACACGCGCGCTTCGCGCTTTGAGAGATTGGCAATATAGTGATTCTCCGTCGGTTTAAAGCAGAAGCTGTCCCCTTTGTGAAGTTTAAGCTTTCTGCTGCCGATAACAAGAATTACACTGCCGGAAAGCACATATCCGAATTCCTCACCCTCGTGGGGTTCATCCTCAAAAGTTCTGCCTCCTTCGCCGAGCGTCACAAGAATGGGTTCCAAATCATTTTTCTGAGCGTTCGGAACAAGCCAGCAGACCTTTGAGCCAAGGTCGGAATCTTCGCTTTCGAACATGTCGTCCGGGGTGAAGACAACTTTTTTTTCATCCGCATCCCCGGTTGTGAAAAAAAAATCGGCAATATCGGTGCCCAAAGCTTCAAGGATGTCGATAAGAGTTGCAATGGACGGCGAGGTCAGATTGCGTTCAAGCTGCGAAATAAAGCCTTTTGAAAGCTCGGTTCTTGCCGCAAGTTCCTCCTGCGTCAGTCCGAGTTTCAGCCGAGTTCGCTTGATTTTATCGCCGATGTCGATCACCGTATCGCTCTCCTTTCCGAGCAGCAGTCCGCGCTTTTCGGGTGTTTTGAATCACTAAACTCCGTGTTTAGTTCCGCACCCCCCGCACCGAACATGAAAGCTAAACCTTGAGTTAAGCATTGCTAAACTCAAGGCATATTAAAACACTTTTTCCGCCCCATTGTCAACAGTTCCGCAACAATATACATTTTTGACTTGTTTTGACGCTTTTCGTCGTTTCGGGCCATCCTTTTTTGTTCTGTCTCCCGTTCCGAATCATTTTTTGCGGAAATGCAATATAAATGATTAATATATCTGTTGACATTCAATATACGCAATGCTAAAATCGACATGTGTCCGATGCTCTGTCGGGCAGAAAGAAATATACGGAGGACAGTTTCAGAATGAAAAAACTCATCTCGCTTCTCATCGCCGTGCTTATGGTATTCGGGCTTTTGCCCGTACTGTCGGCCCCGGCGACACATGCTTCCGCCGACTCATCCGACGGATACGGCGATTCCAAATCCGCCTCGCATCCTGCTGATACACTTCGCGGATTCAGCTATTTTTATCACGACTCAAAATTCATGGGCGGGCCTTACGGCTGGGTCTCAATGGCGTCCGGCAATCCGGAAGGCGCAAGCTTCATATCCGACTTTACGGAAAGCGGTTACGTTGCCGGTGAATTTTATAACGGCTACGTTTACGGCTATCGCTATGCGGAGGAAAGCAATTACCACTTCTGCAAAGTGAACGCGTTCACTTTTGAAGAAACCATTCTCGGCACATCCGAAGCCGTTGCCGCCGATATGGCATACGACTATTCAACCGACACAATGTATGCTGTCAGCGGCGATCTTCTCTGCACGGTAAATCTTTCGGACGGTTCGCTTACCGAGGTCGGTTTCGTCGGCCCCGATGCAATGCTTGCTCTCGCCTGCTCCACCGACGGACAGCTTTACGGTATCGGTGACGACTGCAATCTTTATGCAATCGAAAAAACCGAGGGCATGGGCGAAGTATGCGGCTTTACGGGCGTCATTGCGGACGGACTTCAATCCATGGCATGGGATCACAATACCGACACGCTCTATTGGGCAAGCTGTGCAACCACTCCCCACCTTTTTACCTATTATACAACCATGGGCAATCTCTGTGAGCTGAATACCATCGACGGAACCGCAACCGTTATCGGCAACATTTACGGCAGCAAGATGCAGGTCACCTGCCTGTACTCCGTTCCCGATTTTTATGATGCGCCCGAATTCCCGCTCACGGATATGCGCCTTAGCCTTGACACTTCATACATGGTACCCGGACAGACCGCACAGCTTTCCGCATATATGGAACCCGCAAATGCAGAGCGCGGAGTCACATGGGCAACGTCAAACCCCAACATAGTCCGCGTTGACAATTGCGGCAAAATGACCGCAGTTGCAACCGGAACGGCACTTGTAACCGCCCAAAGCATCGACGGCAGCAAGATAAAAACCTGCACTGTAAACGTTGTTTCGAGCACGGACGGACTGACCCTTGATGATGCAGTCAACGGAACGGGTTCGAACTATACTTATAACAATGCAGCAAATTACCCCTTTGAAACAGAGATTCGCGACGGCAGGCTCTGCGCTGCTTCAACGATGACCGTTCAGGGTGAAGCACTGCTTCAAGTTGACCTCGGCACTCTTACCGCAGGCAGCGTCGTGCGTTTTGATTGGAAGACGGACACACGTTATATGTTCCACGGCTGGATACTTTGGTTCAATAACGACTACGTTGCAAACCTCACAGGCTCAACCGGCTGGCTCACATACGAATATGTCATTCCCGTAACGGGGCAATATGTCATCACATGGAATCTTCATAAGGACAACTCCCCCGTTGACGGCTCAAACAAGAGCTGGGTCGATAACCTTGTTGTTGAAAGCCAAAGCACTTCACCGGTGGAAGGTGTCAACGTTACCCCCGAAACTGCCGAGATGTACACCGGCGGACAGCTTGCGCTGAATGCAGAGGTTTACCCCTCAAATGTTGCCGATGCAAGCGTTTCCTGGAGCAGCAGCAATGAATCGGTTGCAACCGTCAATTCGAACGGCGTTGTTACCGCCGTTGCACCCGGCACCGCCGATATCATTGCAGCAACAACCGAAGGCGGCTTTACCGACAGCTGTTCCCTTACGGTCGTTGATTCCGCCGTTATTGATGCGCCAATCAGCGATGCACTTAACGTTTCGGGCGGTTCACTCGTTTTCTCGAACGATACCGCTCATCCATGGGCGGTTGACAGCGAAACTTTTGCGGGGAGAACGGCTGCAAAATCAACTATCAACGGCATGGCGGGAACTTCAACAGGCATCAGGCTCAATGCCGGAACACTTCATGCAGGCGACAGGCTCAGTTTTGACTGGCTGGCAAGCAGCGAGGGCGGCACTTGGGACTATGCGGCATTCATTGCCAACGGAAATGTTGAAGCAACGACGGGCGGCACCGACAACGATTGGGCGAACTTCATCTATACGGTGCCCGCAGACGGTGAATACATCTTTGAATGGACATATCAAAAGGACGGATCACGCGATCAGGGCGATGACTGCGTTTATGTTGACGAGGTGTGCATTCTTCCGGCTGTCGGCGTTTTGGGTGATGTTGACGGAGACGGAACCGTTACAATATCCGATGCTCTCATGATAATGCGCAATGCCATGCAGCTGCTTGAGTTCACTCCCGCACAGGCCGCAGCTGCGGACATGGACGGTGACGGACTTATCACCGTTGAAGATGCACTCACCGCACTCCGCGCGGCCATTACCGTGCGTTAACGAGTGCTTCCTCTCGCACTATACGGAGCAGCAGAGTTCGGAAAATTCCGTTAAACTGTATACCCGCGAAAAAATGCCGAAAATTTAAGCCTTTTTCGCAATGAGCAAATTGTTCGGAATGTTCCCGGGCAAAAGAAGCGGATGCACCAAAACGATGCACCCGCTTCTTTATGTATGTGTTTAACCGATTGCGCGGCTTTTGTGTTCAGTGCCCGATGCTGCGTTTAAGCTTCATAATCATTATCCTGAGCAGCTTTCCGGGAAGGATCTGCCACAGAAGCGCACCTGCGGCAATCGCAAACAGCGTGAAAAATCTTATCTTGCCGTGGTCGCAATAAAGCAGTGCGCCCGCCGTAATGCCGATTGCAATTGCACCGAAAAGCGTATCCGCCGCCGCTGTCACAAATCGATTTCCCCTTATCCTTACCAATCTGAATAAATCATAAATGATGCCTGCTGCCAATCCGCACCAAAGACAGCACAAAAAAACAGGTATCTGGTTCAGGGTGTTCTGCATCCTGCACGTTTTACCTCCTTTCGCTTTCAGCCGTTTCGACATAAACTGCCCGCGGCTGTCGCGGGTTTATCTGAACATTCTTGAAAAAAACGAACCGCGCTGAACGGGAACATCATCATATTCAAAGGCAATAATTTGTCCTTCTATGATAACCTGTCCTTCATCAAGGTTCAGCTTCGTAATATGGAGTTCGGTTCCTTCCACTGTAAGTCCTCCGCCCTCCGTCATAAGCACAACCATGCTTTCGTTGAAACTGCCGACATCCTTAACTCCTGTGATGCTTGCAAGCTCCCTGTTCTCAATATGCACGGAATGCGTGCGCAGCCTGAGCGTGCTCCCTTCGATACACGGTCTGTCATTCATTTTGTTTCTCCTCTCTCTTCTATATGTTTTTTACTGCCGAAACTGCGGCTTATCTGCCGACAGGCTTCGGAACAACACCGACAACTCAAGCTTTCCTTTTCGGAATACACTGAACTGTTCATTGTTTTCTCGGGAAATCCGTAACCGGTCTCCCCCTTGTGTCCTTTACACTGTATGCATGCCTGCACGGCATTATGCTGACATCGATGACTCGGCCGAAGTCTTTTCGATATTAAGTAAACGTGTAGTTTTATAGCAAATAATCGATGTTTTATGTCAGTTTTCAATTCCGGTTATATCATTTACGATGCGCGCATAGGTGTTATAAAGAGCATTTATGCTGCAATTTTATCAGTCTGTCCGCACTGTGACGGCGTTAGTTTTTCTTTGCCGTTGCATGTTTAAAAATATATTTTCGCTTTTTGAGTTTTTTTGTGGGGAAAAAAGCAAAAACTTGTATCAAACGGCAATATAACCCGCTCGGAACGGAAAAATTGCTCTTGACGAAAATGCATTTCGGGAGTATGATATGAATGCGAGATATTGGTATGCTGAATTGAAAACAGATTGAATTCTTAGCTCCGTTTTTCACGTTCGTCAGAGCTATCGGAATATGTCATACCATTGATATAAAAGACTAAACTTTGTGTGAGGTAATACTATGACCAGAGAGCAGCTGCTCGAAAAAAGCTTGGGAAAGCTTGCGCGAAATTGCAAAGGCTCAGGGCGTTAAATCTATTACTAAATATCGAAAAGCAGAACTTGTTGAGATTATTATGAACGGCGGCATTGTCGCCAGAAACCAGCCGATTTTCGGTGCTTACAGTCAACTCAGTCAAATGCCTGATCCCATTGCCGCCGCAAAAGCGAAGCAAGCTGCCAAAGCTGCAAAGGATGCAGGAACTCCCCCCGTTGTTTCCGAAACCTCGCAGCCCGCTGCCGGCACACAGCCCGCTGCCGCACCCTCGGAACCGCAGCCCGCTGCCGCCGCTGCAAAAGCAGTGTCGGAACAAATACCCGCTCCGACCCAAATACCCGCTCCGACCTTTGAAATGCCCAAGCCTTCCGCGGCTCCGCAGTTCCAGCCTGCCGCGCCGAAGCCCGCTCAGGGAACTGTTTCCGCACCGGCTCAAATGGCCGCTTCAATCCCGATGCAGCCTCACTCCGCACCCGCGCAGGAAAACCCGCGTTCGGGCTTTACACTCGGATACAACAGCTCACGTCAGCAGAGTTACGGCAGTCAGCCTTATTCAAAAGGCTATGATCGCAGTGCTTATCCCTCTGCGCGTGACAGCCGCAGTTACAGCCGCAGCGGGCAAAACTACCCCGCAGGCAATAATTCAGGCAGCTATCGTCAGCCCAGAAACGAGCAGTATTCCTCCAACGATTCAAGCTATCGTCAGCAGCGTGGAAATGATTCTTTCCGCCAGCAGCCGCAGGATCCTTATCAGCAGCAAACCCTTTTCCCGCAGCAGGATTTTTATGCTCAGCAGGGTTATACTGCCCAACCCCAGAGCGGTTTCCAGCCCACTTATCCGCAGCAGGACAGTGCCTATCGTCAACCTGCGGCAGGGTATACAAATCCCGTCATGCCCGGTGCGAATTATCCTGCAAGGCAGGAGGGTTACTACAACGCCGAATACGGAACGAGCAACCCTGCCGTTCCCGAAATGATCGAAGCCGGTGAATGCGATGATGCCGAGGGCATCCTTGAAATTATGTCCGACGGATACGGCTTTCTCAGGCGCGACAACTACCTTCCCGGAACGAACGATGTTTATGTTTCAAACTCCCAGATCCGCCGTTTCCGCCTCCGCACCGGCGATCTTGTAACAGGCAAAACGCGCCAGACAAGAGAGAACAATCGCTATGTTGCTCTTATGTACATCACGGCGATCAACGGCATCAGTCCCGAGGAAGCCGCGCTGCGCAAGCCTTTTGAGGATCTCGTCCCTATCTTCCCGAACGAGCGCTTCACCCTTGAAACACCCGGAAACAGCCAAAAGGCGCTTGCAATTCGGCTTATAGACCTGATCTCCCCCATCGGCAAAGGTCAGAGAGGCCTTATTGTTTCTCAACCCAAGGCAGGAAAAACCACCCTGCTTAAGTCCATTGCAAACGGTATTGCTCAAAACTATCCCGATGTTCATCTTATTGTTCTCTTAATCGATGAACGTCCCGAGGAAGTTACCGATATGCAGCGCTCAATTAAGGGCGAAGTTGTTTATTCAACTTTTGACGAACTTCCCGAGCATCACACCCGCGTTGCCGAAATGGTTATGGAACGTTCCATGCGTCTTGTTGAAATGGGCAAGGATGTTGTCGTTCTTATGGACTCCATCACAAGGCTTGCCCGTGCCTATAACCTGACCATCAATTCCACCGGCAAAACCCTGTCCGGCGGAATGGATCCCGGTGCGCTGCATAAACCCAAGCGTTTCTTCGGTGCTGCACGCAACATTGAAGACGGCGGAAGTCTCACGGTTATTGCAACCGCACTTGTTGAAACCGGATCCCGCATGGACGATATGGTCTATGAAGAGTTTAAAGGCACAGGAAACATGGAGATTCATCTGGATCGCAAGCTTTCCGAGAAGCGCATCTTCCCTGCCGTTGACATATATAAGTCCGGCACAAGACGCGAGGAGCTGCTTCTCACGGATGATGAGCTTGACTGCGTCACCCGTATGCGCAGGATGCTCTCCGGCGGAAATACAGCAGAAGTTACGGAACAGGTTATCAACATGC
>VOFD01002862.1_pt1 | contig 20186 bp, 35 predicted proteins | sample 5384101 | NCBI WGS metagenome assembly VOFD01 (sample SAMN12384723, study PRJNA508395) | human gut metagenome | isolation source: healthy gut C | host: Homo sapiens
TAATACTTCGTTCAGTTACGTATTGCTTTATTCTTATGGCTTTAATGCGATAAATGTCGGTTTTACCGTTATTTGCTGGCGATACCGTTTTATATGGCATGGTAAGATTTAAAAAACGATCGTTTAAAAGTAGCTAAGATTGATATGTTTCATATCATTATCATCGCTACGATCAGCAACACGATAACTTCGTTATTGTAATCTGTCTTACACCCATATCTATAGGCATGGCAACGACCTTGCATTTTATGTATCCTTTATTTGTCAGTCTGATGTGTGTATTTCATCTATAAAGATAAACTGACAAAAGACCAAGATAATCAGTCTGATCATAGCTTTGACCGGTGTATTCATGTTTATTGACCTTTCTAAGACAAGCAGGATCACCGGTATGATCATGGCTTTTGATCTCAGGTGTCAGCTATGCTTTTTACATGGTCTATATGGATAAGAGCAGACTGATGAATTATTATGATCCTTTAGTCATATCTTTCTGGCTAAAATCTCATCACGACGATCAATTTCGGTATTATCTGTTTGCTAAGCAATAACTTTTTGTCTTTACTTTAGATCTTATCGGCAATATGTATTGATATTCATCGCTTTATTAAGTCAGATCTTTGCAGTACTGTTTTTGCAGATCGGGATCAAATACATCAGATCAGGCAATGCGGCAATGTACAGCTTGTTTGAACCGCTGACAAGCACGATCGTCGGCATCATCTTCTTGCATGACAGTATCACAGTCTTTAAAGTCATCCGGCAGTATTTTGATCATTGTGGCCGTATCTTTTTTATCTATTGCCAATAGAAAAGATCTAAAAATATATCGTTGTAATTTTTGGCACATCTACATTATTCGTTGTAAAAGTGGCATAGATACCCAAAATATCATTTTGTAATTTTTGGCATGGCGTTTTGTGTTTGATTTAGCTACAGAGATCAGCCCATAAATTTCCCTTTATATGCTATCGAAAATATCGAAAGGCTGAATGTGATGATCAGTAAAATAAGTGTTTATGTATTAAACAGCCATCAAAAAGCTAATAAAAAGAATAAATAAATGATAGAATATAGGCAGGAGGATTAGATTGATGGATGTTAATGTTAGATATTTTCTAAGTATGAATTCGGATGTGGAAAAAAGAAACGAAGATAATTTTGTATTCTTGAAAAAAGATCGGCGATAAAGCCGGTATTACTTTCCATACTGATGACAAAGTTGATGAAGCACCGACTGTCGTATTCGTTGGCGGCGGCGGTGTAGAAACTTTAAAAAAGAGCCCTGCCGGAGCTTAAAGATCCGATCGTCATTTTTGACAAGCTGGCGAAAACAACTCTTTAGCTGCTTCGATGGAGATTTTATCTTATTTGAAAAATGAGGGCCGCAAAGGACTTATCTTACACGGCAGTGAAGATGACATGGCCAGAAGATTAAAAAATGTACAGCTGCCTGAAAGCTATCAACAGAGTAAACGGTATGCGTTTAGGTCAGATCGGTAAACCTTCCGACTGGCTGATCTCATCTGATGTTGATGCCAAGGTACTTAAAGAAGCCTGCGGTATGGAGATCGTAGATGTAAGCATCGACGACTTCTTTGAAAGTAAACAAGATGACTTATGAAGATAACGAATATACTTTAGATCTTAAAAACATGAATTTGATAAAGATGAATTAGAAAAGGCTTTTTATCATCTATGGTGCTTTTTGAAAAGACTTAAAGAAAGATACAGCTTAGATGCCATGACTGTCCGCTGCTTTGATCTTTAAAACCATTCAAGAATACCGGCTGTCTTGGTTTAGCCATTTTGAATGCTGAAGGTATCTATGGTGGATGTGAAGGCGATATGCAATCACTTATCTCGATGGTCATCTTAGGTGAAGTAAGCTCTCAGCCGGTCTTCATGTGTAACCCGAGCCGCATCAATTCTAAAGATAATGATATTATCCTGGCTCATTGCACACTGCCAGTCAATATGCCGACCAAGTATTGCCTGATGACGCACTATGAATCAGGACTTGGCGTTGCACTAAGAGGACATATCGCTGAAGGTGATGCCACTATCTTCAAATGCAGCAAGGATCTTTTTCAAGACACTTCCTTGAAAAAAGGTGAAATAACCAAAAACCTTGAAGAAGAAGCGTTATGCCGTACTCAGATCGTCTTGCATTTAGATCATGGCATGGATTACTTTTTACTACTCGTCCGATCGGAAACCACATGACGGTAGTAAACGGCGACTACAAAAGAAGCTGTTGAAGAATTCTTCAATCTGTTAGCTAAATAATTTGATAAAGGGCTTGAAGATCTGTTTCTTTAAGCTCTTTATTATTTGAACAGCCTGTTTCTTCATTGCAATAATTTTTAAAACAGTTATCATTTAATTATGAGGAAAAAGAAGACTTGATAAAGACAGGATGTTGATGCGTCTTTTATTATTCGTTCTTATCGTATTTATCGGTTTTTTTTTATTTATGTCAAGTCTTAGACCTAATTATAATGTGATCATCAGCTCTAGGCTTGCCGACATCCCTTCTAACAATATCGACCCTTCTAAGATCAAGGGTGATTTACTAAAGACCTATGAAGATGAAAACTATTATTCATTAAACGGTATCGATGTATCAGAACATCAGGGGGGAAATAGATTTCAGTACCCTTAAAGATCAGGGGATCCGAGTTTGTTTTATTTACGTTTAGGCTATCGTTCTTATGGGGATGGGTCACTGCATTTAGATGCCTGCTTTGAAGAAAACTATCAAAAAGCCAAAGAAGCTGGTCTTATGATCGGTGTCTACTTTTTTCACAGGCCATAAATGAAAAGGAAGCTATTGACGAAGCCTATTTTGTCAAAGATAATCTAAAAGGCAAGAGTATTGATCTTCATGTCGTTTATGATTTAGAAGATATCAGTTATGATACATCAAGGATGGTGATACATCTAAAAAGTCAGAGTGAATAATGCCATGAGGCTATGAACCGATGATCTATACCAATCTTCATTGGACTTATGAGATATTACGATCTTAGTTATATACTCAATTATCCCGATCTGGTATGCCCAATACAACGCTTATCCTGAAAACTATTTCCCCATCAAGATGGCAGTACAGTGAAAGCGGCATACTGGAGGGATCGATACTAAGTCGATCTTAAATATGATGCTGGGGGAAAAATGATCAATTATCTAATCTTCGCTATTCTTTTTTGATCTTAGCGATCATCTATTCAGTTATCTTAAAAGATGTTAAAGGCAGCAGCTTTCTACGATGAACTCATCAAAGCTCATGACAGACTGTTTTGCTTCTTTTGGTTGTTGTCATGATCATATCCTTAAAATTATCAAGACATGGAAACTTTAGAATATATCAGTTATATCTTAGATAAAAAAGATCTTAAAGAACGTTTTGCTGCCGAGATGGCTATCGTCGATATCGACGATGAAGTCTTAAAGTTTAAAGAAAATTCAAGAGTATTATGATCTATATTTAAAAGTTTAGATGCTTATAAAAAAAGGTCTTAGAAGACCGCTTATCTATAAATTGTTAAATTATCCAGAATATGACGATTATCAAAATAAAGAAGCTCAATAGCGTTTCATCGCTTTTGAGGCCTCTTTTTCACCCATAGTCTTGATCCTGGCGTCTTCTCTTTTATCATAGAGTTTACCTTTGGCTAAAAAGCTATTTCTAACAGCTTTGCCATTATTTAGATATAAAGACACGCAGCGGGATAACGGTATAGCCGCCAAGCTTAGTCTTGTTTGATGAGTTTGATGATCTCGCTTTATGAAGCAAAAAGCTTGCGATCTCTTGTTTCATCATGATTAAAACGATTCCCTTCTTTATAAACAGCGATATGCATACCTTTGATAAAGGCTACGCCTTTGATAAAAAGAAACATAGGAATCTTTAAGCTGTACTTTGCCTTTGCGGATCGACTTGATCTCAGTTCCGACTAACGACAATCCGGCTTCATACTTATCTTCGATAAAATAATCGTGATAAGCTTTTTTATTTATCTGCTATATCTTTCATAATAATTCAAAATCGATCGTCATTTTATTAAGATCGACATGTTTGACCACTACTTTGACCTCATCAAACATCTTATACGATCTGTCATCATTATATAATAAACGATGTTTTTCATCATAGTTAAAGTTGCCGTTAAGGGTACTGATATGGACAAGACCTTCAATGGTATTTTTCTAATTTGACAAAAAAGCCGAATGATACCACACCGGAGATGATGCCTGCATAGACTTTACCGATCTTATCAGCCATGAATTCACACATCTTGAGATCCATAATATCTCTTTCGACTCTCACGGCTCTTTTTCATTGTCTGAAGATTTTAAAGCGATCTTTTCGTTATCCTTTTGATCTTTATCAAGATCGTCATAACAACGCTTAACGACATATTTTTTAACCATGCGATGAACGATCAAGTCAGGGTATCTTCTGATCGGCGAAGTGAAATGACAGTAGTTTTCAAGACCTAAAGCGAAGTGGCCTTTGGAATCCGCTTCATAGATCGCTTTAGCCATCGATCTTAACAGAAGTTCGCTGACGATCGCTTCATAAGGGGGTATTTTCATAATGTTTTAAGCATTCTTTTAATTGATTGAGATGGATGTTGTACTTGTCGCCTTTGAATTTATAGCCGATCTCGCTCATATACTCTAAAAAGTCAATGATCCGCTCTTCTTTTAGGTTTGGGGTGATTGCGGTAGATCATCGGATAATCAAGATAGCGCATATAGGTGGCAATCGTTTCATTGGCCAGGATCATAAAATCCTCAATGATCCTTTTCGCTCTTGCCCCGCTTGTTAAGTACGACATCGACCACTTTATCTTTTTTCATGATCAGTTTGGCTTCATCGTCTTCAAAATGCAAAAGAGTCACGCTTTTTTGCGAAGGATCTTAGCCAGATCTTCCATTTCAAAAAATCATCTCTTTCAGTTCAGGATCATCTAGCGTACCATCTAAGATCATATTGGCTTTATTATAAGTCAGACGTCTTTTGATTTGATGATGGCTTCATCGATCGAAGAATCCAAAACTTCACCATGCGGATCGATCAGAACATTTAGAGCCAAAGCCAGCCGGTATTCGCCCTCTTTTAAAGAACAAAGTTCATTGGACAATTCAAACGGCAGCATCGGAATGACTTTATTGGCATAATAGATGGAAGTGCCTCTATGATAAAGCCTCTTTATCGACAGCTGAACCCTTGGCTACATAATTAGAAACATCGGCGATCGCTACTATCAGACGATAGTTGTCTTCGATTTTTTCAACACCTACGGCATCATCAAAATCTTTGGCATCATCGCCATCGATCGTGATGATGAGTTTATCGCTTAGATCCAAGCGGTCAGGATGATCTATAGGTCTTACATTCAGATCGTAATTTTGACTTCATTTAAGACCGTAGTCGAGAATTCCATAGGGATATCAGCGCTGTATAAGATAGAAAGTTCTCTGATCTTAGGATCAAAGGCACTGCCGATGATGCTTTCAAGCTTGCATAATTTACGTTTATAGTCGATGATGACCGCTCTGATCTTGGTGTGATTACTGAGTTTATATCTGTTTAAATCAACTACTTTAAAGTCTTTAAGCAAAGGATCATCGCTGAAGAAATAAAAAATCATGGCGTCTTTTGATGATCGTACCGACGATATAAATAATGTTATGTTTTAAGATCTTTAATACTTTGGCTTTATTCTTATAGACAGTATAGATGACATTATCATCTTTAAGCAGTCTTTCATTGCATGATGCCTCTATCTCGCCAAACCTTGGATCATCGATATAGGGGATGCCGTTTCTTTTAATAAAGACATCATTTATGAAGTAGCATTTATTATCGATAAAATGATAGATATTATGCTCATCTGAAAAGATGATGTTTTCATCTTCAAACTGATTTAAAAGTTTTGTAAGTGTGATAAAGTCTTCAGCAGAAGTTATGGCCAGTTTGGTCTTGATCGTATTGATGTCAAGATCTTGACTTGTTTCAAATAGTTTTAACAGTTTATCCTGCATAAAAATAAAAAAGGGTTTTGATTACCCTTAATCTGTAAGACGAATAACGATCACTAAGACAAAGAAGAGAATTCCCATGACCATCGTCATATTGGAAATTACTTTCTGAGGTCCACGTTCTTTGGCATTAGCGAATAAGCCAAGATCATTTGAACCGGTAAAAGGCGCTTAGTCCGTCTGATTTTCCGCCCTGTAATAAAGATAATACGATCAATATTCCTGCTACGACCAATAATACTATATCCATAATCTCACCTCTAGTGCCTATTTATTCTACTAGTTTTAGATAAAGTAGTCAAATATGACTTCATTTTTTAAATTAGGGGCTGAAAGATGGAATATTTGAGTTATACTTTAGTCATTATATGGAGGTGAAGACGATGAATAAAGAGCTTTTTATGACAAGCTGGTACATGAAGGAAGAAGATTCATGCGCCATGATAATTATGCTGAGTATGGGCCATGGGAATCAGATCAGGAATTAAAGAAACCTCAGCCACCCCTTGTGAAAGCGAGAATGAGCGATGAAGTGATCGCATTGCCCAAAGATTTTAAAGATCTGTCTTTAGAAAATGATCTTACAAAACTGCTTATTGAAAGAAAAAAGTCATCGGGTCTATACGGAAGAAAAGATTTCTTTGCTTTGCGGTGTCTTATCTTTTGTGGGCAACGCAAGGTGTTAAAAGTATCAGAGGCAATAACTACGCCACGCTTAGGACTGTACCCAGCGGCGGGGCCAGACACCCCTTTGAAACTTATTTATTAGTCAGGGACGTTGAAGGTTTAAAAAGCGGACTTTATCATTATCTGCCGCTTGAGCACAGTTTAGAGTATCTGCAAGCTGTCGATGACATTAAAGAAGCGATCGATGAAGCCACTTGCAGACAGACTTGGGCAGCTAAAGCCAATGTCTTATTTATCTATACCTGTGTGGCTTATCGCTGTGAATGGCGGTATGGGTTCGCTGCTCATCGTCCGGCTTTGATCGATCTTGGCCACATCGGTGAAAACCTTTATTTGGCCTCGACGGCTTTAGGTTTAGCACATGCGGCATCGCTGCTTTCGATGATGACTATATCAATAACTTGTTGAAGATCGACGGCGATGAAGAATATGCCTGTTATGTAGAGCCGGTCGGTACGATCAAGGCGGAAGATAAAGGCAAAGAAGAAGCCTTCTACAGCTTTTTAAAAGATGATGAATAATTAATTAAAAAAAAGATCTCTTCTTAGTTTGAAAAGATCTTTTTAATTGATCATCAGTTGCAGCTCATGCCGCTTTTTTTCCATCTCGGTCACAAAGGAAGCGATAGTCAGATCTTCGCTGGTACCGCCAGTCGCTTCTGTCATTGCCGTTACATCCATCGCTAATTCTAATTCCATAGCGGTGTCAGTGGGCCTCGCTTTTGGTGACTTCGATATAATCGGTATCTTCGCCAAACTGTTGAGCAACGCTTTGTTCTATCAAAGTGGCCATGGTTTCTTTAAGTTCATCATTCAAACTGCTGGCATCAATGCCCATTGCATCATAAGGGGCAACCACACCGATCGTCATCGTTTCCACATTGGCATCTTCACTTTGAGCGGTGGCAGTCATGCTCATGGTCATGCCTTCTTGCTCAAAAGTACAAGTCTTGGTCACTGTTGTATCGGCAGGATCATTGGTATCGCTGCATCCGGCCATAAACATCAGCGCTAATAAAGCAATCAGTAATTTTTTCATACACTTTTCCTCTCTTTTTCTATTATAGTCCAAATGGTCTTAGTTTAATAAATAATCGAATGTTTTTATGAAAATTTAACATAAGAGTTATTAAATATATGACGGATAACAGATGATCGATCAGGAATTATAAAAAGTTACAGGCTATAATTTAATGAACACAGCATAAGATCTGTTATAAAATGAGGTTTAAGTTATAAACTATTGATAAACTATTAGTAATAATGTATATTAAGTTTAGAAGGGGTATTTTGAATGCATGGTGATTATTTTTGGCTTAGATGCTTTTAAAAAGAGCTTTATTAACTAAGGATGAACAGATATTTAAAAACTATCCCGATGAAAGATTTGATATTTTCATTGCGGGAGGAGCTGCTTTAATGTTGCTGGCAACAGAAGAGAAAATTACCAATGATATCGATATTCTAGCTGTATCAGACAGGAAAATCGTACCATGCCTGATGGATAAAAACATTCAATGATCGGGTACAGTGCACATCTGACTCTTTCAGCATCGAATGTAAAGATCGGGCAATAAAGATCGACATCGGAGAAACATTATGTTTAGATTATCACACACCCTTTGTCTTGAGGACATTGTCAGCTCTAAATTGTATGCCGGCAGACCAAAAGATATCAATGATCTTAAAAATCCAAAAATTAAAGAACATATCAACTGGGAACTTTTTAGATCAGATCGTTTATGAAGAGATGAAACTTGACTCCCTAAGTGAAAGAAGATGGAAAGATCTGGTCTATTACTATGAACTTTTCAAGGAAGGAGAACCATGAGAAATAAACTGCAATTTAAAATTTCTTAAAAAGATATTGTAAATATCTTACTTCTTCATGTAATTATAGATTGAGTTTTTTTTAAAAAAACTTGATGGCAATTACAGAGCCATACCGGCAGTTATGCTTTATGCTCTATATTATCCAGGCGAAAAATATTTTTATCGGAATCTGTCTGATGATATGAAAAAGGTTTTTAATGAACTGCTAGAAGAATTTAAAAATTATGATTCTGTAGAAGAGATGTGCAAATTATCCGATAATTTATCTTCAGAATTTAAAAAGTATATTCTGCTTATCTTGAGTTTTGAATTAAAAGAAAATGAAAAAGATTCCAAAATGATGTATAGCAGTCTGCTTTCGGAATTACTTTCAAATAAAAGTGTTTCTAAATATAAAGTTTGTAAAGATAATAATTTATATCAAAGTAATCTTAATAAATTCTTGCATGGTGATCTGAGCGCTGTCAGTTTAGATAAATGCCGTGAATTAAGAACGTATCTTAACAATCTTTAGCTTTCTTCTATTTAGGCGATGATATTTTACCATTAGAGGAAGTTAAACTTGCCATTCTATTCAATGATCAAAAATGGTAGAATGGTGTGGTGTATATAGAGGTTAGCTATGACCGTTAAAAACGTCATATCCGTTTTGTTATATTGGTCGTAATGTCGGCCGTATTATTTTTAGCGTGTAATATATGGTGGATATTTGTTCATCGATTTCAATAAAGGCAATAATAACGATACTTTTAAAGGCAGTGCCGATAGAATCGTATATAACTTTAGGTTACAGCGAGGAAGAAGCCGAAGCGCTTAATAAACTTGATCCAGAGCTTCAGCATGTCATCACGCAATATGAGATCAGCGAAGACAGTTATGCTTTGGCCACCATGAAGGAATGACTAAAGATCTTTATGTCAGGTGCCAGGAATTAAATGAGCAATTTAAAGATGCCGACTGCGAAGATCTGATCGCTATGGCTGATAAGCGTGGCAAAGAAGACAGTGACAATATCTTTATGGACGATATGTATTATATAGAGGCAAGAAGCGAGCGTTATGAAGCAGCAGCTGCTTTATTTTATGAAGAGGATTATGGAACTCACGAAGAGTATATTCGTGACATCGTTGAATATGTAAACTGCGATGGCGATCTGAGTGATTATGAGAATACAGAAAAGACTGATACTTTAAAGATCTATTAATGCTAGTGAATAAGCATTATGAATATGGTAGAGGCGAACCTGAAGATCTTGTGACGATAGACAGTAATTATGGAAGCGGCCAGATACGAGATGATGTCAAAGAAGATCTATATGATCTCATTGATGCGATCAGAGCTGACGGATTAGAACTCTTTGTGACAAGAGCCTATACTTCCTATGATGAACAATCGGAATTATATGACCGCTATGTAAGTAGTTATGGTGAAAGCTGGGCTGAAATGAATACCGGTCATGCCGGCTATAGTGAAAACCAGACCGGATTATCGGTAGATGTCTTGTCTATGATTATCAGTATTTAAGTGATTTTGCTTTATACGGGAGGCGGCCGAGTGGCTTGATGAACATGCCTATGAATACGGCTTCATCGTTCGCTATCCAGATGATGAAGAGTATGATACCGGTTATGACTATCTTCCTTATCATTTAAGATATGTCGGCAAAGAAGCAGCACAAAAGATCCAGCAAATGATCTGCTGTTTGATGAATATTATGCTTTCTATGTTGATTGATTGATGATCATATATAACTAAGATGTACTTTTTGAAAAAATGCGAGCTTTGTGCCCGCTTTTTTTTAGATAAAAAGATATTTACAAGATCGTAAGTTTATTGCTGCAAGTTCAAGATACCTTCAGCAAGTTGTTTTGCCATAAAGGAACGAAATAAAAAGGTAAAGTAAGCAATTTTTGTTTAGGATCGTATCCATAGTTATTTTTAGATACTTTTATGGCGGTATTGTATTTATTATGTGAAGCAAATTTAGTTAAAGAATTCAAATTGCCTCTTCCTTTTTTTACATCTACCGGATATAGAGCGTTATTTGATTCAATAATAAATTCCAGTTCAGAATTAGTTTTGCCCCCGCCAATAAAAAAGTTTATGTCCTTTAGCTACAAGTTCGTTTGCTACATAGTTTTCAAAGAAGATGCCTGATAAAGTATTTTCTTTTTCATTTGATATAAACGAGGCAGCATTGATGCCGCTTTGATATGAAAACATACCGATGTCACTTAAAAATAAGCGGAAATAACTGTCATTATCAGCCATAAGGGGTATAGTAACATGTTCTTTCAGTTGAAATGACTGATTTATGATGTGAGCCATAGTCAGCCATTCTATCGAGGTTGCATAATCTCTGGTGCGGCTGTTTTCTTTGATCAGACCGGGAGAAAAGTTCTTAGATTCTTTGTTTAATTCTTTATAGATATTATTAAATAAAGAACGGGAGCGAAGGATAGCTTCTTTGCTGGCCTGGTAGAGTTCCATATCGGATAAATAGTTATCATATAATGCTGCCAGGACTTCTCTGGCTTTAAGCAGATTTTTATCATTGATAAAAATATCGACTGCTTCTGGCATACCGCCTATAAGCAGATATTTATAAAGATATTCCATTGCCAGCTGGTGAGCATCATCACTTAACGATTCTTTTTGATCATAGGCATTTTTAACAGTGTTATAAAGCAGTTTGTTACTGTTTAGGAGGAATTCATCAAATGTCATCGGATAAATAGTAAGCTGATCGATCTTGCCGACTGGGAACAGAAATTGAGCAGCATGACCAAAACCTCTTTTATTCATTTCTCTATGCAGTTTGATGCGCACCATTGATCCTGTAGCGATTACCGGGATATTTCTAAAATCCTGACAAAAAATATTTAAGCGCAGAAATGATGTTAGGACACTCTTGTATCTCATCGAAGATCAAAAGTGTATGTTCGTTTATCTCTTTGCCTACCCGCAATGAAATATATTCGATTATTTTAGCTGCATCAGCTGTCTTTAGACAAAAAAGAAAGGATCTCATCTTCTTTTTTAAAATCGATATAAATATAATTGTTTTTTGTATATTTTTTCGGCAAACAGCTCTTTTATCAGATATGTTTTGCCAACTTGTCTGGCGCCCCATATTATAAGGGGTTTTCTGCGTTTGTCATCATTCCAGTCAAGCAACTTTTTGCAGGGCTGATCTTTCCATGGAACGTCCTCCTTTACAAGCATATAATAACATAATCTGCACGATTTTTGGCAGTTAGTTTTTTGCCATTATTTGCACATATAAGGCAGTTTTAGAGCCATAATTTACACATACAGCATAGTTTTATATCCTATAAATTACACATATAGGCACTTTTATCCAGATCGATCATGTTGACAGCTTTAAAATAAGCTTCATCGCTTTGATCATGGCTTACCCAGATAACAGTTTTATTTGCGATCTTAGAGAGAAGATATGCCATCAGTCTGTCTTTGCTGTTTTGATCAAGGCCCTTTAAAGGCTCATCAAAGACTAAAAAGATCTTTGTCAGCCAAAGAGGGCTCTTAAGATAGCGATCCTTCTTTTTGACCGCCAGAGAGCCCTTTAACTTTTTTAAGACCGATGTCTTTAAGATCGATCTTATCTAAAAAGCTTCATCAATAGCTTTGAGGTCTTTAGCAGGCATGAACAGACTTGGGGGTTTAGATAAACGCTGTATTCATCTAAAAGCCGGTCTTCTTGAAAGACACAGGCTTTTTGATAATTCTTCAAAGCCGCATACTTCACCCCTGATAATCATGATCAAGACCCAGGATGATCCTTAAAGGGGTCGTTTTACCGATGCCGGAGATGCCTTTGATGAAGTTTTACTTCATTCTTTAAAGATGATGTTCCAGATTCTCAAAGACGATCTCTTTTATCATAAGCTTTAGCCTAAATTCTTTACTTCTAACATCTTCTATACTGATCTTAAATATGTGATGGCTTTATCATAAAGACGGAAACGATCTTCGTACATAAAAAGCACCGACGACGATTATGATAAAAAGTCCAGGCAAATAATTCAGATGTAGCTAAATAGATTTTTTTTTGGCTTCATAGAGATGCTCGCCGATAGAATTGTCGGGAAGTCCGATAACTTCAGCAGCGATGCCGGCTTTAAAGTGCATAAGAAAGACCAAGATGACAGGCATTGTCCAAAAAAGGGATAAACACTTTCAAGATAGATATAGCGAAAACGTTTTTAAGATCTAATTCATAAACTTCGCTTACCTCAATGAGGTCTTTTTCAGTTTCGTTAAGACCTTTATAACATTTTTCATAAACCAGCGGCAGCACCATCAAAAAGCGATGATGATCGATAGATGATCGGCTGAAACCATGATCAATACCGTATGATAAAAGAAGCGACCGGTATTGACTTGATGACGGCGGCCATAAAGGGATCGATCAGTTCTTTAAGATGTTTATGATAAAAAGCTTCGACCCCTAAAAATAAAACCAGGATCAAAGCGATTAAAACCGATCAAAACATGCAATAAAAAAGTAGTGATCGCAATATATAAAGATGAAGTCTTAAGCAAGGACCACCAAAGTCGATAAAGTGTCAAAGGGAGGCAATAAAAGTATCTTTTCCTTGATGCTCATTGCTTCCCAGATGATGAGCCAAACGAGGATCGGCCTAAGCTTGAATCTTTTAATCGCTCCATAATAGAAGTCGTCAGAAGGCATATTGCCGCCTATCGCTTTGGGAGTTTTGATCATATAAAGTCGTCAGATAATTGTTTAAAAAGTCCTTTCATCTTTTCACCGGTTATCAAAAACGATATTGCATTCAGGAAGGGCTTTTTAAAGCGACGGCTTTTTTGACGATGTCATATTTTTCGATCAGTTCAGCTGCTCCTTCAAGATCGGTATTAACATATTCAACAAGTATTATAGCGATCTAAGAATTCATCAATGACCTCTTCATTGTTTTAACAAACTCAGCATTAGCGATCACTACTCCGGTAAGCAAGGCATTGCCGTCAAGTTTTCCCACTCTTCATTAAGGTCTAAAGCGACATGAATATCAGGGTCAGCCATCATCGCTGTCGTTACGAAAGGCTGCGGCAGCATGGCGATGGCATCTTTGTCGCTTGTGATAGCAGCTACACATTCAGAATGTTCCGACTTCCATTCGATGTTTACTTCATCACTGATGCCAGCCTTTTCTAAAATATAATTCAAAGCGTATTCAGGCGTAGCACCCTTGCCGCTGGCATAGATCGTCTTGCCGCTTAGATCATCGATCGTCTTGACGCTGTCGCCGGTTTCACAAATATAAAGTACACCTAAAGTATTGATCGCTAAGACCACCACATCTTTATCAGTGTTATTGTATAAGACCGAAGCGACATTGGCTGGCACAGCAGCGATGTCCACTTCGCCTTTTGGCTACTGGGCGTCACTTCGATCGAAGCAGCGATCTCAAAATTATAACCGGCATATTCCTTATCCATCATTTCAACCATACCCATCGCTGTCGGCCCTTTTAAAGCGATTATATTTACACATCTTCAACAGGCGGGCGTCATTTTGATCTTCACAGCCCACAAGCGTTATAGACAATATCAAGGCTAATAATATTAAACTTATTTTTTTCATAACTTCTCCTCACGGAACATTATAACACTATCTGTCATATTAAGGTTTTATAATGCCTTCATAATTCAAAAATACTTAATTATGATCTGATTCCGATAAGATATTTTACTTAGAATTTACAATGCAGGATGGTCAGGTTTGTTAAAATAGGTGCAGGAGGGAACAAAGTGATTATAGGCATCATAGACCTTGGCAGCAACACGATCAGATTATCGATCTATAACTGTGAGAAAGATGAATTCAAACTGCTCACTAACAATAAAACGATGGCGGGAATCATTTTATATCGATAACGGTATTTTTAAATAATGATGGTATTGAAAAGATCTGTTCGGTGCTGGACTCTTATAAAGAACTGCTGCATAATTTTTGATATTCATGAAGTACGCTGTTTTCAACAGCTTCTTTGCGTCTTATCGATAATAAAAATGAAGTGCTTGAAACAGTTGAAAAAAGAACAGGCATCTATATCGATCTTATCAGCGGTCTTGAGGAAGCTCATTTAGATTTTATAGGAGCTAAACTGTTCACCGATATAAGCGAAGGCGTAATTATCGATATCGGCGGCGGCAGCACGGAACTGGTATCTTTTAAAGACGACAGGACACTTGACTCTTTCAGTATGCCGATTGGTTCTTTAAGCATGTATAATCGCTTTGTCAAAAAGATACTGCCTTCTAAAAAAGAAAAAGAAGAGATTAGAAAAGAAGTGCTCTTTAACCTTGAAAGATTGAATGATACCGACATCATTCATGGTTATTTTGATGTGGCTATCGGAGTTGGCGGGACGATCAGAGCCGCTTTAAGACTGATCAATGACCTTTATGACAGACCGAAAGATAACCGTATCTTTACCTATCGGGAACTTAAAAACTATTAAGTCTTTTTTAAGAATAATGATCGTCCGACGATTGCCAAGATCTTAAAGATCGCTCCTGACCGCATCCATACTCTTTTTGCCGGGTATGATAGTGCTGCATACGATATTGAAGAAGGCAGGCTTAGATAAAGTGGTCGTTTCTAAATACGGCGTCAGAGAAGGTTATCTTTATCATAAAGTTATAAAAGGAGATAAAATAGACAGAAAGAACATATGATATTTCTTATACTCAGGATCGGGAACTTTCATGGTTAAAGTTTAACGACAGAGTTTTAGATGAAGCTTTTTGATGTGAACAATCCGCTATTGGAACGTTTAAAGTTTTTAGCGATCGTCAACAGCAATCTTGATGAATTCTTCATGATCAGGGTCGGCAGCATCACTGATATGAAAGCTCTTAAGCCTAAAAAACGGGAAGACAAGAAGAATATGACTCCTGAAGAAGAACTTAAGGCCATCTATGAAAGCAGCAGGTCTTTAAGCGTGAAGATGGGGAAATGTTTTTAAAAGATCGAAGACGAACTCGTTTCTAAAGACATCTTTCATGCCCGGATCAAAGACCTTAGTAAAGAAGACCGCAAGTATCTGGAAAAATATTTTATCAACTATATTGAACCAGTCTTATCGCCGCAGATCATTGATCCTCATCATCCCTTTCCTCATTTAGAGAATAAGGGATTATATGTTGCCGTTCTTCTTAAAAATAAGAAAGATAAAAAGTTTGACTTTTGGAATAGTGCCGATACCCAAAAAGGCAGAACGCATCACGCTTTTTATTAAGCGATAATAAAAAGCTATGTATTATTGGAAGAGATCGTTTTGAATATGTCCACAAAGTCTTTGATCAGTATCAGATCGCTGATAAAGCTGTTATATCGGTCATCAGAAATGCTGATATCGCTTTTGAAGGAATCGATTATGATGAAGACGAAGATCTGAGCGATGCCATGAAGAAAACTCTTAAAGAAAAGGCAAAGACTGGCCCCGGTACTTTTAAAGATAGAAGGAAAGCTGGATAAGCGGATGGTCGATTTTCTGAAAGAACATCTGCATCTGACTTCTGAAAAAGGTCTTTGTTTATGAGCTGCCTTTGGATATGTCTTATGCCTATGAGTTTAAAAAGGTCTTTAAAATATCGATGATCTTTATTATGATGGATTTAAACCATGTGTATCTAAAAATGTCGATCCTAATGAATCAATGATCAAACAGGCTTTAGATCACGATATTCTTTTGTCATACCCTTATGAGAGTATGGATGATTATATCAGACTGATTAAAGAAGCAGCCAGAGATCCTAATGTGATCGCTATTAAGATCACGATCTATCGTTTAGCTAAAAGCCAAACTTATCAAATATCTTTGTGAAGCCAGTGAAACGGCAAGGATGTTACAGTGCTGATGGAACTTAGAGCCCGCTTTGATGAAGAGAATAATATCAACTGGGCAGAGAGTCTTGAAGAAAGCGGCGTCAGGGTGATGTATGGAATGGAATATTATAAAGTTCATTCTAAGATCACGGTCATTACCCGTATGGAAAATAACAGGCTGGAAGTGATAACTCAGATCGGTACCGGCAATTTTAATGAAAATACTGCCAGATTATATACTGATCTCTCACTGATAACTTCCGATAAAGAAATCGGCAAGGATGCCTTACATTTCTTTAATAATATGGCTACCGGCAACCTAAATGGCGAATACAGCGAACTCTTGGTGGCTCCCAACAGTTTAAAAAAACAAGATCTTAGAGATGATCGATCTTGAGATCATGAAGGCCAAACAGGGCGAAGAAGGTTATATAGCCATGAAGATCAATTCTTTAAGCGATCGGGAGATAATCGACCATTTTGCCATGGCTTCCAGTGCCAATGTCAAGATCGATCTGATGATAAGAGGCATTACCTGTCTTTTGCCGCATATTGAAGGCAAGACAGATAATATCCATATCGAAAGTATCGTCGGACGTTTTTTGGAACATGCCGGATCTATATATTCGGTAAAGGCAATGATGCGAAGGTTTATATTTCAAGTGCCGATATGATGACAAGAAATACGGAAAAAAAGTGGAGATCGCTGCGCCCGTCAAAGATCCTGAAGTTAAAAAGAGAACTCTTTGATTATTTAAAGCTGCAGTTTGCCGATAATGTCAAGGCACGGATAATGAAAAAACGGGGATTATATTTTAAAAAAACAAGATGCTGATAAACTGATCGATTCACAGGATATCATGCTTAAAAGGGCTAAAGAGAATGAGCCTGAAATAAGAAGCGCCGATCTAAAGAAAGACGGTCCTTTAAGAAAACTCTTTAAAAGTATTTTCACAAGATAGTTATTTGATGTTTTGATAATGGTTATTTATAGTAAATTATGTCATATAGGTAATCGTTATGCAGAAAGATATTATTATAAATGAGTTAAAGAAAGTCATCTTAGGTAAAGATGATGTCTTGAAAAACTATTGATCGCTTTATTGGCCAAAGGTCATGTCTTATTAGAAGATATGCCGGGTGTCGGCAAGACGACGATGGCTTTAGCCTTTGCGAAGATCTTTGATATTGAATACAAACGGATGCAGTTTACCGGTGATACTTTGCCTTCGGATGTAACTGGTTTTATCATGTACGATAAAGATGAAAAGGTCTTCAGTTTGAAAAAAGGGTCCGATCTTTACCAATCTCTTTTTGGCTGATGAGATCAACCGTACTTCGCCCAAAACGCAAAGTGCTCTTTTAGAAGTCATGGAAGAAAGACAGGTCACGATCGATGCCAAGAGTTATGCGATGGCTGAACCGTTTATGGTCATTGCGACCCAGAATCCTTATGGCTCATCAGGAACCAATCTTTTGCCCCAATCGCAGATGGACCGTTTTATGATGGCTTTAAGCATCGGCTATCCCGATAAGGAAAGTGAAGTGATGATCTTAAAAAGCCGTCATCATAGCGACCCTTTAAACAGAGTAGAGAAACTCGTTGATAAAGATACTTTAGTCAAGATCCAGAAATACATTGAAACCATCTATGTCAGTGATGAGATCTATGAGTATGTGATAAATCTAATAAGAGCTACCCGCAAACACCCCAAGATCGCCATCGGTGCTTCGATCAGGGCTGGTCTGGCTTTGATGCGTTTAGCTAAGGCCAGAGCGTATATCTACGAAAGAGATTATGTCACGCCAAGAGATATTGAAGATCTTTATCTGAATACCCTTTCACACCGTATCGTTTTAAAGAATCATGATTTCAGCGCTGTGTCTTTAGAAAGAGAAGCTGTTTTTAAATGACATCTTTGCCTCGGTAAAGATGCCCGATCTAAAAAAGGGTGAGGTCATGGCATGGATCTTGTTTGTCATTGTTTTAAGTTTGCAGCATGGTAATGTCGATAACGGCTATTACTTTGTTTTGGTGAGGTTTTTTGAAATAGGCATCATCCTTGATCTGATATTTTTTGGATATAGCTTATTTAAAAGCAGGCTTATCAATATGACTGATGAGATCATCTATCATGAAGGTGATGACATCAAAGTTAAATATCATCTTCCTAAGCGCTTCTTTTGTAAAGTCAGCTATCATTATAAGATAAGCGAACTCTTCACATCAAAGAAATACCGCTTCAAGACTAAAGGGGGAACTTTTGATCAAAAGATGTTAAATGTGATGACTATTTAATCACATTAGATAAAGTGAGATATTACTTCTTTTTGGTTTCTTCTTTTCACTAAGCGTCCTAAGCTGAAACTATCGATCAGGGTCTATCCTAAAATGATCAAGTGCGATCTTGATAAATTCAGATGGTCGAAAAAAAAAGAAATCAATCAAAAGGCAATGACTATACAGAAAAAAGCGGTTTTCACAAATATGAAGAAGGGGAAGATACCCATATCCACTATATACTAAAGTGCCAAAAGGCGAATATCGTTAAAGAAGGCAGCAGGAACGCTTTAAAGTGCTATCATTATCTCTTTTGAAGCCAAAGATTTTTAAGATGGCTTTAAAAAGTCTGGGCGAGATCTATTACCTGTTTGAAAACCTATGTTTTGAAAACCATGAAGAGATGATCGTCACTTTTAACAGGACAGTGACTGTCTTTTAACCGTTATGATCTTTACGGCTTTTTGACTGTGTTCTATGAGGATTTTTGGCGAAATTTAAGTTAAAAGACAGTCGTTCTTTATTTATTATCCTGCTTGCCTTAAATGCGGGTTGATGAAGTTTTGATAAGTCTTGAATTCAGCGACTATCTTTTTAATGAGCGTCAGCTTTGTCCTAAGCGAGCTGATCTAGAATACCGCAAACCTGATTTTAGGTCTACTTAAAATATGTCATCATCATCTACCTTATAATACTGGCTAATCTTTTTGCTCTTTTGATTTAAAAGAGATCCCTTGCCTTTTTCGAAAGAGAAGCGAGCGAAGCTTTTCCGTGGGGCTTTTTGATCTATGTATTGACTTTCATCTTAGCGGGTTTAAAGAAATACAACAAAGGCCCTGTTTTGATCCTTATCATCATTTATACGCTTCTTTTAGCTTACTTTTAAAAAATGATGTCTTAAAACCGGTCTTGATGTTAGGCGGGGATTATATCTTTATCTTGATCCTGAAAATAGCTTTGGCTCATCATCATTGTGCTGCACTGGCATGTATGGTCGGCACACGGACGACCACATCCCAACTGAGACACGATAATGGGCATCGGACTTTTTATCATCCTTTTCTAAAGGTACATGAAACTACACTCAACGGAGAATACTTTGGACTGAATGATCTGTAGCTGAATGATTATCGATATAAAACAACCGTTGAACCCATCGACATCGGCAAAACGATGATACCTAGTGACACCTTCGAGCAGATTGACTTGGCTCTCCATAAAAAACAGCTACTTACGTATCGGTGGTGTGGTGGTGGTGGTGCTTGAAATGGCTGGTTCAGTTCAAATCTTTTGGACACGACTGAAGTCATGAAACTTTTTCAATGAAAACTAATCATCAAATGTTTGGTGCGGCCTGCTTTCCTGAAAAGATTACATTGCCAACAGTGTAGACATTGAAGAACAAGGATTCAGGGTACTGATTACAGGAAGGAAGGCCCGCTTCACAATCAAC
>VOFD01000408.1_pt1 | contig 20185 bp, 20 predicted proteins | sample 5384101 | NCBI WGS metagenome assembly VOFD01 (sample SAMN12384723, study PRJNA508395) | human gut metagenome | isolation source: healthy gut C | host: Homo sapiens
CAACCGCGAAAGACCGCAATGCGCAGATTGGAGGGCATAAGGCGTGAACGGAAAATACGACGAGATCATGGGACTTCCTCACCACGTTTCCAAAACGCGACCACAAATGCCGATGTCAGATCGTGCAGCGCAGTTTGCGCCCTTTGCCGCCCTCACCGGCTATGATTCTGCAATCAAGGAAACCGGACGTCTGACCGACGAAAGGATTGAGCTTGATGAGGGAGCCTTGACCGCTTTGAACATGAGGTATCAGCTTCTCATGGATGCCCTTGATGAAGAGCCGGAGGTTGAAATAACCTACTTCAAACCTGATGAGCGCAAAGCTGGCGGTGCGTATGTAACTGCAACCGGCGCAGTCATAAAGGTTGATGACTTTGAGCGCCTGATTACCATGCAGGACGGCACGAAGATTCCTTTCACATGGAAATCCAATGATTTTTTGACTTTTTGAAATCCGGTACTCAACAAACGCCCTTTTTGTGTCCGTTGTAAAGTGAAGGGACATTTCACGGAGGAATCTTCGGGGAATACGATTTTGGGAGATTAGCAAGCAAATCCGGTGAGTACCCACCGGAGAAAAATCAGTTAAGGAGACCCTGCCCTTAACATCAGATTTTTGCTTGTTGGGATAGTCCCAAACCCTTCTAATCTTTACGACGGAGGGCGCAGCATGGTACGAAGAACACGAGACATTCAAAAGAAGAATTTGCACGGAGAACTTCGGTTCGTATGCAAGGAAGATGCTGATCGACGGCTACATCATCGTTGTGGACTACACGGAGCAGAAAAAGCTCGCCGCCGAAATCAACAAGATCGGCGTGAACATCAATACCGTCTGTCGCAGGATCAACTCGACGGGACGATTCTATCAGGACGATATTGACGAGCTGAAAGAAAAGATGGACGCGGTATGGCAGTTACTAAAATCAAAGCAATCCGAGGAACTTTGAGCAAGGCAATCGCGTACATTCTGAATCCCGAAAAGACAGACGAGAAGCTGCTGGTCTCGTCCTACGGCTGTGCCAGCGAGACCGCAGCGCGGGAATTTGAATGGACGCGGAGGATAGCCGAGCAAAAAGGGATGAATCCGGTCAGGATCATAGCCCGTCATGTGATCCAGTCCTTTGAAATTGGAGAGGTCACGCCGGAGCTTGCCCAGATCGGCAAGCAATTTGCGGATGAAATCCTCGGTGGAAAATACGAGTATGTGCTGACCACGCACATTGACAAGGACCATGTTCATAACCATCTGATTTTCAATGCGGTTGACTTTGTGGACTACCACGCCTACAAGAGCTACAAGCGGATTTACTATGATATGCGTGAGGTTAGCGACCGGCTCTGTAAGGAAAACGGTCTCTCTGTTATCCCTCCCTCTCAGAACAAGGGCATGGGCTACAAGGAGTACACCGAAGCCAAACGCGGCACGAGCTGGAAGCAAAAACTCAAGCAGGCCATCGACCGGCTTGTCATCACAGCCAAGGACTACGATGATTTTCTGCGGCTTATGCAGGAAGCCGGTTATGAAATCAAGACCGGCAAATATATCTCCTTCCGCGCTGAAGGTCAGGAGCGGTTTACCCGGTCTAAAACCATCGGAGAGAACTACACCGAGGAACGCATCAAGGAGCGGATTGCCGGACGGACGCCCCGAAGAAGTCAAAGACAGACCACGCCGAAGGGCATCTCTCTCATCGGAGATATTCAGGAGCGGATCAGGCTCATCGACAGCAAGGGTTACGAGCATAAAGCAAAGCTCACTATCCTCAAGGAAGCGGCACGGACACTCAGCTATCTCACGGAAAACAACTTGCTCCAATACGCCGATCTTGAGAAGAAGGTCGAGGATGTTCACAGCTCCTATGACCGTACCGGAAAGGAACTGAAAGTTGTGGAAGCACGTCTTCGGGAAGTCCAACCGCTTATCAAAAATATCTCGAACTACCAGCGGCTCAAGCCCGTATATGACGCATTCCAGAAGGCAAAAGATAAGCCGGGTTTCAAAGCAAAGCACGAAGCCGAGCTTGTGATCTTTGAGGCAGCGAGAAGCACATTACTTGCCATGCAGGACGATGAAAAACTGCCGAGCTTGAAGACACTGCAAGCGGAACAGCAGCGACTTCTTGAAGAGCAACAGCGGCTCTATGATGAACGTGCGAAGCTCAAAAAGGAAGCTCGGATGATCGACACCATGAAGGCAAATGTAGATATTTTCCTCAAGCCGAGTGTAGTCCAAGAGCCTGAGCAAATTCGAGATAATCAGAGAGAATAACAAAAAGACTGTGCTGGTTTTTGACCGGCACAGTCTTTCCCTTTAGCTGTATATCATCCAAATCGAAAAAATGATGAATGTCTCGTGCAAATCGGTCGTATTCACCCAAAGTTTACGAAACTCTATTGAATAGCAGACCTTCTTGTGCTATAATGTAAGTTAGGTTTATTTTACATACTTTGCTGAGGTGAAAGTCATGAAAGCAAGCTACAAAAAATTGTGGAAACTGCTCGTCGATAAGGAAATGAGCAAAGGAGATCTTCATAAGGCGTCCGGTCTTTCTTCAAGCACAATGACCAAGCTCAGAAAAGGTGAAGACGTGTCAATGGAAGCTCTGAGAAAAATCTGCATTTGCCTTGACTGCAATATCGGTGACATTGTGGAGTTTGTCCCTGACAAACAACACAGTCCTAAATATGGGACAGGCAATATGGTACTATGCTATTAGGAATGGAGCAAATATAATGGATCAGACACACCCTTATAACGGCAGCTTGACTGCTGAACAGTTTCTCTTCTACGAGATAAGAATTGCTGCAAAATACTATGTTTCTGGCTTGAAAATTGATGAGGCAATCGAGCGGATTAAGAAGGATAACCTCTTTCAATATCCAACAGAGAGACAAGTTTCCCGTTTGGCAAGAGCTTGTTATAAGCGGCTGGACGCGCTCGGCAACGATCAGCTTGTTCACGAGCTTGCCTCTGCACCAAATGAGATTGCAAAGCAGATCAATCTATACGCGGTGATGAGGTATAATCGTTTGGTCTGGGAGTTTATGATTCAGGTGATAGGCGAAAAATACCGCAATCAGGACATGAACTTCTCAAGGAAAGACATGAATGCGTTTTTTTCCAGATTGCAAGCACAGGATGATTCTGTTGCCGCTTGGAGTGATGCGACAATCACCAAAATCAAAAGTGTTCTCGTTCGGATGCTGATAGAGACAGGGTATCTGGACGGGCTGAAAGACACCACGCTGAATCCCGTTTTTCTCTGTGAAGAACTTGAACGAGGTATCGAAGCAAACAACGATTATGATGCACTTCCGGCATTTAATTACTTTAGATAGACGGGCGGACACGACCATGATAAAACAGGAATTAGACAGGATCAAAGAGCGTATCTCGAATAAGGATTTCCTTGAAAACAAAGGACTGAGCAACGAAGTTGGTATCCATGTTTTCTGCTACAAAGCGGAGGATGAGTTGATCGTTCAGGATTATATCCGCAGATTAAAAAGTGAGGTGAACACGCCATATCGGATCATTGAGTGCGACCTTTATGAAGTGTTTCTCTCCCTTTTGGAGGACAAGCGCATTCTGAAATCAGTTGCAGGGTTAGAAGAAAAACGAGGCAAAAAGTATCTTCTGGATCAGTTGCAGAAAATCGCCACGCCGGAAGCTCTCCTTGCAAAGATGGACTATTCGCCCCATATCAAAGGGCAGGATGTTCTCTTCATGACAGGAATTGGAAAAATTCATCCGTTTATGCGTTCCCATAAGATGCTTGATAGTATGCAGCATCTCTTTGAAGACATCCCTATTGTGATGTTCTATCCCGGAACCTTCAATGGACAGACGCTCAATCTATTCGACGAGTTCAAAGAAGGCAATTATTATCGGGCATTCAATCTGCTGTAATGGAGGTAGCAACGTGAAAATACAGAATATGTTCCAGAAGGACATCGAAAGAGACATCAACGGCGTTATCAAGGTTATGCAGGATGATGACCGGAGTTTGGAACAGGAACTCAGCGAATACATAATTACCAAGGAGCTTCGCCGTCACTTCCGCACATTCTTTGACAACTACACAAAGGCTATCGACCAGCCGACTGATAAAATTGGCGTCTGGATTTCCGGCTTCTTTGGCAGTGGTAAATCTCACTTTCTGAAAATGCTCTCCTACCTGCTTTCCAATCAGGAAGTCTGCGGTAAAAGAGCGATTGACTACTTTGCAGACAAATTTGATGACCCGATGATGTATGCTCAGGCGGTTAAAAGTGTGTCCGTGCCTACGCAGTCTATCCTTTTCAACATTGACATCGAAGGTCCTCTCACGAAGGATAAGACCGCAGTGCTGCGCGTCTTTGCAAAGATGTTCTACAATCACTGCGGGTTTTACGGCGATGATCTGAAAATTGCCAAGCTGGAACGCTTCATTGAAAAGCAAGGCAAGACGCAGCAGTTCCGCGAAGCCTTTGAGAAGGTCAATGGTGCGCCTTGGACGGAGACCCGCGATTCCTTTGCGTTCTTTGAGGATGACATTGTTTCTGTTCTGCAATCTACGCTCGGCATGAGCGAACAGGCGGCGCGGAACTGGTTCAATGGTGAGGAAACGAATGAACTGAGCATCGCCCAGCTCGTAGCTGACATTCAGGAATATGTAGACGGCAAGGGCAAGGATTTCCGACTGCTGTTTATGGTGGATGAAGTCGGTCAATACATTGGTGACGATGGTGACTTGATGATCAATCTGCAATCTCTTGTAGAAGAGATTGGCATTCGCTGCCACGGCAAGGTTTGGGTCATGGTGACAAGTCAGGAGGCGATTGACTCCGTTGTCCATATCACCGGTAATGACTTCTCCAAAATTCAGGGACGCTTCAATACGCGCCTCAGCCTTTCCTCGTCCTCCGTTGATGAAGTCATCAAAAAGCGTGTTCTGGCGAAAACAGATGCGGCAGATCAGCTTCTTCGCATGGTCTATGACAAGGAACACGCCGTACTCAAAAACCTCTATACCTTCAACAATCCCGTTCTTGACATCAAGGGCTTTACCGATGGTGCGGAGTTTTCTGCAACTTTCCCCTTTGTGCCGTATCAGTTCATCGTGATCCAGAAGGTGCTTGCCGAGATTCGCAAGCACGGAAATTCCGGTAAGCACCTGTCCGGCGGTGAGCGTTCCATGCTCTCCGGCTTCCAAGAAGCAGCAAGGATGTGAAGGATAAGGATGAAAACGCTCTGGTTCCGTTCCATCTGTTTTACAATACAGTTCACACATTCCTCGAAAGCCCCATCCGACGGGTTATCGACCGCTGCCAGACTGCGGCAGACAATCACGATGGACTTGAGCAGCAGGATGTCAGTGTTCTGAAGCTCCTGTATCTTGTGCGCTATATTGAGGACATCAAGGCAAATATCGACAATATTTCCATTCTCATGATCGACGACATCCGCACAGATAAGATTGCGCTGCGGGCGTCGGTTTCCGCCTCACTGGAAAGGCTTCTCTCGCAGAACTACATTTCTCGCAACGGCGATACCTATGCCTTCCTGACGGACGAGGAACAGGATATTGCCATTGACATCAAGAATACACCGGTTGACAGTGCGCAGGTTATCACCAGCATTGCACAGACGGTTTACGGAGAAATATATCCCTCCAAGAAATTCAAGCATGACAAGTATGACTTCGCCTATGACCAATACATTGACGAGACCCTGAATGGCTCTGCTTGCGGAGGAATGCGGCTTCGCATTGTGACCGTTGCAAGCGACTACTACGGTGCGCCGAACGAACGGCTTATTATGGATTCTCAGGTCAACAACGAAGCAATCGTTGTGCTCTCCAATGAGACGCCGTATTTTGATGAGCTGGAACAGGCGATGAAAATCCGCAAATATGTCAAACAGCGGAATGTATCTCAGCTTCCTGAAAGCATTCAGGACATCATCCGCAAGCGACAGCAGCAAGCGCGTATTCTGGAAGAAAGAGCGCGTAGCTATATTGAAAAAGCTATCGTCGGTGCAAAGGTCATTGTCCACGGCGAAGTCATGGACATCAAGACTGGCAACGCGAAAGACAAGCTGGACGCCGCGATGAACGGTCTGGTTGAGAGCGTCTATTCCAAGCTCAACATGGTCAACCGTTTCGTAGAGAGCGACGCAGACATTCTTTCCATCCTGAATGGAGCGGATGACGGGCAGATTGCCTTCAACGGTCAGGGTGCAAACAACGAGGATGCGCTGAACGAGATCAGCCAGTGGCTTGAGCTTCAAAATCAGAAGATGCTCAGCACATCAATGGGCGATGTGCAGCGCCGGTATCAGGCGATTCCCTACGGCTGGCGTGAAATTGATATTGCTGCGCTGATTGCTCGTTTGATCTCTCAGCAGAAAATCTCCATCAAATACGGCGGTGCTTTGGTTGGCAAGGACGAGCGCAGACTGGTTGATTATCTGCGCAAAAAATCCGAGATCGACAAGGCAGTCGTTACCCGCAGAATTGCCCCGTCCGAGGACCTTATGCGCAAGAGCATTGCCTTCCTCCGGGACTATCTTGGCGCGATGGATATTCCTTCTGATGAGGATGGGCTGATCCGCTTCGTGCTGGACACCTTTACCCAAAAACAGGAGCATTATCAGGAGCTTCTTGATAATGCCTATTCTGAGTTCCGTTACCCGGAAAAGGAAGTTGTCACAAAAGCCCGCGACCTTATGAATGATGTTCTGAGCCAGCGCAGGGACAACGTTGCGCTGCTTACCCGCATGGTGCAGCGTCAGGAAGACCTTCTGGATTGCTCCGAGGACATGGAGGGGGTGGAGTTCTTCTTCAAGTCGCAGCGCAGTGTATATGATGAGGCACGGCGTCAGATGGACCGCGTGAATAAGGAACGTGACTACTTTGCTTCTGACGCGGATGTGTTGGATGTCTTCCATACCATTGCGACCATTCTTGCACAACCGAAGCCCTATGACCGCATTGGTGAGCTGCCGGAACTGATTCAGAAGGTTAAGGCGGCATACTCCGGTCTGCTGGATTTGAAGAAGGATGAGGTTGCCGAGAATATCCGTCAGTGTATGCAGGACGTTCATCAGCTTGCAACCGAAGCGCGGGATGCAGGAGTTCTGCTGCGTCAGGCAGATGACTACTTTGTCGGCAAGCGAGAGGCGGCGAAGAACGCTTTCTCTCTCACCGAGCTGGACGCTATGATCACCCAGCTTCTCACATACAAGGATAATATCTGCCGTCGCATGGAGGTTATGTCTGCATCTCATCAGGAACGCATTACCCCGGTCGGTACAGGTACGGCACAGCCCGCCCGAAGATGCCGAAGATTACGACACTTCGCCGGTATGACCTCTGCTCTGTCAAGCGTCTGCAATCCAAGGAGGATATTGACCGGTACGTCGATGGAATCCGCGAGAAGCTGCTGAAAACGTTGGAAAGCTGCGACGGCGTTCAGATCAACTAAAGGAGAATTACGAGCATGAATAAAGGTGCGATACAAAGATTTGCAATCTGGGCGCGGAACGAGCTGATCGCTCAAGTGTCGCAGAGAGCTTATCAGTATGGAATCACGAAGGAAGGCTGCGGCGAGGCAAACGCCGTGACGGTGGGCGGACGCGCATTGACCGGCGATGAGCAGAAACAGCGCAAGGAGCTTGTCGATCAGATCCGCTCAAAGGGCTACACACAGGTCATGGAAGAGGTTGCCTACACTTGGTTCAACCGCTTTATTGCCCTGCGCTTCATGGAGGTCAACAACTATCTGCCCTCCCATATTCGCGTCTTTTCCGACAGCACCGGTGCGTTCAAGCCGGAGATTCTGAGCGATGTCCTGCACCTTGACCTTCCGGGGCTGAACCGGGAGAAAGTTGCGGAGTATATCGAAAGCAACGACACCGAAGGTCTCTATCGCTATCTGCTTTTGACGCAGTGCAACGCCCTGAACGATCCTCTTCCCCGTATGTTTGAGCAAATGGGCGGCTATACCGAGCTTCTGCTGCCGAACAACATTCTGAAACAGGACAGCGTCCTCAGCCACATGGTCGCGGATATTCCCGAAGAGGACTGGACGGATCAGGTGCAGATCATCGGCTGGCTGTATCAGTATTACAACTCCGAACTCAAGGATGATACCTTTGCGCTGCTCAAGAAAAATGTGAAGATCACCAAGGAGCGCATCCCTTCCGCAACACAGCTCTTCACTCCGGACTGGATCGTCCGCTATATGGTTGAAAACAGCCTTGGCAGAATCTATGTAGACAAGCGCAAGAACGAGGGCATCTATGCGGATGGTCGCGGCGCAGATGAAATGACATGGGAAGAGTCTGAGGCTAAGAGAATTGCCAACGAAAAAGTACATCGCAGAGCAGATGGGCTGGAAATATTACTTGCCGGAAGCTGAACAGACGGAAGAAGTCGGACAGCAACTTGATGAGATTCAGAGAGAGTATGCCAATCTGGATGTCAAAGACATCAAAGTCATTGACCCCTGCATGGGCAGCGGGCATATCCTCGTTTATGCCTTTGATGTACTGATGCAGATTTATGAGGCAAGCGGGTATAGCCAGCGCGACGCGGCACAGAGCATTCTTGAAAACAATCTTTACGGTCTCGATATTGATGACCGTGCGGCGCAGCTTGCCTATTTCGCCGTCATGATGAAGGCGCGGCAGTATGACCGCCGTATCTTCTCTCGCGGCATTCAGCCTCACGTTTACGCCATCGTAGAAAGCAACGGACTGGACAGCAGCTCCGTTGACTACTTCACCAACAATGATCCAAAGCTCGAAAAGGACTTTGGAACTCTGGTAGACGAACTGCGTGACGCGAAGGAATATGGTTCTATCCTGAATGTCTCTCAGGTGGACTTTGCTTCCCTCTATGCCAGAGTCGAGGAAGTGCGGGCGGACATCAGTATGTTCCGCGAGATCGTGCTGAACAGCATCCTGCCACTGATTCAGGTGGCAGAGGTTATGGCACAGAAGTATGATGTTGTAGTTACGAATCCGCCCTACATGGGCAATGGCGGCATGGGGCAAAAAACTGTCTAACTATGTGAAGGTAGCCTATCCAAACAGCAAATCTGACCTCAGCACTGTATTTATGGAGCATACCTAAAAAAATGTGCAAACGGAATGGCTATATGTCAATGATCAACATTCCCTGTTTGGATGTTCCTCTCAAGCTATGAGAAATTGCGTGAAGACTTGCTACGAAACACAACGTTGCGAAATATGTTGCATTTAGGTCGAGGTGTTTTTGGTTCCGACTTTGGTACGACTGCATTTGTGTTCTCGCGCTCTTTCACACCCAATCACCGTGCGAATTACAGAAGATTGTTTGAGAAACAGGGGGCTGTTGACAGCCTCTCCACGAAAGAAACTTGGTTCTTTGAACAGAAAGGTAGTTTTGTTTCAGTTCAGGACGAATTTTGGAAGATTCCCGGTGCGCCCTTTGCATATTGGCTTCCTGACAATCTGCTAAACGCCTTCTCTCACGAACCTATAAATGGTATCGGCGCTGCAAAACAAGGACTTGCCACCGGAGATAATGGACGGTTTTAAGGCTATGGCATGAAGTAAATACTTTCAATGTAAGCTATACTGCACAATCTCGTCAGGAGGCACAAGAGTCCGGCAAAAAATGGTTCCCATGCAATAAAGGTGGTTCATTCAGAAAATGGTACGGCAACAATGATTTCCTTGTAAATTGGAAAAACGACGGTGAAGAAATTAGAGCGTTTAAGGATGAGAACGGAAAACTGCGTTCCCGCCCTCAAAATATGGACTTTTATTTTAGGGAGGGAATAACTTGGTCAACCCTGAGCATCGGACAGTTATCAATGAGATTCAGCCCCAAGGGACACTTATTTGAAACGAAGGGGTCTGTACTGTTTTTCAACTCTGAGGAAATGCTAATTTATGTCCTTGGGCTAGTTAATAGCGTCGTGATTTATGAACTATTGCAAGTCCTATGCCCAACTGTTGACTTCCATGAAGGTCCGATTGGAAAGATACCTGTTCTGATTTCTCATGACGATATGGACTTGGTTATTCGAGTGGTTCATCAGAATATAGAGGCATCCAAACAGGATTGGGATTCTTATGAAACTTCATGGGATTTCAAACAGAGTCTTCTTGTGAACGGTAAGAACCTGACCGCTGCCTACACCGCATGGAAACAGGAATGTGAAGCCCGGTTCCAGCAGCTCAGAACGAAGAAGAACTTAACCGCATTTTCATTGACATTTACGGCTTGCAGGACGAATTGACGCCGGATGTGGCGGACAAGGATGTGACCGTGCATCGCGTGTTTGACCGTAAAGATGATGTACCGGAGTCTATGCAGGGTAGCAATTATGTCCGCACTAAGCGGGACGAGATCGCCTTTCTCATCTCCTACGCCGTTGGATGTATGTTCGGGCGGTACTCGCTGGACAAGCCCGGTCTGGTTTTTGCTGGGTACAGCAAAATCGAGCAGACCACCAAGACGCTTGACGGCGATGATCCTGAGCTTGAGAAGTTCGCAAAGCAGAACGCGGACGGTTCTGTCTCCTATGGCTCCTATTATCACGAGGTCAATCAGGCTAACTACAAGTCTTTTCCCGATTGACACGGACAATATCATCCCCATCTGCGATGATGACTACTTCGACGATGACATCACCGGACGGTTTGTGAAGTGGGTGGAAACTGTCTACGGCAAGGAAACGCTGGAAGAAAACCTCAAGTTCATCGCAGATGCGCTCGGCGGCAAGGGTATGCCCCGCGAAGTTATCCGCAGCTACTTCCTGAATGACTTCTATGCCGACCATCTGAAAACCTATCAGAAGCGTCCGATCTACTGGCTCTTCGACAGCGGCAAGAAGAACGGCTTCAAGGCGCTGATCTATATGCACCGCTATCAGAGCGACCTTCTTGCCCGGATGCGTACCGACTATGTTCACGAGCAGCAGGAGCGCTACCGCACCCAGCTCACTCACCTCGCGGACGCCATCGAACACGCCGGTGCTGCGGAGCGCGTGAAGCTGACCAAGCAGCAGAAAAAGCTCCAAGAACAGGCTCTTGAGATTCAGAAGTACGAAGAAAAAGTCCATCATCTTGCCGATCAAAATATCCAAATCGACCTCGATGACGGCGTGAAGCACAACTACGAGCTGTTTGCAGATGTGCTGGCGAGGATAAAGTGAGGCGGTCACCGCATGGTCAAGAGCGAATTAGATATGCTGCAATCCTTCATTGATGAACTTTCCGGCGCACTTTCCGCATCTCCACGGGACGAGGAATGCTTGTATGATTTACTCAATCGAGCAAACGCATTGTATGGCGATTATGTGCCTGAAATCGCAGAGCAGCGGGAAGAAATCATGCAGTTTCATGGGCTGCTGTCTCGAAACTGCAACGCAATTCTCGCACTGCTCAAACGAGAACTCATAAAGCAGACAGATAACTTTGAAGCTGGCATTATGCCGCTGACCTATTCCCAGCTCTCTGTCTGTCCAGCAGCACAGACTGTGTATAAAAAGCGGCATCACAAAATATGCTGAAAAGAAGTTTGACAGAAATGTGCTGGATGACATGAGGCTTTCGTTAGAGCTTCTGGTGAAAGAGATTCTCGGCAATGGGAAAAGTCTTGAAAACCAGACATCAGAATTAGGGTCGAAACTCAGCGGCTATCACACGGAGATTAGAAACCTCGTGATAAAAACCGTCGATTATCTTTGCAAGTATCAAAATCACTATGTAAAGCATAACGACGCGGTGAATCCAGAGGAAATTGACTACATAATTGAGCAAACAAGCGCAACGATCAATTTCCTTATCAAAGTCAAGTAAAGGAGTAGTGGGAAAATGTTTGGGGACGGAATGCAGAAGAACGAACTCCCTTTGATTATTGTCTGCGACGATAAGGATATGGTCTATGCCAACTATCTAATTCAACTTATCGGTCAGAAGGATGATGCCGGAGACAGCATTGTCGGCGTTGAGGATGACAGTGTTTCTGCTGCGATTTACACGGTAAAAAAACTACAAGGACAATCTGCCGCAGATTCCATCCACGCAGCACATCCTTTTTATTGGGCAGACAAGCGTTGCCAAGGAACAGAGCAAAACAATTCCAGATGCGTTCAATAAGCTGGGAATGCACTATGGCTGGCTTGGTAAGCGGGCTGTACTGTATGTAGATGATACTACGAGCGATTGGATGAAGCTCAAGGATAGCAAAAAGCACTACACCGAGTTCTGGCAGTTCAGCAAGGATCGCGGCATGACACATCCTGATGCACTGGCTGAATATGCAAAGAAGCTCAGCGGCGGTTTCGTAGACAAGATCATGCCTGTCGTTGTGGGTGCGCCTAAGATGCTGATTGACTATAATAAGACGGTAAATGCAGTCAAAGCGCAGCAGTATAAAACGCTCATCAAGGTTTTCTATGAGGATGGCTTGAAATCCTTTGTGGAGGGATAATTTATGAGTGCCTTTGAGGAAGGCTATGCCTTTTTGAAAAACAAGCTGGTGTTCAGTTTGCCTGTCATGAGGGCGGCGTCTATGTCGATCAGGTTGACGCAGAAATTGCCAAACTCATCCACGATCTGAACGCATTTGAAGGCTTCAAGACAAAGCCGGATGCCCTCAAGGGAGATATTGCTGAGTTCTGGCACGCAAACACCTTTAACATCAATGCAACCGCCCGTGATACTGCGAACAGAGCTTTTGTAGATAGAAGCCATGACTTTGCCTCTGCTGACATAAGCAGCAACTTTGAAAAACTCTTCGGCTTGAAATACTATAAAACCGGGGCTGACAGCGCAAAGCAGCAAGCCAAAAGTGTTTTCGAGCGTTTCAACGAGTACAAATCAGCCGGAGGCAAAGACCCATTGAATGTGTTTCTTGAAAAGCGGGGCTTTACCGATGATTCCGTTCTCCATGACCCAATTTACTGCGGTCAGGTGCGTGTAATCCCAGCGGATCAGCTAAAAAGAGGCTTGTGCTTGGCTGAGACAAAAGATTGCAACCGAATCGACAATTCGACCTGAGCAAATGGAGCGGTATCAAGACACGCTCAGAATGCTGTCAGACCGACTGAGGGATAGTCAAGGCACGGAGTCCATTCCTCTGACCGAGGCGGATGCAAAGGCTTTGGCTGTACTGGCTAAAGAAGGCGATATATCCACCGAAAAATTGAAACTTCTCGGTGTCTCTGCTGATGAAGTGATTCACTTCGAGTACCTTGCCAAGCAAGCATTCAAGTCAGGACTTACCGCTGCAACAATTTCTGTTGTTCTGAATGTTGCGCCGGAGATTTACAAGGCAATCGACCATCTGATCAAGAGCGGAGAATTGGACGAAAAACAGTTTCAACGTATAGGCTTTGCCGCTCTCCAAGGTGGTAGTGAAGGGTTTGTCCGAGGCAGCGTGTCCGCTGCAATTACTATTGCTTGCAAATCCGGTATGCTTGGAGAAGCATTGAAAGGTATTTCACCCTCTATTGTTGGTATGGCAACAGTCCTTGCTATGGACACCATGAAGAATGCCTTCAAAGTTGCTGCGGGCAAGATGACACGATCCGATCTGGCACAAGAGATGGTCAAAGAACTTATGATTTCTTCTGTTGCACTTGCAGGAGGAACAGTTGTTCAATCTTTCATTGGAATCCCAGTCGTGGGGTTCATGATTGGCAGCTTTATCGGCTCTGCTATTGGATCATTCGCCTATAATCGTGGTTATAGCGCAGTTATGAGTTTCTGCATTGATACAGGATTTACGATGTTTGGACTTGTGAAGCAGGATTATACGCTGCCCGAAGACGTGCTTGAATACATAGGCATTGATGTTTTTCAGTATGAGAAGTTCCTTCCAAAGCAATTTCAAAAGGAAAACTTCGCGCCACTTAATTTCAATCAAAGAAAGTTTGAAGCGGATACGTTAGAATACACATTTTACGCAGAGGCGTGATAGGCGTTTCTGAGATAGGCTATGTATAATATTCTTAGCCAAGAAAGGAATACACGGTTATGTCCATAGAATCTATTCAATTTACACTCAGAGAACGTTTTGCCGCCCCTCTGCCGGAGTTCTATCAAAGGCGGATCATCTTCTGGCAGGACGAGGATCGAGAGTTCGAGGCTATGCTTGATGAGCTTTACATCCCTGATGTAACAATCATCAAGCTCACCGGGACGAACAACTTTGCCGTGAAAAAGATGCTTCTGCACGATGACCTCACAGGGAACTACCTGATTTACAATCCCTTCTCTTATTCTGATCCAAAGGATAATTGGCTGCTGGATATTGAGAAATTCAGCGAAGAATACCGCGCCGACCTCATCTCTACGCGCATGAATGAGCTGAATATTGAGGCAAGTCCGGCGATGCGCAAGACGGTAAAACTGTACGCAAAATTCTTTGACAGCAAAGAGCGGATTGAAAGGCTGAAAAGAATTGGTCGAGAATACCATACACCGTTGCAGCTTCATATTGACATTATGGCTGTGCTGGCAGGACTAAACGGCGGCTCTGCGCAGGATGTATTTATTGCTGTCCTTTCTGCAGGACAGGATGAGGAAAACAACGCCGTTCTCAGCAATATCAAGAAGTTCGGTAACATTGACGCCTTCTGGCAGCTTGCCCGCAAGTACACGGGCTATATCCATGAGGACGGAAAAACGCTTGACCTGTTCGCCGCCCATGTGCTGCCGACTGCCCTTGCGCAGACGATGAATCCCAGCGTTCTCAAGGGCTTGGAACGCTTCATCTCTGATTCCAATAAGGCGTATTGCTACAGTATCGTCCATGAATGGCGCAACCGCGAGGACAGCGATGCGCTCTGGGAACTGTGCCGCAGTGTGGAGCAGGAGTTGCATCTTGCATCTCGATTTGAAAAGCAGAATATTGAAACGCTGCTGACAGCAGACATTTTCCCGTCCATTCACGAGGTCATTCTGAGCCGCTTCTTCTCTGAAATCGCAGATCACGTGGTAAAGACCGAGCTGATGCTGAAAACTGCGGAAAACCGCCGTACCTCCGGATGGATTGAGCGGTTCGAGAACTATTATGACTGTCTCTACTATGTTGCAAAGATGCAGAACTTTTATCAGGAGAATGCAGCAGGCTTCCATATCGTAGAACCGAAAGCAATCTGGAAGCTCTATACGGAGAAGGCGTATGAGATGGATAGCTTCTATCGGCACTTCCACTATGCCTTCGGCTGCACTCTCAAGAACAGCAATGTACTTCTGGAAGACAAGCTGAAACACGCGGCAGATTACGTTGAGGGGCTGTATCAGAACTGGTTCCTCAAGGAGTTGACCGGCTGCTGGACAAAAGCAATTTCTGACAACCTTGCCGCATTGGGTTATGTGTCCGAGATCGGCAAGCAAAGAGACTTCTACTCTCACTATGTTAAGCCGCTTGCGGGGAAAAACTCCCGCGCCTTCGTGATCATATCCGACGCTCTGAGATACGAGGTAGCTGCCGAGCTGTGCGATACCATTATCCGAACGACCAAAGGGAACAGCGAAGCTCGATGCTGTTCAAGCAGGTTTTCCCTCAATCACAAAGTTCGGTATGGCGGCTCTTCTTCCGGGGCGAAAGCTGTCTGTCAATGACGGCATGGATGTTCTCGTGGACGAAATGCCCACTCGCTCTACTGATGAGCGTGGCAAGATTCTCTGTGCTGCTAACATGAATAGCGTGGCAGTTCAATACACGACGTTCTGAACATGAAACGCGCCGAGCGGCGTGAGCTTGTGAGCGGCAAAGAAGTCGTGTATATCTACCACAACACGATTGATGCCATTGGTGACAAAGTTCCAACCGAGAAAAAGGTGTTTGAGGCTTGCGAAGACGCTATGCAGGAGCTTTCAATATTCTTCGTATTGTCATCAACGATATGCAGGGTACAGACATTTTCATCACCGCAGATCACGGTTTCCTCTACACATACAGTCCTTTGACCGAAGGCGATAAACTGGGCAAGGATGCGATCAGCGGCAAGGTCTATGAAATTGGACGGCGGTATGTGCTGGCAGAACCCTCCGCAGCAGCAGAGTACCTTGTGCCGGTTCAGCTTGACGGTGAGATCGTCGGTACTCCGGTCAAGGGGCTACACGCCTTTTGACTCCACACGCATACAGGATTTCCGGAGGCGGTGAAAACTATGTCCACGGCGGTATCAGCTTGCAGGAGCTTGTTGTGCCTGTTATCAGCTTCAAAAATCTGCGCTCCACGAGTAAGAAGTATGTGGAGGTTTCCAACGCAGAATTGAAGCTGTTGAGCGAAAGCCGCAAGGTCTCCAATCTGCTGTTTTCTTTGGATTTCTACCAGCGTCAGCCGGTCGGAGAAAAGATTCAGCCCTGCACCTACTACATCTATATGACAGATGATGAGGGCGTGGTCATCAGTGACCGTCAGACTGTCATTGCAGACCGTACAAGCATAAACGCTTCCGAGCGCGTCTTCCGTGTGCGCCTCAACTTGAAAGCCGGTGCCTATGACAAGAATAAGATTTATCGCCTTGTTATTGCCAATGATACAGATGTCCCGGAAGAGGCTGAGTTCCATATTGACATTGCCTTTGCGGATGACTTCGGATTTGACCTGTGAGGGAGAAACAGAAAATGAGCGAGTATATTGAAACGGTATCAACAGAGGATGAAAACGCTGTAATCGACAGCAAACTGCGCAAGGTATTCGACGGCAGGATTGTCCAAGACCTTACAAAGAAAATCAAGGAAGGGGCAAATGTCCCCGTTTATGTCCTTGAGTTTCTTCTTGGACAGTATTGCAGTTCCGATGACGAGGATGTCATTGAAACCGGCGTTGCAAACGTCAAGCGGATTCTGGCTGAAAACTACGTCCGCCCCGACGAGGCGCAGAAGATCCTTTCTGTCCTCCGTCAGCGAGGCAGCTATACCGTGATTGACAAGATCACGGTTAATCTCAACATTAAGACGGACAGCTATGAGGCGGAGTTTTCCAATCTCGGAATCAAAGCAATTCCTATCTCTGAGGATTACCCGACTAAATACGATCGGCTTCTCTGCGGCGGTATCTGGTGCATTGTCCAGCTTGAATATGAATATGTGGAAGAGGATAAACGCAGATCCCCAATTCTCATTCACAAGCTCACGCCTATTCAGATGCCTCATGTGGATATTGAGGAATTGAAGCAGGGGCGAAAAGCGTTTACGCAAGAAGAATGGATCAAGATTCTTCTACGCTCTATTGGTATGGAGCCGGATAAGCTGAATGACCGCGAACGCTGGCTTCTGCTTGCCCGTATACTGCCTCTTGTAGAGAACAACTTTAACCTCTGTGAGCTGGGACCGCGCAGCACTGGTAAATCCCATATCTACAAGGAGATTTCACCCAACAGCATCCTTGTTTCCGGCGGTCAGACTACCGTTGCCAATTTGTTCTACAATATGGGCAGAAAAACGGTCGGCTTGGTAGGCCTGTGGGACTGCGTGGCGTTTGACGAGGTTGCCGGTATCAATTTCAAGGACAAAGACGGCATCCAGATCATGAAGGACTATATGGCGTCCGGCTCCTTCGCCCGTGGAAAGGAAGAAAAAGCCGCGACCGCTTCTATGGTCTTCGTCGGCAACATCAATCAGAGCGTGGATGTGCTGCTGAAAACGTCCAGCCTCTTTGACCCATTCCTCCCGAAATGGGAACGGACACAGCATTCCTTGACCGTATGCACTGTTATATTCCCCGGTTGGGAGATACCGAAGTTCCGCCCGGAGCATTTCACCAACGACTATGGCTTCATCACCGACTATCTGGCAGAGTTTATCCGGGAGCTTCGCAAGGAGCAGTACGGCGATGCGCTGGACAAGTATTTCCGCCTCGGCAAAAACCTTAATCAGCGCGATACCATTGCCGTCCGCAAGATGGTCGGCGGAATGATCAAGTTGCTCTATCCGGACGGGGAGTTCACGAAAGAACAGCTTGAAGAAATCCTCAAGTTTGCGCTCGAAATGCGCCGCCGCGTCAAGGAGCAGCTCAAAAAGCTGGGCGGTATGGAGTTCTATGACGTCAATTTTTCGTACATTGACAACGATACCTTTGAGGAACATTTCGTGTCTGTCCCGGAACAGGGCGGCGGAAAACTGATCCCAGAAGGAATGTGCAATCCCGGTCAGGTTTATACAGTTTCGCAGGGAAAATCCGGCATGATTGGCGTGTTCCGGCTGGAATCTCAGATGCTTCCCGGTAACGGCAAGTTTGAGCGGACGGGACTGAACTCTGACGGAAAGTGCAAGGAAGCGGCAAATACCGCATTCAACTATCTGAAAGCAAACGGCAACCGCATCAGCGGCGCGATTAGCACAACAACAAAGGACTATATCATCAACTATCAGGATTTGCAGGGCATCGGCATGACCGAGAAACTTGCGCTTCCCACGCTGATTGCACTCTGCTCGATTGCGCTTGGGAAACCGACCCTCAGCAGTCTGGCGGTGCTGGGCGAGATCAGCATTGCCGGAACGATGCTCAAGGTGGACGAGCTTGCAAATGCCCTTCAGATCTGCCTCGATAGCGGTGCAAAGAAGGTGCTTCTTCCCATTACCTCTGCGGCTGACCTCGGAACAGCTCCCGCCGATCTAATCGGCTGCTTCAACCTGATTTTCTATCAGAGTGCGGAAGACGCTGTTTATAAAGCATTGGGCGTTGAGTGACAAGCCCTGATTGGGAGGAGGCGTACCCGTGTCCAAGAAAAAACGTTCAAAAAGAAGCGTGAGCGTATTCCCGTAATAGATACCTTGATTGATCTTGCCGGAGCAATGACCTTGGATTATCTTGCAGCAAAACGTAGGCAGAAATATGGTACAAAGCACAGCAAGAAAATTGATCCATACGCTGCAACCGGTGCTGCAATGGGCATGGGGCTAATTAAGGACACCGATGACATCATCAAGTTTGGCGGTGTCCTTGGCGCAATGGGAGCTTTTGATTCTGATGATGATTCACCAGTCAACAAAGTCGCATACATGGCTCCCCGTGATAACCGCTACGCTTGGCGCCTGAATTGCGAGGATGGCAGTGCATACGGTATTGATCCAAACGATTATGAGACAAGAGACGAATATAATGAGGCTCTAAGCAGGGAAAAACACGGATGGCGTGATTACTGTGAAGATGGCTCAGACTACGGGATTTCACCAGAAGACTATGAGACTGAGGAAGAATATAATGCAGCAATAGATACAGTGGAGTCCAATAGCTTTAATGAAAACGAGGATGATGAAAAGATCAGCCCAGATGATTCCTCCGAGAATATTGTGGGTGAGACATCTCCCGAATGCACGTCAAAAAGTGGCAGTGACCCGATTGGAAAACATGATCCGTATGCAGCAGATGATTTCCATGTATATGTTTACTGCCTTGTAAAGCTGGATGGAACAAACATGAAAAAGTTCTACCGGACGGAGGATCGTACCCTGAAACGAGGCGAGGCGGTTTTTGTTCCAGGCGGAAACTCAGGCAGCAAATTGAGAGGCACAATATGTTCTATTGAGCATCACATGAGTTTTTCTGTTCCAAAGCCCGTGGAGGAAACTCCTGAAATTATTGGAAGGGCGTGATTGATGAATGGATTGGGACTCCTATTATGAGAAATTCTACGACTGGGCAACCAGCACGCAGATCAAGAAGATGTCCTCATTGACCTCGTTTGGTGCATCCGCCGAAGTCTCCGAGGTCGCGCAGGAGTATATAGATGAGAAGGCAGCATCACGACTTATAAAAAAAGCGGTTGCCTATGGTGTCCAGTTCACGCCAGATGAAATCTATGACCTTTCCGGCTGCTGCGATATATCAGCCATGAATGAACTACTGAAATCTGCAAAATGCACCTTTACGCAGGAGCAGTTGGAAGACCTTTGGGGTTCCGCAGACGATGAAGTTCTTGAGCTTGTAGCAAGGCGCAATCATGTGACTGTGTTTGCAGATGACGAGAATGAAGCCCCTTCCGTAGAAGATGAGATCGATTTTGACGAACCGAAGCAAAAGGAGCCAAAGCTCGGATTCTTCTCAAAGCTCGGGTTGGCATTTGCGGTTGGAAGTCTTTTGGATAAGAAAAGCCAGTCTCACCACGGACATTGTACCGGTGACTGCGCAAATTGCCCTCCGCATTATGGGTATCGCTATGGAAGGTGGTATTATGGGCATGA
>VOFD01002156.1_pt1 | contig 20182 bp, 35 predicted proteins | sample 5384101 | NCBI WGS metagenome assembly VOFD01 (sample SAMN12384723, study PRJNA508395) | human gut metagenome | isolation source: healthy gut C | host: Homo sapiens
GACATACTGGCGGCTCACGCTGTCCGGATTCGCCTCCACTGTAATTTCCGCATCAGCGGCAATGTCAAAATGCGCCTCGAGGCATTTCATGATGGAGCCGATTTGGCCGGCCCGCAGCAGCGACGGCGTACCGCCTCCGAAATAAACAGTATCAGCCTGCTCCCCCACAGGGAAACAGGCTGATTTCGCGGCATACGGCATCGACGTAGGCGTCGATATACGATTCGACGCCGCTGTACGACGGAAAGTCGCAGTACCGGCATTTTTGACGCAAAACGGGACGTGCACGTATAGGCCGATCATTTGTCGTCTACCTGCAGGACGGCCATGAAAGCTTCCTGAGGAATTTCGACGGTGCCGAACTGCTTCATGCGCTTCTTCCCTTCTTTCTGCTTTTCCAGCAGCTTGCGCTTACGCGTAATATCGCCGCCGTAGCACTTGGCCAATACGTCCTTGCGCAGGGCCGCGACGTTTTCCCGGGCAATGATCTTGTTGCCCAGCGCGGCCTGAATGGGGATCTGGAACAGCTGGCGCGGAATGAGGCTGCGCAGCTTTCGACGAGAGCCCGGCCGCGGCGGGCGGCAAATTCGCGATGTACGATGACGCTCAGGGCGTCGACGACTTCGCCGTTGATGAGGATATCCATCTTCACCATAGGCGAGGACTGATACCCGTTGAGCTCGTAATCAAGAGATGCATACCCTCTCGTCGCCGATTTCAAAACATCAAAATAGTCGTATAATATTTCACACAACGGAAGATTATATACAAGGGAAACTCTCGTTTCATCGAGATAGTCCATCGTCTCATACTGGCCGCGGCGGTTTTGGGAAATTTCCATGACCGTGCCGACCATTTCCTTCGGAATGATAATCGTCGTCTTGACAAAGGGTTCTTCGATATGATCGATTTTCGTCATATCCGGCATGAGGGCCGGGTTGTCTACCTCAACCATCGTGCCGTCCGTGCAGTACACGTGGTAAATAACAGACGGAGCCGTCGTAATCAGCGTCAAGCCGTATTCCCTGCTCCAATCGTTCGCGGACGACGTCCATGTGGAGCAGGCCGAGAAAGCCGCAGCGGAAACCGAAGCCCAGGGCCGTCGACGTTTCCGGTTCAAATAACAGGGCCGCGTCATTGAGGTGAAGCTTTTTCCAAGGCGTCGCGCAGGTTATCGTAATCGTTCGTTTCAACGGGATATAAGCCGCAGTATACCATCGGCACGGCTTTGCGGTAGCCCGGCAGGGCTTCCGACGCCGGATTATCGGCCAGCGTCACCGTATCGCCGACGCGGCAGTCGCGGACGTTCTTCATGCTGGCAGCTAAATAGCCTACGCTGCCGCATTCCAGCGACGGCACGGGATACATCTGCGGCAGGAAAACGCCCGTTTCGATGACTTCGAATTCCTTGCCCGAAGCCATCATGCGGATGCGGTCGCCAGGCTTGACGCTGCCTTCCATGATGCGGATGTTGGCAATAGCCCCTTTGTACGGGTCGAAATGGGAGTCGAAAATAAGAGCCCGCAACGGTTTGTCGGGAGCATCGGCCGGCTCGGGAACGTGCTTTACGATCGCTTCGAGCACGTCGTCTATGCCGACGCCGGTCTTCGCGCTGACCAGTATAGCTTCCGACGCGTCCAGCCCGATAAGGTCTTCAATTTCCTTGCGCACCCGGTCGGGATCGGCGCTGGGCAAGTCAATTTTATTGATGATAGGAATGATTTCAAATCATGTTCCAAGGCCAAGTACACGTTTGCCAATGTGTCTGCGCTTCTACGCCCTGCGTTGCGTCGACGATGAGCAGCGCCCCCTCGCAGGCCGCCAGGCTGCGGATACTTCGTAGTTGAAGTCGACATGGCCCGGTGTGTCGATTAAGTTCAGCGTGTACTGATGACCGTCTTTCGCATCGTACATGAGACGCGCCGACTGGGCTTTGATGGTAATGCCTCGTTCACGTTCCAAATCCATCGTATCGAGCAGCTGATCTTCCATTTCACGCTGCGAAACGGTTCCTGTCCGTTCCAGCAGCCGGTCGGCCAGCGTCGATTTCCCATGGTCTATATGGGCAATAATTGAAAAATTGCGAATATATTTTGTCGCCACGTTATCTCTCCTCTTTCAGTATTTCAATTTACATAATGATGCCGCCGCCTAAAACGCGGTCGCCTTAAAACGCGGTCGCCCGTCTCGGCGTCGTACAGAACCAGTGCCTGTCCCGCCGTGACCGCCCGCTGGGGCTGGTCGAAAGTAACGCAGATACGGCCGTGTTCTTCCAGTTGGACCGTGCAGGGCGATTCCTTGGCGGCATAGCGTATTTTTCCCAAAGCGGAAGCGTCCTTCAGGCTCTCCTTCTACCCACGATACGCCTTCGGCCCGTACCTCTGAAGAAAATAAATCGTCGTTCGAACCGACGACGACCTGGTTACGAGCCACATCCAGTGCCGTAACGTAATACGGCCCGCCGGGGACCGCCCAAATTCAAGCCGCGGCGCTGGCCAATTGTATACGCCGGAATGCCTTCGTGCCGGCCGACAACTCGGCCGTCTGCATCGACAAAATTTCCGGCTTTAAACATACCGGGCCCGTTCCCGGCGCAGAAATCCCTTTGTAGTCATTGTCGGGAATAAAGCAAATATCCTGGCTCTCCGGTTTATTAAACACAGGCAACCCCCATTCCTGCGCCATTGCCCGCGTATCGCTTTTTTCAAAATCAGCCATAGGGAACAAGACGTGGGGAAGCAAATCCTGCGTCAGCTGATACAGCACGTACGATTGATCCTTGCGCCGGTCTGAACCGCGAAGCAGCGTATACACGCCCCGTTCCGCATTGTAGGCCGTGCGGGCATAATGCCCCGTCGCCAGCAGGTCTGCGCCTCGACGGCGCGCTTCGTCCCACAGCCGGCCAAATTTAACACACCGATTGCAGGCGACGCAGGGATTGGGCGTCTTTCCCCGGCCATAAGCGTCGATAAAATATTCTACGACATCGCGCCGGAAGGTATCGCTAAAGTCCAGCGTATCATGGGGAATTCCCAATATATCGGCTACCGCCTTGGCATCGGCGGCACTTTTTTTCCGCCGCTTCGCCGTCCCACAGGCGCATCGTAATGCCGATGACATCATATCCCTTTCGTTTCAGCAGCGCCGCCGTAACGGAACTGTCCACGCCGCCGCTCATGGCAACGGCAACTCGTTTCTGCATGGTATATTCCCCCCTTTTTTGCACGACGCGGCTCTGCCGCATCTGCCGTCTCTGCAAGACAATACAGCGGCCGGCGCCCGTTTGCTCCAGGAGCCGCCGCTAGTGTACCACATAGTAGTCAAAGCTTCCTGTATTGAAGCCTATTATTAATAATATCATAATATATTGGCAGTGGCTAGTAACAGCCGCATAAAAAAAGGGCCGCATCAGCGCAGCCCTTTGAAAATCACATCTTATCTGTTTTTATAACCTTTTTCAGCACGATGACCACCGGCACGGTAATAATGGCCGACACCACTTCGGGAATCCCGTTGAACAGGCAGACGCCTACGATGATGTTGACGACGTTATCCAGGGGAATATTGCGGGCTCGGCAAAGTCCTTTGCATAAATCAAGTAAATACCGCCCATAACGCCGACCGTATTGATGACCGATCCGATAAAGCCGGCAACAGCCAGACTGAACGATTCCTTGTGAATCGCCTTCCATACGGCTTTATACACATAATAGGTCCCCAAGCCGATCAGTACGCGGGGAACGACGGAAATCAGCGGATTTAAAAAGGCGAAGGACAATACGACAGGCGTCGTAATCGCCTGGAAAATACTGAAACAGCCGAAGATAAAGCCAACCATAACGCCGACGCGCGGCCCGGCTACTAGAGCGCCGATAATAACAGGCACGTGCAGGATCGTCGCTTTCATCAGCGGCAGGGGAATGAATCCATACCCCGTCAGGCCTAACAACATCGTAATTCCCGACAGCATACCGACGATAGTCAGCTCCCGCGTCGTCAGCAAGGCCCGTTTACGGACGCCGCCCGGCGCTTTGACACCCATTTCTTTTTGCATACATAATTCCTCCGTTCTCGCTCTTCAAAACAAAGATACAAGTCGCATATCGTATCACAGCACTGCTTTCAGGCCCTCTTCCAGTCCCGCTCTTCCGATGCCAACCGGACCATAACGCATACAGACCTGCAACAGCCATGCGTAGTATATCATACTTGCTGTCCCTTGCCAATAGATTTTGCAAAATTTGTGAAAATTGCCACAAGCTTGAAAAAGAAGTCCGAAATATGGTAAACTATTGCCTGTCATATAAGCGAAGTGTGGCGGAATGGCAGACGCACCAGACTTAGGATCTGGCGTCGTACGACGTAAGGGTTCAAGTCCCTTCACTCGCACCAACTCAGGCAGAATCAGCAGTTTCTGGTTCTGTCTTTTTTTTCGTTGTCCCCACAACATCTGGTGTCTTTGACATCATTTTGCCCCCATCACCAGAGCATCAGCAACCCTTATATTCTCCCGCACCGGTGCTGCCGTCGTTGCAATCCTAAAAATATCTTTTTTCCATATACTAATATGCCCACATCGTATCTCGTTATTCTCAAAATTCATACCAATTTTATTCTCAATTACTATAGACATTTTGAGAAAGTAGGTATATACTATAGGAACATCCCATACTGCGCAGCAACATAGTACTGAAATGGTTTTCTTAGGAGGAATGCCTTTATGAAATTCGCTAAATTTATATTGCCTTACGTATTAATTTCGCCGGTGTCCGTAGCCGTATTTTTCATCGCCCTCTTTGTGTCCTGCATCGCCATTGAATTCGTTATGAACGGCATGCTGCATGCATTAGAGTCTTCTCCCTCGTATCGCAAACCTTCCGCAATATTTTCGTATCCGCAGCCGGCTCCGGCATTTCCCTGATTGCTGCCGCGTTGTTGTTCATGAATAAGGCAGTCCATGAAATGAGACAGCTTCAATTTATACATTAGAATATACAGCATTTGACACTCTGCATACACTGCAGAGTATTTTTTTGCCGTTTTACAATCCCTCTCTGCCAAAAGCCTCGTTCATTCGCTCTAAAAACAACTCCGCTGCCGGCGAAAACACCTGATACTTTTCCAGATGACGTTCATGCCCGACTCAATGGCGGCATCAGCGGGCGAAAACAAAGGGGACTGTCTTCCGACGTATGGGCCAGCTTATCAAGGGTACGGCATATCCTATGCCGGCTTCCACCATAATGGCCCGCGTTGTACACGAGGTTAAACGTCGTCACGACATGGAGTCTGTCAAAATCGTCGCCGAACCAGTCGGCAAACTCATTTTCCGTCCGACGCTGTGTCATGACCTGCCGCGAGCAGATGAGAGGCACGTCGAGAAGGTCCTCTTTCCGAATACTCTCTTTGGCTGCCATGGGGCTATCCTTTCGCATGATAACGCCCCAGCGGTCCTTGCTGGGCAAATTGATGTAATCGTACTTGGAAATATCGGCAGGCTGAATCAGGATGCCGAAGTCGAAAGCCCTTGTCCAGCCGTTCGGTTACGTCTTCGGCGTTGCCGCTGTACAAATGGTAATGAATATCCGGATATTCCTCCTGCAGCTCCCGGATGATTTCAGCAATCTGCCGGATAGCCTGCGTCTCGCCGCCGCCGATGTAAATATCGCCGCTTACGGCGTTTTCCCTGGCCAAAAACTCCGCTTCCGTCTTGTCGACCATGGAAATGATTTCTTCAGCCCGCTTGCGCAGCCGCATCCCTTCCGGCGTAAGGACGACGCGATGGCTCTTTCGCATCAAGAGCTGACAGCCTAATTCTTCTTCCAAGTCCTTAATCTGCCGCGACAATGTCGGCTGCGTCAGGTGAAGAAAAATTCGCCGCTCCCGTAATGTTCCCCTCGCGGGCTACGGCTAAAAAATACCGAAAGCACTCTCAGTTCCATGCCCTCTCCTCCTCTATCACTGCTGCCGTCGTGTTCTTTATATATCTTTTAAGTTCTTCTTTTAATTTTCATTATGGCCTCTTATGAAATGCCTGTCAAGTATATCATAAAGATAAAATCAAAAGCATTAGCTATATATCCGCATCGGCGTTACAATAAAGACAGCAAGGAGGTGACCTCGAATGACCGCAGCCGCAGGAAACCGATATATTCAAGATACAACGGAATCTGTCCGACGCCGGATTCGCCCCTTCCCTGATTCAGAAATTTCTCAGCCTATCTCAGCAAAAAAAAGCGAAAGGAACAGTATCTGCTGCTGGCTCGCCATCGGGCGGAGGCTGCTCGAGGAATTACATCATACGCAGTATAAAAATCGACTGCCTCGACTACATGGTCTACGCCATGAAAAAAAGAGGACAAGCCGACTGATGAACATGTATGAGGAGGTACATATGAAACGAACAACTTTAGCTAAGAAACTTCGGATAGCCCTGGCCGTCATGGCGTTCGCCGGCTGCGCGACGAGTTTCGCCGCCGACGACACAGCAGATGCGGCCGCGTCGCCGGCTGCAAAGACACAAAATGAAATGAAAAGACAACTTACAAGGGAGGCAACCTATATGGAAGAACAATTGACATTAACACAAGAATGGGATAAAACATTTTAAAAAGCGATAAGGTCAACCACCGCAAAGTCACATTCCACAACCGCTACGGCATCACGCTGGCCGCCGACCTGTACGAACCGAAGCGCTATGAAGGCAAGTTAGCGGCCATCGCCGTCTGCGGTCCCTTCGGCGCCGTCAAGGAGCAGGCATCGGGCCTTTACGCCCAGCAGCTGGCCGAACGCGGATTCCTCACCATGGCCTTCGACCCGTCGTTCACGGGCGAGAGCGGAGGCCAGCCCCGCTATGTGGCCTCGCCGGACATCAACACCGAAGACTTCCAGGCTGCCGTCGATTTTCTCTCCGTTCAGGATAACGTCGACCCGGAAAAAATCGGCATTATCGGCATTTGCGGCTGGGGCGGCATGGCATTGAACGCCGCGGCTATCGATACGCGCATCAAAGCAACCGTCGCCTCGACGATGTACGATATGACCCGCGTGACGGCCAACGGCTATTTCGACGCTGAAAACAGCGAAGAAGCGCGCTACGCAAAGCGCAAAGCCTTGAACGCCCAGCGCACGGAAGATTACAAAAAGGCTCCTATGCCTTAGCCGGCGGACTTCCCGACGAACTTCCAGCCGACGCCCCCTTCTTCGTAAAAAGATTATTACGATTACTACAAAACAAAACGCGGCTATCACCCGCGCTCTTTGAACTCTAACGGTGGCTGGAACGTCACGTCGTCCCTGTCGTTCCTGAACATGCCCATCCTGCAGTATGCCGATGAAATCCGCAATGCCGTCCTGATTATCCATGGCGAAAAAAAGCCCATTCGTGCTACTTCAGCCGCGACGCCTATGCCAAATTAAAGGGCAATAATAAAGAACTCCTGATCATCCCCGGCGCAGTTCATACCGATTTATATGATAAAACCGACGTGATTCCCTTTGATAAAATGACGGAATTTTTCCGAGCCAATTTATCCTAATTATCTCGTTTCACCACTGCATCTGTACAGACGTCAAGGGAGGTATTACCGATGCATACGACTGCCATTCCCTCTATAATCCTGAATAACGGCGTATCCATGCCGATATTAGGCCTGGGTATCTACGCCCTCCACGGCGCGGACTGCGAGCGCGCCGTCTGCGAAGCCGTCGACCTGGGCTACCGCCTGTTCGACACGGCCCAAATGTACAGCAACGAAAGAGAGCTGGGCAATGCCCTGAAAATCTGCAGCGTGCCGCGGGAAGAAGTATTTATCACGACGAAGCTCTACTCGCCCACAACGACGTATAAAAAGCCAAAGCCGCCATACGGAGGTCCCTTAAGGCTTTGCAGACCGATTATATCGACCTGCTGCTGATCCACGAGCCTTACAGCTCGTCCCTCGAAATGTATGAAGCCATGAAAGAAGCCTATGAAGACGGTAAAATCAGGGCTTTAGGCATTTCCAATTTCAGCGCCGCCCGCTATTTAAACTTCATTCAGTCCTGCGGCGTCATTCCGGCTATCAATCAAGTAGAAGCCCACGCCTTTTATCAGCAAAAAGCATTTGCAGGCCGTACTCGAACAACACGGCACGCGCATGGAAGCATGGAGCCCTTTGCGGCCGGAAAGAACCATTTCTTTACCAATCCTATATTGCAGTCCATCGGCAAAAAAGTACGGCAAGACGGTGGCTCAAGTCGGCCTGCGCCTCCTCGTCCAGCGCGGCGCGTCGTCGTCATTCCCAAAGTCAGGCCATGCCGGCCGGCTGAAACAAAACCTCGACATTTTCGATTTTTCCTTATCCGACGAGGACTTGCGGCAAATTCAGTCCCTAGAAGGCGAACGCAGCTTATTCGGCTGGTACGATTAGACGCAATGTCATCATAAAACTTATCATGCACAACTAAACGGCAAAGAACGAGCACGATTCTCTTCTTTGTCGTTTTTCTTGACAACCTGCGCCGCCGCAGGCCATACTAAATGCATATTCATTAATTTACAGGAGGCTGCCATGACATTTGCATACTTAGTAATGGGCCCGTTCGACAGCCGGACGGACCGCGCCGCCATACACGACGGCATGATACAGGTAATCGGCGTCGCCGACGTGCAGGACGCGATTGCCGTCGCCAAAGAATTGCAGAAACAAGGAATCAGCTGCATTGAGCTGTGCGGAGCCTTCGGGCCGGAGAATGCCAAGAAAATCATCGACGCGACGGGAAATACCATTCCCATCGGCTTTGCAACGCACCTTCCCGAGCAGGAAGCTCTGTATCAAGCTACCTTCTCCGCATAATAGGAACGATAAAAAATGGACTGCCAGCGCATGACGGGCAGTCCATTTTTATCGTCTCATATGAAGTTCTGTATCATCGGCCTCTGCCGACGAATCGTCAGGCAGCTATCAGGCCTTCATCTTTTTTGATTTCTTCTTCCAGCACGGGCATGACTTCAAAGAGGTCGCCGACGATGCCGTAATGAGCAAACTGGAAAATAGGAGCGTCGGGATCGGTGTTGACGGCAATGATGATGTCCGAATCCTGAACGCCTAATTTATGCTGAATCGCGCCGGATACGCCGAGAGCAATGTAAATCTTCGGCGCAATCTTCTTGCCTGTAATACCGATCTGAATATCGTGCAAGGCCCAGCCGTTGTCGACGAGGGGCTTCGATACGCCGAATCCGGCTCCGATCGCTTCAGCGAAGGCTTTTACCTTGTTCATGCCTTCTTCATCGCCTACGCCACGGCCTGCGCCGACGACAATTTCTGCTTCTTCCAGGCTCAGTTCCGCAACGTCGGCCGGCAGCGCTTCGAAAGCCGTGACCTTCTGTACGGCCTTCAAAGCCGCCCAAATCGACGGTTTCCGTAATGATTTCACCGCTGCGGCTGTCGTCGAATCCATTGCCGCGGAAAATCTTGTCGCTGATCGTAGCCAGCTGGGGACGGGTCGTCGTTAAAATCTTGACGAACAGCTTACCCGTATAGGCCGGACGAATCCAGGTCAGCGTATCGTCGTCGCCTTCATAGCGGACGTCGATGCAGTCGGCGACGAGGCCCAAATTCATAGCGGCAGATAAGCGGCCGCCCAAATCGCGGCCGTTATTGGACGCGCCGATGAGGATAACGCTCGGTTCGTATTTTTTAGCGACTTCTTCTACGGCCTTCGTGTATAATACCGAATCAAAGGCCGCCAATTCGGGATTGTTGACGACTACGACGGCGTCGGCGCCATAGGAAATCATCCTGCGCGGCCTTTTCATCGCCTACGACGAGGCCGACTAATGTATTGTTGCGGGCATCGGCCAATTCACGGCCTTTGCCCAATAATTCAGCACTGAGGGGGCTTACCTTTCCATCTGCGACTTCGACGTAAACCCAGACATTTTGTTTCAATTCCATGATACGGCCCTCCTTATAACAATTTCTTTTCCGCTAATGTGCCGACGAGATTCTTGGCGGCTTCTGCAGCTGTAGCGCCGCTGATCATCGTGCCGACGGGATGAGGCTCGGGAGCGAACAGTTCCGTAACCTGCGTAGCCGAGCCGGCTTTGCCTGCTTCCTGAGCATCCAGGCCCAAATCTTCCAGGCGAAGGACGTCGAATACGGCTTTCTTCGCCATCATCGTGCCTCTGACCTTAGGCTGGCGCGGCGTGTTCATCGTTTCCATGACCGAGCACACCGCCGGCAAGGTAACTTCTATCGATTCGATGCCGCCGTTGACTTTGCGCGTGCCTTTGACGATGCCGCCGTCGACAGCGATCGATTCGGCGTAGGACAAAAGGGACATGCCCAGATGCTGGGCCACAACCGGAGGAATCTGGCCCGTATCGCCATCGGTCGAGCGCTTGCCTGTAATGACCAAGTCAGCGCCGCCGATTTTTTCAATCGCTTTCGCCAAAATTTTTCCTGTTGCCAATGTATCTGAGCCTGCCATCCGTTCATCCGAAACGAGGACGCCTTTATCTGCGCCGATAGCGATGCCCTGACGCATGACTTCGCCGGCCAGGGCTGTCCCCATCGTCACGAGGGTAACGGTGCCGCCGACGACTTCTTTAACGGCTACGGCCGCTTCGATAGCGTTCATATCCACGGGGTTGAGCATGGACGGAGCGCCGACGCGGACGAGATTATGATCCTTTGCGTCGATTTGGATATCTGAAACGGCAGGTACTTGTTTTACCAAAACTACGATATTCATATTCGAACCTCCTTCGTGTTGCTGAATACTGGTCTGTTTCTTTTTATATTATGCCATAGTTTTAAAAAATAATCAACTAATAATAGATATTATTTATTAGTTTTACAAAAAAAATATACCTAGCAGGAAATTTTCAAATCCTCCTATACAAAACTGCCTGCACAGCCATAAGGAAAAAGGCCTCGAGAGTATCTCCAAAGCCTTTTTTCTTATTTTTCCGCTGGCTTTTGCTTCTCCGAACTTTTTTCTCCGCCGCGCAGCACGACGGGCAGCCTCCAGAGCATCCGCCGCTGCAGCATCCTTTCGTTCCCTTTAAACAAACCGACAACATGGCGAAGGATGTATGCCGCGGCAGCCAGTACGACGACGGCGATGATAATATTGGAAAGGGTCATGATACCCGCTCCCTTCTGCAAATAATAGATGTGCAAATAGTGGCCGACGCCAGGCGCCAACCACCATTTGCATATAGTATAGAATATATTTATGCGCCTAAGCCAAGCAGTAAAGACCCATGATACGTAACGAATGCCAATACATAGGCGAGAACGACGCACATACCGTTTAAGAGGAACAGCATCTTCCAGGAGTTTGTTTCGCGCTTGATGACCGCCATGGCCGCGACGCAGGGCATGTACAGCAGGGTAAATACCATCAGGGCCAAGCCGACAGCCGGGTTAAAGCTCGGGTCTTCCTGCAGATACGTAACGAGGTTTTCCTGGTCTTCTTCGTCAGCCTGTACGCTGTAAATCGTAGCCAGCGTAGAAACCATGACTTCTTTCGCAGCCGAGCAAGCGACGATGCCTACGCCGATCTTCCAGTCGAAGCCGAGAGGCGCGATGACCGGCTCAATAAAATGACCAATTGTAGCAGCATAGCTTTGAGAAATTTTTCCGACGCTTCTTGTTCGTCGAGAAGGGCGATATTGTCGTCGGCGGCAACCTTCAAATCATACAGAGGCAAGGCCTGAGCATATACGGCCGGATTCTGTTCCTGTAGGCGGCAAAGCCGGCAGGATATGCAGCTTCTTCGCCTTCCGCTTCTTCCGGAGCTTCCGCCGCCGCAATCATCGATTCATACATGCCGTTTAATTCCGCATTATCTTCCAGAGAAGCGATGCCGTAGCCCTGAAGGACGGCAGCCTGCTGTACTTCCAGCTGTTCTTCTACGTTTGCCCGGGCCGCTTCAAAATCCTGAGAGTATTCGACGTCCATGGGATAAGCTGTTAAGAACCAAACGATGATGGACGCGCCGAGAATAAAGGTACCGGCTTTTTCAGGTACAATACGCTCCGTTCCCATATGCATGAGCACGTCTTTTACCGTCGGAATATGATGGGGGCGGCAATTCCATGACGAAAGGTTCTTTTCACCTTTAAAAAGTATGACGGAGTACGACGGCAACTAAAATCGCAACGATAATCCCTAACAGGTAAATGCCAAATAAGACGGTACCGCCGTTTCCGGAGGCCCAAAAAGGCCGCGATGAGCAAAAGTATAGACAGGTAAGCGAGCGCCGCAGCTCATGAAGGGCGCAGCGAAGATCGTAACGAGGCGATCCCTTTTCATTGTCCAGCGTACGAGCGGCCATAATGCCCGGAACGGTGCAGCCAAAGCCGAGGATCATCGGGATAAAGGACTTGCCGTGCAGCCCCATGGCGCGCATGACGCGGTCGATGAGGAAGGCGGCGCGGGCCATATACCCGTGTCTTCCAGCAAACTGATAAAAAATACAAGATAACGATAAGGGGCACGAAGCTCATAACCGAACCGACACCGCCGACGACGCCGTCGACGACAAAGGGGAGCGAATCTGTTCGTCGGCAATGACGCCGCTAAGCCAGTCGCCAAGCATGCCGAACAGCGTATCCAACCATTCCTGCGGATAGGCGCCGATATCGATAACGGCCGTAAACATAGCCCACATCAAAGCTAAGAAAATAGGAATACCTAAAATGCGGTGCGTCAGGACGCGGTCGATTTTATCGGACAACGTATCGCCTGTCCCGACAGCGATGACGGAATGATTGAAGGCCTGTACGGCAAACTGGTGGCGGCACTGGGCAAAATAGAAACCAAATCGATTTTATCCTTCAAATCATTGCGCATCTTCGACGCTAAGTTGAGGATATTCTGCATCCCGTCCATACTTCTAATCTTAGCCACGACGTCCGAATCGTTTTCCAGCAGTTTGACGGCCAGCCAGCGGATAGGATAATCAATGATGCCGGTTTTATTAATAGCATCCGTCAATTCCTGGACATACGGTTCTACGTCTGCGCCGTAATCCACTTTAGCATTAACAAGATTTTTGCGTCTTATTCTCATCGGGCAATAACCACTAAAAAGGTCTTTCGTACCTATATTTTTGCTGCCGATAAGGGGAACGACGACGGCGCCGAGCTCTTCGCCCAATTTCTTTAAATCAATTTTGACGCCCATGCGTTCGGCAATATCCATCATGTTCAGGGCCACGACGACAGGACGGCCTAATTCAACGAGCTGAGCAGCCAGGTACAGGTTGCGTTCCAAATTGACGCGTCCAATACGTTTACGATAATATCAGGTTTTTCATTGATGATGACGTTTCTGGCTACGACTTCGTCAAGAGAGCGAGCCGTCAGGGCTGTATGTGCCCGGCAAATCGACAAACAATAATTCTTTGCCGCCGAAAGAACAATGGCCTTCCTTCTTTTCGACTGTAACGCCGGGGTAATTCCCTACGTGCTGCTTCGCGCCTGTGATGTTGTTAAAATTGTCGTCTTCCCGCAGTTAGGGATTCCCAGCGAGGGCGATTTTTATCTTTCCGCTTGTTCCATACCTACTAATTCCCCCTTCTACAGCTACGCTGATCATAGCTGCTTCATTCATGCGCAGCGCCAAGGCGCATCCCTTCACTTTGACCTCGATGGGATCACCCAGCGGGGCTTTCTTCACTACGGTAATGCGGGTACCTTTGACGACGCCCATGTCCACCAGCCGGTGCTGGATATTGCCGCGCCCTGCAGGGCTTCGACAACACCCGAATCGCCGACATGCAAATCTGACAATGTGACAATGTTCATGTTGCTGCCTCCCTTTCCCGACGAAACGCCTAGCCGCATCGGCCGCGCTCTGTCCGGGATTCTAATATACTTTTAAGCGAGTTAGCGCTGCTCGTATGGGACCGAACGACTTCTACGTTCTTCCGCTGCGCTTCCCTTGAGGGCGCAGCGCACCATACTATGGCTAACGGTGCTCGTAAACAATACAACCAGGTCCGGCGAGCCGATTTTCGATTTGAAATCGCTCGGAACCTGTGTAAAAAACCTTAGCTTTATAAGAATACTTTTTACAAATATTTTTATATTGACACACCATACAATCGTTTCCACCAACTATGACGACACTCATTTACCTCGCTCCTTTCGCGCGCCGTAAATAATACTCACACATCCCTTCTGTTTTTGATAACAAACTTCATTACCATGCTTGTAGTATACAAAAATACATATCATCTGTCAATACTTTTATACCGATTTTCACTATCATATCTTACGAAATAAAATATAGAAAAAGAGCAATGCCTCTTATTATTTTCTGTACAATGCCGCTGCGGCTCTTTATCAGGTAAATACAGTTTCCCCTTTTGTTCGTTATATTTCACACAAATAAAAAGCCGGCTGCAATGGAACGAGTTTCCTTTTGCAGCTAGCTTTTATTTGTCAAACTGCGACATGTACAGCTCATAGTACAGCCCCTTGCGTTCCATGAGCTCGCCGTGGGTTCCCTGCTCGCAAATACCTTCCTTTGTCAGACGACGATGCTGTCGGCGTGGCGGATCGTCGCCAGCCGATGAGCAATGACCAACGTCGTCCGGTTATGGGACAAATCCTGCAGAGCCTGCTGTATTTTCCGCTCTGTCTCGTTGTCCAGGGCCGACGTCGCTTCGTCCAAAATAAGGACAGGCGGATTTTTAAGGAAAACGCGTGCAATAGCCAGGCGCTGTTTTTTGCCCCTCCTGACAGCTTGACGCCCCGTTCGCCGATGGCGCTGTCGTATCCGTCGGGCAACTTCATGATGAATTCATGGGCGTCAGCCAGCTTTGCCGCTTCGATGATCTCCTGCTCCGTCGCATCGGGCCGGCCATAGGCAATATTTTCAATGAATCGAATCAGAAAAGAGAAATACGTCCTGCTGCACAATGCCGATGCTCCGCCGCAGTGACGACAGCGTATACTGCCGGATGTCCCTTCCGTCCAGAGTAATACGTCCCGACTGAATGTCGTAAAACCGCAGAAGCAGGCTGGCCACGCTGGATTTTCCCGCGCCGGTAGGCCCCGACGATGGCAACCGTCTTGCCGCGGGGAATATCCAAGGAAAAACCGCCGCAGCACCGGATCCTTCCCATTATAGGAAAAGCTGACATCTTCAAAGGCCACACGGCCTTCTATCACGCCGGCTTCGACGGCGTCCGGCTTATCGGCAACGTCCGGTTCGATAGCCATGAGTTCTTCATACCGCCGATATCCGGCTAATCCCCTCGCTGATACCGTTCTGTCAGCATGGTAAGCTGCATAATCGGCCGGATGAATACCATGAGGTACATGAGAAAGGCCACGAGATCCCCGAGACTCATGACGCCGAGCATGATGAAAAAGCTGCCGGCGGCGATGATGACCAGGTTCGTCAGGTTGGAAAAAAAGATGACGCTGCTCGTAAGATAGGCTTCAAACATAAACGTCCGCTGCTGGGCCCGCCGCAGCTTGTCGCTGGCGGCGACAAACTTTTTCAGCTCTACGGCTTCATTACAAAATGATTGGACGAGGCGGATGGCGTTCAGGCTTTCCATGGCCTGAGAGCTGACGAGCCCCATGTTTTCTCTGGCAATGCGAAAGGTTTCCTTCATGCGGCGATTGAGAATCATTGTTCCCGCTGTTTTCAGAAAAATGAGAAATAAAACGAAAATAGCCAGCTGCCAGTTGATATAAAAACAGAAAAAAAGCGCTGCACATCGTAATCAGACAGACCATAATGAGATTCGGCATCTGAAACACCAAGTCGCCTATTTCTGAAATGTCGCTGATAATACGGGACAATAGCTGCCCTGTCTTGGCATTGTCAAAAAAACGAAAAGCTCATGGACTCGATATGAGAAAACAGGCGGCACCGCAAGTCGTTTTTCGATATGCGTGCCCATACTGCGGCCAAAGTACGACACGCAGAAGGACGAGCACAGACAGACGACGTAAAGAATAAACAAAAACGGCTGCCGTATGCACTAATCGCACCATGTCGCCGACCGGCAGGATATCCTCTAAAATATAGCGGACAATCATGGGAAAGGAAATTTCCAGCCCCGCCGTCAGAACCGATCCGGCAATGACGAAGAATAAGATGTTCTGATACGGCGCATAACACGCCCACAATCGCTTCATGCAGCCTCCTTCATAAAAAAAAACAAGGCTTGCCCAAGGAGCCGCTCCATGGCGGACAGCCCCTTTCGGCAAGGCCCTGTTAAAATCTATACGGTGAAACTTGTAATTTATGCCCCGTGAGCCGTTTCCAATGCTAAGTATTCGCCGTCGCCACCATGAGCGCTGGCAGCGTCGGCTGCCGACTCAGCTGCTGGGTCGAAATGTACAGCATTGATAACGGCAATTTTTTAAATCAGGTCGCAGACCGTGCAGCTTTTCTACTACTCCCCAAATGGCCTTCGCTGTGAAAAAATTACCGACGACATGATACACGACGGCGTCGCCATGAGTATTCAGATAGTCCGCTATGCTTTCGGCCATGGCGTCGTCCCTTGAGGCACTGGGCCATGAACATAGGCTGTACCATCGCTTCGGGCACCTTCATACCGCCGGGCATATCGTTCATAGCAGCCATCGTCGCGGCGAACTTAGCCCGATAGGCTTCCGAGCCAGCCTTATGCACCTTAGGAAGATACAGCCGATCGGCTTCGGCAATGCCGTTTAAACTGCCAGCCTTGGCATAAGCCGCAGCCATACGGCGGGGAATATTGCCTGTCAGGACAGGAATCCCCTGCTCCTTGGCAAAATCCACCATAGGCTTATAAGCCGTCATGTGCAGGCCAAGGCCGCGATTGAGACAAGAACAGCCCCTCACTCAGCGTTCCGGCTAAATAATCATTCATCGCTGGCTGTACATCCCGTTCAAACATTTCCATAGATAAACCAGCTTGTCACCGTGCAGTTCATATAAGCCTTTCAGCACGTCCAGCTCGGCGGCGTGAATAGGCTGGCTATCGTGAAATTCGCCGAAGAAAATCACCTGATAGTCTTTTTGCCGTCCAGCATCTCTGCTGTCGATACGGATTTCTGTGTCGCCCGTCTATCCATACGACGGCCTGGTGCCTTCTCGCCGCAGGAGCCGGAGCAGCAGCCCCGGCCATTCCCTGCCGCAGAGAAGACGGTCATAGCCGTCAAGAGGGAGAGGAGTCGTAGTGTACGTGATATGTTCATGAGAAATTCCTGCTTTGCTGGAAATTAGAACGTCCATTCTGCGCCGGCTACCCATGTGCGTCCGTAGAGGTAGGCGTTCGTATTCTTTTCATCAAAAATATTATCGCAGCCGGCAAAAATACGATTACCCTTGCCAAATTTTTTATTTACTGTCACATTAAATGTCGAATACGTCGCATCTTTTGATTCTCCGCTTCCGCTCATTCCACCCATCGTTCCGCCAGTAGTATAGCGATATTTATTCACCCACTGGTTCCACAAAACGACGCTGTATCCATAAGGATCTAAGTCATCGTACATGAGCTGGAGCGTCGTAATATTCTTCGCACGATTATCCAAACGAGAATCATCAGCTTTATCAACGGCATCTAACCAGTTGCTCGTCGCCTTGACTGTCCAATTCTTATTGAAGTGATGTCCCAATTCCAATTCCACGCCATTGATTTGTGCTCTGTTGACGTTGATATATTCATTGACATATCCATCGGCATCTAAGGCATGAGATGTAATCAAGTTCTTGACGTCGTTTTCAAAATATGTAATCTTACCCCCAGTTCTTATCGTCGTCGTATTCATAGCTGATATCCCACGATTCCGCTTCTTCCGGCTGCAAATCAGGATTCCCCAAAACAGTTACCGTTGCCGGCCCCATAGCACGAGTCATACTCATATACAATTCGCTGATTGTCGGAGCCTTGAAGCTCTTGCCCCAGTTCGCTTTGAAACGGTTGTGATCGTTAATGAAATAGGTAGCGCCAATTTTAGGAGTCGTTTCTCCGCCAAAGGAGCTGTCGTGTCATAACGGACAGATGGAATAATCAGCAGCTTATCATTGACCATCCATTCGTCCTGAATATAAGCGGCATATGTATCGACTTCTTTTTCTGAATAATCTTTGGTTTTCAGAACGCCATTTCCCAGCGATCTTCACTATGGACGTTATCGCCGCCATCGCCCATACGAGTACCTTCTACTTTATTGGTACGGTATTCAGCGCCGAAGGTCAGCAGGTGGTCTTCACCAATAGCCATGGTATCCTTGCCTTCAATACCAAATAATTTATATTTCGACTTGTCCCAGTCGTATTTCGGGAACATTCCGCCAAGCATACCTTCCATCATACCTAACGAAGGCCGGTTATTATATAAATTATTGTCTTTGTCAAATAGCTATAATACGTCCTGCGTCGGGCCGTAGTAATTGCTGCGTTTGAGTCTTCAAACATTTAAATTTCTTAATTTAGAAATTTATATCCAAAGCTGCCGCTGAAATTTCCCTGTTTGAAATGGATATGGTCGGGTAGTTATTGATACTGCTCGTGCCGGTCGATGCCCCAACTGTAACGGACATCTGTTCTGCACCGGATTTCTTCGAAATTGATATTGATGATACCGCCGAGAGCATCGACGCCCGTACTGAGCCGACGCCGGCCGCGGACAATTTCGATGCGTTCGATATCGGATAGCTGAGACGGTCCAGGGCGTATACATTTCTGCGTAACGCTCGTATCTTCGCCGGCGCGGCGCATGCGTTGACTAAAATCAGCGTGTGATTGGTGCTCATGCCGCGGATCATGACGTTGTGTCCAGCCATGCCGGCACGGGTCACATCGACGTTGCTGGCTAGTTTCAACGCTTGATATACGTCTGTCGCTCCGAGTTTTTCAATATCTTCGGACGTAATGACTTCTACATTCTGCGGAACAACTTTAACTTCTTCTTCCGTACGAGTCGCCGTAACGATGACGTCTTTTGTCCGCACGACGTCGCCGTCAGCAGGCGCGGCCATGACCGGCAGGCTGCAGCGCCTACGGCGCATCACAGCTAAGGTCAGCATACGTTTTTTAGATGATGAAAATGAATCCATGAAATAAAAACCTCCCTTCATCTTTGAACATGTGTCTGTCTGAATATTTTCCCTGATGACAGAGTACGTTTATGAAATAAATATGATATAATAAACGCCAAGGCGTTATGAACCGAATTTATACGGCAGCATACGGGAAGCAGGCCAGATACGCGCCGTTTTTTCTTTGTACCGTCGTGACGACGGCGCGGATACCGTAAAGAGGCTCCAGTATATCCTGCCGGAACACATCGGCGCAGGGCCGTCAGCCACAATATTTCCTTTCTTTACGGCGACAAGGCGATGGCTGTAACGAGCTGCGTGGTTTAAATCATGCATGACCATGATGACGATAATGTGCATGGTCTGATACAAATGCACGACGAGCTCCATCAGAGCCAGCTGATGGCGGATATCCAGATATGTCGTCGGTTCGTCGAGAAGCAGGATCTGCGGCTCCTTGGCCAAGGCCATGGACAGCCAAGCCCGCTGCCGTTCACCGCCGGACAGAGCCGACAAGCGGCTATGCTGGAGCGGCTCCATTTCCGTCGCCTTCAAGGCGCTGTTAATAGCCGCAATATCTAAATCGTTTAGTTTTTGAAAATAATCCCTGATAGGGCAGACGGCCGTAGGTCACCAGATCCCGCACAGTCATATCGCCCGGTGCGCTGGCCGACTGGGGCAGCATGGAAATCGTCCGGGCAATCTTATCCATCGATACGTCTTTGAGATCCTGCCCGTCCAGATATACGGCGCCGCCCGTCGGCACGAGAAGCCGCGCCAGTGATTTTCAGGAGCGTCGATTTACCTGGAGCCGTTCGGGCCGATAATCGACACGATTTCCGGTTTGTCAAAGGCTATGGTCAGGTCTTCCGCTATAACTCGTTCGCCGTACTGCAGGCGTAAATGGTTTGTCGTAATCGTACTCATGACTGACCCATCCTCCGTTTCAGCAAGTATAAGAAGAACGGCGCGCCGATGAAGGACATGAAAAAATGCCCACAGGCACTTCTACAGGACTGAACAGCGTCCGGGCCGCTACGTCGGCTACGACGACCAATACGGCGCCGAACAATGCCGAGCACGGCAGAAGGGCTTCAAAGTCCGAGCCGACGATAAGGCGCATGACAT
>VOFD01002900.1_pt1 | contig 20181 bp, 21 predicted proteins | sample 5384101 | NCBI WGS metagenome assembly VOFD01 (sample SAMN12384723, study PRJNA508395) | human gut metagenome | isolation source: healthy gut C | host: Homo sapiens
CTTCTTATTACCACTTGCAAGGCCTTCTGTTTCCGGCATGGTTTCTGCTCTGACTTTTCTTGCTTTGATGCAGTTTCATTATCAAGCGGATCGGTTATCTTCTTATCAGTCTTCTCTTCTGGAATCTTTAACCTCGGCAAATATCTTTGTCTGTCTCTTCACTTCCGGCTTCGGTTGTGAGCCTCTGTGACAGCTTCCGTTGCCATTGCTACTTCTTCAGTTGGCTTTACGCTTTCGTCTGTTTCTTTCATCTGATTATCGGCTTTTCCTTGCCACCGGTACCGACAGCCATTGAAAAGACCAATGCTGCGGATAGTAAGATAATACTTATCCTCTTCATAGTAATCACCCCATCCGCTACTCACCGGGGATGGGCTGTTCGATGCCATCCCACCCTTGCGGTGAACTATTTACTCTAGCAATGCACTGGACACATAGGGACTGTTCAAGCTGCATCTTAAACTGCTGCCTTTCATTATGCCCAGCTCTCTTATTCTAAAGACGTGTCAGGGCGTCCGATGCAGGCGTAGCATACGCCGTTGTCGTCCATCAGGTCCTCGAAGTCGAGCCTGTGGCTCTCTGAAACCTGCACTATCACGCCGGGATTTTCGGCCATGAGCATCTTAACTATGTCGTCGCAGTCAATCTTGTCGAGGCTTATGTCGAGACCTCCGTCGGTGTTTGCGAAGCACATTTCAAGCAAAGTAGTCACCATTCCGCCCGCACTGATGTCGTGGCCGGCCATTATCCAGCCGTTATTTATCAGCTCCTGAAGCGTGTTGAAAGCGTTGCGGAAGTAGTCGGGGCTCTTCACCGTAGGCACATCGTCGCCCACCTTGCCGAGCGACTGGGCGAAAGCCGAACCGCCGAGGCGCAGCTCGTCATAAGAGAAATCTATGTGGTAAAGCCATGACTTATGGTCGTTCACCAGCACGGGAGACACCACCTTGCGCACGTCGGACACCTGTCCACCGCTGCTTACTATGACCGTTCCCGGGCTGATTATCTTCTGTCCATCGGGGTATTGCTGGCTCATCGAGAGAGAATCTTTGCCCGTAGGCACGTTCACTTTTATCGCGCAGCAGAAGTCAGAGAGTGCTTTTACGGCGTTGTAAAGGCGTGCGTCCTCGCCTTCCTGCGAACGGCAGGGCCACATCCAGTTAGCCGACAGGCTCACGCTGTCGAGTCCTTCCTCAAGCGGAGCCCACACAATGTTGGTCAGCGACTCTGCAACGGAGAGCACGCTGCCAGCCTCCGGCGATGCCAGTCCGGCCTGCGGAGCGTGTCCGAGGGCTGTGGCTATGCCCTTATGGCCGCGGTAATCCAGTGCTACAACGCCGCAATCGGAGAGCGGAAGCTGAAGTTTGCCCTGGCATTGCTGGCGTGCTATCTTGCCCGTTACGCTTCTGTCGACCTTGTTTGTGAGCCAATCCTTGCAGGCAACGGCCTCCAGCTGGAGCACGCGAGATACATATTCGTCGAGTGCCTTGCCTACGTTCGTGTGAGAATAGCTTACGTTTTCATAATGCCTTTCTACGGTGTTGTCCCTCATGTAGGTCTTGGGCGAGTGGCCGAACATCTGTGCCACGTCGAGGTCGAACGGTCTTACGCCGTCGCCCTGGACGAAACTGAAGTGGGCGTCGCCCGTAGTTTCACCGACGACGTACAGCGGAGCGCGCTCGCGTTCAGCAATCTTGCGCACGTGCTCGATGTGCTTCTCGTCGATGAGCAGTCCCATGCGCTCCTGGCTTTCGTTGGCTATTATCTCCTTGCTCGACAGCGTTTTGTCGCCGATGGGCAGCTTGTCATGTCTATCTGGCCACCGCACTCCTCTACAAGTTCCGACAAACAGTTGACGTGGCCTGCCGAACCGTGGTCGTGTATGCTGACAACGGGGTTGACGTCTTCCTCGCAGAGGGCGCGCACACAAGGTTGTAGGCGCGCTTCTGCATCTCCGGGTTGGCGCGCTGAACGGCGTTCAGTTCTATGCCGTTAGAGTATCGGCCGGTGTCGACCGACGACACGCTGCCGCCGCCGAGACCAATTCTATAATTGTCGCCGCCCACCACTACTATCTTGTTGCCTTTCTTAGGCTCTTTCTTGAGGCAGTCGCGCTTGGTGCCGTAGCCCACTCCTCCGGCCAGCATTATCACCTTGTCGTAGGCGTACTTCTCGTCGCCTTCCTTGTGCTCGAATGTCAACACGGAACCGCAAATCAGTGGCTGGCCGAACTTGTTGCCGAAATCCGACGCGCCGTTAGACGCCTTTATCAATATCTGTTCAGGCGTCTGGTAGAGCCATTTGCGCACGGGCAGGATGCTTTCCCAATCTCTTGTCGGTGAGCCTTCTTCCTTCAAACGTGGATACGCCGTCATGTACACCGCCGTGCCGGCTATCGGCCAAGAGCCCGTTCCGCCGCCCATGCGGTCGCGTATCTCGCCTCCCGTGCCCGTGGCCGCACCGTTGAAAGGCTCCACGGTGGTGGGGAAGTTGTGCGTCTCGGCCTTCAGCGAGATGACGCTCTCTATGTCTTTTACGCGGAAATAGTCGGAAGTTGACTGGTCTTCGGGCGCGAACTGCTCGATGACAGGGCCTTCGCTGAAGGCCACGTTGTCCTTGTAGGCGCTTAGTATCTTGTGCGGATTCTCTTTTGTCGTCTTCTTAATCATGTTGAAGAGCGACGACTCCATCTCCTTGCCGTCGATGATGAACACGCCGCCGAATATCTTGTGGCGGCAGTGTTCCGAGTTGATTTGGGCGAAGCCAAAGATTTCCGAGTCGGTCAGAGGCCGTCCCAGCTCCTTCTCTATCTTGTGCAGATACTCTATTTCCTCGGGCGACAGGGCGAGACCTTCCTGCTCATTGTATTCCTCCAGGTTGTCAACGTGCTTTATTGGCTCTGGTTCGTGGTTTACGGTGAACACCTTTTGGTCGAGCCCTTCGTACATACGCTGAAGCATCGGGTCGTGGTCGGCTTCACGAGAACTTACCGGGAAATACTCCTCTATGCGCGAAACGCCCTTCAGGTTCATGTTCTGCGTTATCTCGACGGCGTTGGTGCTCCACGGCGTTATCATCTCTCGGCGCGGGCCGACGAAATAACCGTCAACATGGTCGGCCTCCACCGGCGTCGCGTCGCCATAGAGCCAGCACAGTTCCTTGATTTCTTCTTGCGAAAGCTGATGGTCAACCTCGGTTGCTATCACGCTCTCCGTAGGGGTCTTGAAAAAAAGAATCATACCTTTATGTCGTTTTATTGTTGTTTGCCTCGCGTATATTTATATAATAGGTGCAAACTTACTAATTTTTTCCGACATATCGGCGGCTTGGTGGGAAAAACGTTTTTTATGCAGTGTTTTTAGCCGTCTGCGGTCTTACGGAGCATCAAAAGCACCATATCCGCAGGCCTATTTTAACACATATCATCACCGCCTTGTAACCCGTTGATTATCAACGCCTTTCCAAAAGGCCGTCTTTTAGCGTGCGATTGACGCCCTTTTAGCGGCCAAAAGACGGCCTTTTGGCGTGCGATTGATGGCCTCTTGGGAAACAGACAGCCACAGGCGGCGCATCCGCCGGCCTCCATATTCGGCTCATCCGGCCAATTTGGCTAATTTTGCTTAATAAGCCACATGAGCCTGACAGGCGGAATGAGCCTAACAAGAAGCTCACCTGACAACAATCAACCAGTCATTGTCTTAAAATCTGTTTACAATCAGCCAACATCCGCTTGGTTATTGTAAACGCAAGTTAAAAACACTCTTTCCCTTGCATTTTTTCGTCGAAAAACTTGCAAGTAATGTATTATTGCCTTACATTTGCAGTGTACTACAACAATAGTACACTACAAAACAATAAAACAAGAATGCAAATATTGACAATTTAAAGACTTTAATAGACGCTGCCGTTCGTGCTTTTTTCGACAATGCCGGTGCTGATCGGACAGTTTATCGGAAATTTCAATAATTTCGGGATCTTTTACTTCCTGCGGGGCGGGCTGTATATGGACGGCTATTTCCTTGCGAGCGATACGGATCTTCTGATTAACTGGCTCTATAACCTGTCCATCGACAACAATTATTACTGCATCGGCGCGGCGATCAGTCTGATTATTTTCTTTATCACATCGGCAATATCACTTGTGGTTTACATAAAGTCACCGTCTTACAGGGAGGAGGATACGTTTCAATGAGCAGAAAAACAGAGAAAAAAAGCGGCGGATGTCCGCAGGAAGAATCCTCGATACCGGAATGACCTATCTCATATTGCTTGCAGTGGCGTTTGTATTCTTCTTTCCGTGCCTGTGGCTGATCCTTGCATCGTTTTCCAAATCGGGAACGATCTATTCGTTTGACGGTTTTTTCCCGGCCGGATACAGTCTGGTGAGCTTCAAACGGCTGTTTACGGATACGGCACTGTACAACTATCCGCGCTGGTTTGCCAATACACTTTTTGTGGCGGCAGGCAGCTGCATCCTCGGCACGTTTCTGGTGATTCTGACCGCCTATACCATGTCACGTTTTACGTTCGCGGCGCGCAAACCGATGATGAAGATTACGATGGTGCTCGGAATGTTTCCTTCCTTTATGGGAATGATTGCGGTGTACCTTCTGATGACGCAGTTTAATCTGATCAATCATCTCTGGGGACTGATCTTAATCTACAGTGCGGGAGCGCCGATGGGCTATCTGACGCAGAAAGGCTTTTTCGATACGATTCCCAAGGCGATCGACGAGGCGGCGAGAATTGACGGAGCCACGAATTTTCAGGTTTTTATGAAAATCAATCTGCCGCTCTCCCGGCCGATCATCGTTTATACTGCGCTCTCTTCTTTTACCTGGCCGTGGAGCGACTTTATTCTGCCGAAGCTTTTGCTGAAGGAAAAGAACCTGTATACGGTGGCGGTCGGTCTGATGAGCCTCGATGAGACGGAATTTGCAAGATTTGCGGCGGGAAGCGTGTTCATCGCGGTGCCGATTGTCCTGCTTTATTTTTTCCTGGTCAAGGACATGGTGAACGGCATGGCTGCGGGCGCGGTGAAAGGGTGATCCGGAATACAAAGTGGCAGCAGCCGCGGAACGGTGATCCGGAATACAAAGTGGCAGCAGCCGCGGATTTGAATAAGATAGAATGAGAAAGCCGTTTCGAGGAAAAATGTGCAGACAGTTTTATTGATCGTAGCGCTCTCTATGGACGTCTTTCTGGCATCCGTGGCGTGCGGGGCGGAACAGATCCGGATCGAAAAGAAGACAGCACTCTGCATCGGCGCGGTATGCAGCGGAGTGCTGTTTTTTCATTAGTGTGCGGAAAACTGATCGATGGAGTGGTCAGGGAAAAATATGCGGCGTATCTGTGTTTTGCGGGATTGTTTCTGGTCGGCGCTTATAAGCTGACGGAGTACGGAATCCGGGCGTATATCAGGAGACACCATTTCCTGTGCAAGCAGGTAAAAATGAAATTTTCACAGCTGAATTTTATCATCAGCATTTACAATAATCCGGCGGCGGCAGATAGGGATTGCTCTGCGACCATGTCAGTGACGGAAGGAATATGTTTCGCGCTCGCCATGTCGGTGGACGGATTTTTTTCGGCGGTCTGGGGGCGGCGTTTCTGGATATTTCGATTGCCGGCACGGTATGCCTGAATCTGGTATTCAGTGCACTTGCGGTGCTTGGCGGAAGCGCTGTCGGGAAATATGCGGCGGACCGGTGCAAAAGAGATTACTCCTGGATCGGCGGCGCCCTGTTTGTGGTGCTGGCATTCAGCAAGATTTTGTAGATTTATAGTAAATGTGTCAAAAAAAGCTTGCGTTTTCATTGCGGTATGGTATAATATGCCTATACATGAAGCAGTGGAAACGCACAGCTCTTGTAAAATATAATTAGATATTGTGGGATCTGAGAGTGGAGATGATTTTAATTCCTGTGCACATGAGGGGTGCTTACAGGTTTTATGACGATGTCTCCTTTTTTTATGCGCTGCGCATGGGGAGCACGGGGCAGGAACGGATTTCACAATAGAGGGAAGCATAAATAAGCAATAAGGGGCAAACAAGGAGGAACATGGTATGGCAAAGTATGTGATGGCACTGGATGCAGGAACGACGAGCAACCGTTGTATTTTATTTAACGAGCAGGGAGAGATCTGTTCGATGGCACAGAAAGAGTTCCGGCAGTTTTTTCCGAATCCGGGCTGGGTGGAGCACGATGCCAATGAGATCTGGTCTACAATGCTTGGCGTGGCGGTTGAGGCGATGAACATGATCCGCGCGACGGCGGCGGATATTGCGGCGATCGGTATCACCAATCAGCGTGAGACGGCGATTGTCTGGAACAAGGAGACTGGAGAACCGGTCTATAATGCGATCGTGTGGCAGTGCCGCAGAACTTCGGACATTGCGGATGCATTGAAGGCGAAGGGTCTCGAGGAGACATACCGTCAGAAGACGGGACTGATCATTGACGCGTATTTTTCCGCGACGAAGATCAAGTGGATTCTCGATAATGTTGAGGGTGCGAGAGAGCTTGCAGAGCAGGGCAAGCTGCTGTTCGGAACGGTGGAGACCTGGCTGATCTGGAAGTTCACCAAGGGTGCGGTGCATGTGACCGATTATTCCAACGCATCCCGTACGATGCTGTTCAACATCAACGATCTGTGCTGGGACAAGGAGATCCTGGAGGAGCTGGAGATTCCGGAGTGCATGCTGCCGACACCGCGTCCGTCCAGCGAAGTCTACGGCTACACAGATCCTTCGTTTTTAGGAGATGCGATCCCGATTGCGGGAGCTGCAGGCGATCAGCAGGCGGCGCTTTTCGGACAGACCTGTTTCCACGAGGGCGAGGCGAAGAATACCTACGGTACCGGATGTTTCCTGCTGATGAACACCGGGGAAAAGCCGGTATTTTCCAAGAATGGCCTGGTCACTACGATTGCGTGGGGACTCGACGGAAAGGTGAATTACGCATTGGAAGGTTCCATCTTTGTGGCGGGCGCTGCGATTCAGTGGCTGCGCGACAACATGAAGATGATTGATTCTTCCATGGATTCGGAATATATGGCGAAGAAGGTTCACGGAACACACGGCTGCTATGTGGTTCCGGCGTTTACGGGACTCGGTGCGCCGCACTGGGATCAGTATGCGAGAGGCACGATCGTGGGATTGACGAGAGGAACGAACAAGAACCACATTATCCGCGCGACGCTCGAATCGATTGCACTGCAGGTGTGCGACGTCATCGATGCGATGCGTGCAGATGCCGGCATTGATTTAAAGTCCCTGAAAGTCGATGGCGGTGCAAGTGCGAATAATTTCCTGATGCAGTTTCAGGCGGATATGATCAATGCGCCGGTGAAGCGTCCGCAGTGCGTCGAGACGACTGCAATGGGAGCCGCTTATCTGGCAGGTCTGGCAGTCGGATACTGGAAGGATAAGGAGGACGTGGTCAACAACCAGAAGATCGACCGCATCTTTACCCCGGAGATGGAGGAGGAAGAGCGCAAGGCAAAACGCAAGGGCTGGAATAAGGCAGTCAAGTATGCGTACGGCTGGGCAAAAGACGAGCCGGAGGAAGAAGAGGAATAGTAGACGCGTTAGAAGCAAGCTTACCATATACTATAGGATGAAACGAAACCGCGCAGAGCCGGAAACGGACTCGCGCGGTTTTTCACTCCAGAGGATGCGGTGCTTCCTGTGCAGCTGCCGGTATCCCGGATATTGTTGAATTTTCAGATTCATGGTAGAATGAGTTAAAATGTGATGGAAGAGTTCTATGGATCGGGCATTGTGAAAGAGGAGCAGATACAGATGGAGATTCGATTATTATACGGAAATGAGATACAGTGGGCGGTGCAGACGGCGCATGAGGTCTATGAGCAGTGTGTGCGTCCGTATACAAGAAATGCGGCGGAGGTGCAGCAGTATTATGACTATATGAATCTGCCCAATCTTTCACAGGAGATGCTGGCGGGAAGGCTGTTTTTATGGGGCGCATTTGAAAACGGGCAGATGTGCGGCGTCAGTGCCATGCAGAATGTCGGACATATCACGGCGCTGTATGTAAGACCGCAGTATTTTAGAAGACGGATCGGCAGCAATCTGGTGGACCGGATGTGCAACTTTGCGGCATCCCGATTGCAGTGCGGGCGAGTGACGGTGCAGGCTGCGCCGTCAGCAGCGAATTATTTTTACCACACGGGATTTACGCTGATTCAGGGGGCACCGGCGGGAATGTACGTGCCGTTGGAGAGAAGAATCTGGTCGGTTCCGATGACCCAGGGATACATGGGAAATATCGGGGGAAGCGGCAGTACATCCGCGCAGGGCGGTGGTGTGCCGGTGGCGCAGCCGCGGCGCACAAAGCCGGAGATCAATTATCCGAAAAAGAAGGTAAGCGCCCGGATGGTGCTTTGGCTTACTGCGGTAACCATCGCCTTCGCAGTGGCGGTAGTGACGGGAATTACCGTATATCATATCACACAGGAGGGAATCACGGGCGGATATGAGATGCCTGATCCGGTGGGGGACGAAAATACGGAAACGGACGATGGACAGGAACTGTAGCAAAAGAGCAGGCATTTAACCGGACAAAGAAGCGCAGGACGCGAAGCGGAAGGAGACGGAAGGTGGATACGACGACAAAGGGAACCCGCACAAAATACCGTCTGGCGGAGGCGATGAAGGAATGCATGAAGACGACACCGGTCGATAACATTACCGTGACACAGCTGACGGAATTGTGCGGTGTTACAAGGCAGACATTTTATCGCAATTTTATTGACAAGTACGATCTGATCAACTGGTATTTTGATATTTTACTTCACAAGTCTTTTGAGCATATGGGGAGCGGGAAAAATATTTATGAGAGCCTCGTGAAAAAAAAATTTATCTATATTCGGGAAGAGCGGGTCTTTTTTTCCGCCGGTTTTAAGTCTGCGGACCAGAATAATCTCAAAGATCATGATTTCAGGCTGATTCTGGCGTTTTACGAGGATCTGATCCGACAGAAAACAGGGAAAATGCCCGATGAGGAGATTGGATTTTTACTCGAGATGTACTGCCAGAGTTCCGTGTATATGACAGTGAAATGGGTGACGGAGGGGACGAAGATGCCGCCGGAGCGCTTAGCAGAGCTTATGGTGAAGGCGATGCCCGAGAAAATAAGCGAGTTGTTTGAACAATTAGAAATATTGTATTGATAATAGAGGATTTTAAAATAGAAATTGTGATAAATAGTTACACTTCCCGGATTCTGTCACTTCCCTTTTGTACATTGTGTTGTTAAAATACGATCAAAGATCATTATGTATGGGAAAGGGGAACAAAAAATGGCAAACAGAATTATGTTGAATCAGACATCCTATCATGGGGCGGGAGCGATTGCGGAGATCGTGAATGAGGCGAAAGCGCACGACTACAAAAAAGCATTTGTCTGCTCAGACCCGGATCTGATTAAGTTTCAGGTATCCACAAAGGTAACGGATCTGCTGGATCAGGCAGGGCTTTCCTACGAGATTTATTCCAACATCAAGGCAAATCCTACGATTGAGAACGTGCAGACCGGTGTGGCTGCGTTCAAAAAATCCGGAGCGGACTATATTATTGCAATCGGCGGCGGATCTTCTATGGATACGGCAAAAGCGATCGGCATTATCATCGCAAATCCGGAATTTGAGGACGTCAGAAGCCTGGAGGGCGTTGCGCCGACCAGGAAGCCGTGTGTGCCGATCATTGCTGTGCCGACAACCGCAGGTACCGCTGCAGAGGTTACGATCAACTATGTTATCACGGATGTTGAGAGAAAGAGAAAGTTTGTATGCGTAGATCCGCATGATATGCCGATCATTGCTGTGGTAGATCCGGAAATGATGTCCTCCATGCCGAAGGGGCTGACGGCATCGACCGGAATGGATGCGCTGACACATGCCATCGAGGGTTACACGACGAAGGCGGCATGGGAGATGACAGATATGTTCCATTTAAAGGCCATCGAGATTATTTCAAAATCTCTGCGCGGCGCGGTGGCAAACACGCCGGAAGGACGCGAGGGTATGGCACTCGGACAGTATATCGCAGGTATGGGATTTTCCAATGTCGGTCTTGGAATTGCCCACTCCATGGCACATACATTAGGTGCGGTTTATGATACGCCGCACGGTGTGGCATGTGCGATGATGCTTCCGATTGTGATGGAGTACAATGCAGACTGCACAGGCGAGAAGTACCGTGAAATTGCACGGGCGATGGGCGTAGAAGGTGTGGATGCCATGTCGCAGGAAGAGTACCGGAAGGCCGCTGTTGCAGCAGTCAGAAAGCTTTCCGAGGATGTGGGAATTCCGTCAAAACTGGAAGCTATCAAAGAGTCAGATCTTGATTTCCTTGCAGAGTCCGCACATGCGGATGCCTGCGCACCGGGCAACCCGAAGGATGCATCGGTGGAGGATTTAAAAGAGCTGTTCCGCAAGATTATGTAATCCATCTTACATGAACGCAATTAAGAAGTCAGGTTAGGACAGATCCCCTCTTTGCCGGATTGCCGGCGGAGAGGGGATTTTTTTGTTTCATAGGAAATACCGTGATATATTAATATGTGAAAGCAGAACCTTCCTATGAAATAAAAAACGCTCCGCGAGGATGCGCAGCTCGCGGTAAAGAAAATATCGCTTTGCGAACCGCTCGCGCGCGGAGAATCTCGCAAGCGAGATTCTTTTTACATATCGTTTGAGTGCGCCGGTGCGTGTCAGAAACAGGTGAGAAAAGTCGTGGCGGGAAGCTGCCAGGTATGATAGTATAAAAGAGAAAGAAGAAAATGAGGAGTGGCGGTAAAATGAAAATCAGACAGTTGTATGCGTATGAACTCCGACCGGCGGCGGCGCTGGTGATGGAGACATACAGCAGGATGGAGCAGCCGTATGTGGCGAATCCAAAAGAGATAGAGGATTTCAAACGCTATGCAGATGAAGACCATCTATGGGTGGAATCATGTAAAAATAAGCTCTTTTTATTTGGAGCGTTTGATGATAATGACCAGATGTGCGCCGTCGGTGCGATCGATGCGGCGGGTGCGGTCACGCTTCTCTACGCAGGGCTGAATTTCCAGCATCGGGGACTGGAGGCGGAAGTGCTGCGCGAGATGGAGGAGTTCGCGACTGTCGGGCGCAGTATTGCAAGAGAAGAGATAAAGATTCCAGAGAAGTGGATGCAGTATACAGCGACAGCGGGTGCGCCGGAGCAGTCGTCTGTGACAGGACAGCAGACCGCGCCGGGGCAGCAGTCGTCTGTGACAGGACAGCAGACCGCGCCGGGGCAGCAGTCGTCTGTGACAGGACAGCAGACCGCGCCGGGGCAGCAGTCGTCTGTGACAGGACAGCAGACCGCGCCGGGGCAGTCGTCTGTGACAGGGCAGCAGCCTACGCCGGAGCCGCAGGCGTACCGGAATCAGAACACAGGATACGGACAGGACTATGGTCAGCAGCAATATCAGAACACGGGGTATGGACAGGGCTACGGCCAGCAGCAGAATCAGAATATGGGCTACGGACAGAGTTACGGTCAGCAGTCCTATCAGAACACAGGATATGGACAGGGGTACGGAGAGAGTTACGGTCAGCAGACAGCACCTCCCAAAAGAGCCGTGCTCTGCTGTGGGTTGTGCTGGCGATCATAGGTTGTGCCGTGCTGCTTGTGACCGTGCCGGCGTTCATTCTTTTTTCACGCGGTCAACCGTACCGTGCAGGATACGTTGACGTGGAATGAGTCGTCTGCGGAGGCGTACAGAGACGGGGCAGATGGCAGCTATACGGAGGACGATACGGAGGTAGAAGACACCGGGGAGGAACGTGAGGTATTAGAACTGGCGGATTCTCTAAAGGACTTTTTTGTCACACAGGATGACATTTATGTGGCAGATCAGCTTTCCTATACGGTTACCGCACAGCATATCGAGGTCCCGAATCAGCGGAAAGACGGATTTGAGGAGTACGATGTTTCGTATCCGGTTATTACCTATGCGGATGGAAGAGATGCGACCGGAGTAAATGAGATTCTGCGGAATGCCGCCTGTGCGCAGTTTGATACCATGTATCCGGAGCCGCAGGAAGAATATTTGTATCTGGATGAAGACTACCCGTATCTGGCATGCTATGTGGACTATGAGATCACGTATATGAGCGATGAGATTCTGTGCGTGGCATTTCAGGATCACTATTTTAATGGAAGCATGTGGGGAGAGTTTTGTGACCTGCGCACAAGAGTCATCAATCTTGCCACGGCAGAGCGATATGAGGTTGAGGATGTGCTGCGTTCGGATGATACGTTTGCGGAGGCTTATTATGAAAAAATCTGCGAGAAGTCGGATTCTTTCAACGATGCACCCGCATTTACCGCCCGGATGGCGGGACAGACGATGGACGGGGAGATTCTGGAGGGAAGATATTACAGCAACTATGTCCTCTGCAAAAATGATATTTATGTGAATCTTACCTATCATTATTACGATGAAGGACTGATTATGCACGGCTGGGATTCCACGCAGTGGACGATGGAGGAACTGGAAGCGTACCGGACGGACAGCGATCTGTGGGAGAAATATTTGAAGTGATTTTACGAAAGTGGAAACAAAATTGTTTCCACTTTTGCTATTTTCTTGTGCCCTGCTGGTTCTCAGAAGAGAATATTGAAATTTTATAGTAAAGAAATATTGTAATTTTTTTCAGATCATTTTTCAGACCGGATGCATTGTAGATGTCCTCCATAAGGAGGGCATTGTAATAGGCATAGTGTGCAAATTCCTTTGCGGAATTTGTGAGACCAAGTGACCCTAATGCCTGACAGTAGTGTGAAAAAATGTTCCCTGTAAAATACATTGAACTTATAGCATCGGAAAAAGCGGGACTAACGCAACGATTTCCGAAAGACGATTTTCTGTATAAAGAAATCTTATAAGCATTCCCAAGGTTACGGGGAAGGAACGCTTTTTCTCGAGAACATCCAACGGAACATGGCTGGTATATTCCAGAAGCTTATAAAAACAGTAAATGCCATGTGTAGGATTTATAGTTGCATAAGTGCGGCAGATATTGTTTAAAATGGTAAGTTCTATCCACGATAATCGATAGTCAAGAATTTTATCAAATTGAAAGCCGGGCAAAGTCATGAAAAGAGCATTTTTTAACCCTTTTAATTTTTGATCATTGTCGGATTCACAGATGGCTGATTTGTAAGCAGCAAATTGTAAATAGCAGATATCTTTGGAGTTGCATAGCATCTCCATTTTTTTTTACAAGATCAAGCTGTAAGGTTTTGTGATTCATACGAGTTTTCGCTAAACGAAGCTGGAGTTCCTGCAGTTTGTTCTCTTTTTCACTCCCGTAAAATGTAAAAACAAGATCCGAAATACCTAGGCGTTGAAGCAAGGTTTGAGCAAGAATGATATCAGGCTGCTGTGTTTCGTTTTCGATTTTTGAAAGCTTGGATTTGCTGCATAATCCTCGGCAAAGCGCCGACTGAGATAATTTTTGATCTTTGCGTAGAGAGCGGATCAGGCCCCCAGCGTGAGAACCTTGTGAGAGAAAAAGTCATAGGTGCCATCTCCCATAGAAGAGACATCTATGGGGAGCTTGAGGGGAAACGATATAAGCGGAATATCAGAAAATAAGTTTAAGTCTTCAACCAAAGTTGCAGAAAGGTGGTTGGAAACATAATTTCTACAGATGGTGGCATAACAGCTGTTAATGGAATGGGCAGAGAAAAAGGCAGTTTTAAATAAGGTCAGAAAACGATCCTGTTGTCCCATATAATAGTATCCGAGTGCGGTTAAAAACGTCAGTTCATGTATAAGTCCGTCGTCAAGATTTAAAATCATTTGATGGCGGTAGAAGTCCGACAGTTCAAGTGCAGACTTATAGTCACAGACAGTCAGCAGATATTTGGTATATACCACCGCATTTTCCGCAAGTAAACGATCCCGTTCAAGAAAAGAAAGCGAACGGGCAGAGAGATAGGAAGAAATCTGCTGGCAGACATGATGAGCAGTAGCTGTATCACCAAGGTACAGTGCTTCCTGCGCAAGATATATAAATAGTTCTATTTCGACAGAAGACAAAAACAGAGAATGGATTGCTGCATTGTCGATATCAGATCTTGTGATTTTTTAAAGCAAAGCGAACCAGCTCATAAGTATGGGCGTGATTTGCATGACCAGAACGTAATTGCAGCTTGCAGTGAAGCAGAAGCCATTCCTGATAGTAAAATTTATTGTCTGCCCAATTCAGCATTTCAATGTGATCCAATAACTGGCAGGCGGGCGTGAGTTGCCAGGAATCCAGATAAAAGCGTACTTCCTTCAAGGCGTAAAAGCAGTCAAAGTCTGCGCGCGTCGAGAAAGTAGGATAAGCTTCACAAAAGATACCAGCATGTGCCATTAAAGTCTGAAAAGTGGCAGGGCTGACACCGGCAGAGCCGTTCTCAATGCGGGACAGAGAGAGGGTAGAACAGACTCCATCGGATAATTGTTCCTGGGTTAGACCCGCATTAAGGCGGGCCTGTCTAATAATAGAACCGGCATGTTGTACACTCATAGAAAATAGCTCCTTTATATGAAACTACAAACAGTATAAAACGGACATAGGGAAAATGCAAGGTTTTGAAAAACCTGCATAAATGTCGGAAAAGTTTCCATTTATGAAATTAAAAATGTGAGAAACTTCAAGTATCATAAAGGTAAGGTGTGGCAGCACACCTTACCTTTATGATAAAGACGGAGAAAAGTATGTTGAAATATGAGATAGTATCGATTCTTAGAAATAAGGCAGCCTATATTTTTCTGTTGGTTGTTCTGCTTTTTGGATTAAAAGCTACGGTGGAACTGCAAAGATCGATTACATCCAGTCAGGACACGAACTATATAAAGCGGGAACTGCAATATGAACTTGTGATGCATCGGCAGCTGTTAGAATCGGAGCTTGCTACTGCGCGCAGAGATGCAGGAGATGCAAAACGGCGAAAATTTAATACAAATGCAATACAATTTCGTAAATGGAGAATAGAAGAATTACAGGAACTTATTGCATTGCTTGAGGTGGGCGGGACAGAGTCACAGCAGTTCCAGAAGGAATATAAGGCATATGGGGTGATATGCAGTATTGTATCATACCAGATGTTTGTTTATCCAGAGCGTGGATGCAGCCCTGTTGAAGTACGTTGTGCAGATATGTTTCAGAAATGGGGCAGGCAGCTGGGACTTTATGACCTTCCGTTTGACATTTCTTCTATGACTGCGAATCCATATGTATCGTCCGAACTGATGGAAGCTTCTGTTGCAGCGTATGAAAATAATATGAGCCGTCTAACCTTGATATGATCGATTAGCTCAACGAGAAGTTCCCGAGAAGGGAAAGCTGGTCGATATTTTGATGTTTTGTAAAGGCCACCAGTGCGGGATGCTCACTCTTTACACCGTTTGCCAGTTCCGCCCGTTCTGCGTTCGGCCGGGCCAGCACATCCGCAAGCTCGGCGGCCTGCCGTTCATAATCGGCTTTCATATCCCGGTATTCCTGCTGGGTAATTTCCCCGTCTTTCCAGTCTTGATAAAGAGACTGCTTGTAGCGGCTGATTTTTGCCAGTTCCCGCTCTTTCGCAGCAATCAGTTCTTCCAAACGGATGGACTGGCTCTTTTTTGACTGGGGCGGTGTTAATGCGGGCAATCATTTCCGAGTATGAAACAGCCAGATGGACTTGCTGTTGTACCGCAAAGAGGACAGCGGCCTCCAGACGGTTATGCTTGATCGAGTGCATGGAGCAGGCCGTCCGAGAGCGGTTCTTGTAAGTGGAGCAGGCATAGTACACATTATTTTGTTGCCTACGCTCCGGGTAATTGCCCGCCCGCAGTCAGCACATTTCAGAAAACCGCTGAACAGGTGGACTTCCCGGCCTTTTGGAGAAGTACGGGTATCACGCTGTAAAAGAGCCTGTACCTTATCAAAGGTTTCATAATCAATGATTGACTCATGCGTACCAGCTACTTCCACCCATTCTTCACGGGGGACGCTTTCAACCTCGTGTACCTTATAGCTTTTTACCCGACTGCGGCCCTGCGCCAAATCCCCGGTATAGGTGGGGTTAGTAAGAATGGAGTGGATCATGCGGGCTCCCCACATAGGATCGTCATATCCTCTTGTTGAAACGGGTATGCCCTTTTGCAGTTTATAAGCCGAGGGGCTGGGTACGCCGTGTTCATTCAGATACAAAGCGATGGCCCGTTTCGATGTCCCCTTTAGGAACAAAGAGAAAATCAGTTTGACGATTTCAGCGGCATCGGGATCGATGATTAACCGGTGCTTGTCCTTTGGGTGCTTCACATATCCATAAGGAGCAAATGCGCCGATGTACTGGCCGTTGCGCCGCTTGTAATCAAAAACCTGCCGGATTTTCTTTGAAGTCTGATAGCAATAGTGATCGTTCATTACATTCGTAATGGGAACGATAATGCTGGAAACGCTGTCCGGGTTTGTGAAGCTGTCCACATTCTCCGCAAGGCTGATAAAGCGGACGCCCATCTGCACAAACAGGTTATCAATCAGACTCCCCGCGTCACTGTAATTTCTTGCGAACCGGGAAAGGTCTTTCACCATAACACAGTTGATTTTCCCGCTCATCACATCGGCCAAGAGCCGCTGGAAGTTTTCGCGGTTGGCATCCGTCCCGTGTGTCCATCGTCCACATATTCGGAAGTGCTCTCAAATTCGTCTATGTGCTTGTGGTAAAATCATTGAGCAGGTCGCGCTGGTTTCTTTACGCTGTTGCTATCGTCCTTGCCCTTTTTCAAATCCTCTTTGGATAGGCGGATGTACTTCCCCAGCCGCCAGCGCCGGATGGTATAAGAGGGAGAGAAACTCTGCTGAAATCCTCTGTTTTTTGTTCGTGACATTGTTCCTCCTTCCCTATCACATTACACTTATATTATAACTCTGTCCCATAGGGACAACAAGGATGGCTCCGCCTCGGGACACTTTGTCTCGAAGCTGGGGCGGGCCGCAGCCGAAGTCACAGCCCGCTTTTTTGCCGGATCAGGATAGTCCGTCAAGGCGTCCTGCAAAGACGGCCCGCCTTCCGCAAATTCAATTTTCACACCGACTCCGCCGATGCAAAAGCAGTATGGATTTTCTACCGCCTGCAAAAACAGAGCGATCCGCTCCTCTCGGGGGAGAAGTGTCAAAGGTCATACCGCTCACATCGGGCAGAGACTCAGGGGAAACTGCGCCAATGTCAACGCTTTTCATTTGTTCCAGTTCCTGTGCGGTTAATCTCACGGTAAAACCGCAGCACCTAAACGATGCTGCCCTCTTGCCTCACTCCATGTAAGTATAAAATAGAGAACGCCGCGCCCATTTTCTTGACCTGTCCAAAGACAACCATACTCGGCGCGGCGTTCCCTCGCAGACGAGAGGGCGGCCCGGAGGGACAGGCGGCCAGCCTGTCACTGCCGGATCGTGGCCGTAGGTTGGCCCGGCCCACTTGCGGCGCTGGTGTTGTTCGCTCATTCTTCCAAAGAAAAAGTCACCGCGCACCCGCCGCCCGGCTCCTCGGATCATGCTCGGGGCCGCCGCTGTTCGTCTGCGGAGAAAAGAAATACCTCCTCTCATAAACCGAGACATTTTTTCATCATTTCCAAGTGGGGAAACAGAAAAAATCAAAAAGTTTTTTTCATGCGTTCCAGGCCTCGCTTGATAGACTGGCGGACGGACTCCTCATGTACGCCTTCAGCCTCGGCAATCGCCTTTACGCTTTTTCCAAGAATGATGTGCGCGTCAATCCTCCGGCCCTGGATTTCCGGCAAAGAGTTGAGCGCGTTCCACAGCCGGATAAACAGCTCCATGCGCTCCAGGAGCTCCTGGGGGGTGGGCTCGTGCAGGCAGGCGGAGTACTCGATGCCGTCCTCACAGTCCAGCGAATACTGCGCCTTGTGGCGGGAGAGCCGCCGCTGGTAGGCCATGAAAATCAATACCGGCGGTTTCGTTGTTACTGATGGGATAATAGTCCTCAAACCAGCGAACCAAATTCCCGTTATAGGTAAGTTCATCTTTGACTGCGTCATAGGTCATCCCGTATTGTTCATAAGGTGCAAACATTTTTTCTTTGTCTGCGGCGGAGAGTGCCGAGCTGTCCTCGCTGTTTCCCAGCGCCTCAGAACCGCCAAGAGGTTGACTGATTTCTTCCTTGATAACGGGATTACCTTGTTCCTGGCTGTTCTGTGGTGTCGTACTGCATCCAGCCAAACAGCCTAACAAGAGCATGGACGCAGCGCATAATGCCATTCTTCTCATAGTGTTTACCAATCCTTTCTTTGAATGTACCCCAAGTATAGCAAAGCATTTTGGGATACCTTTGGGATTAGTTTGTGATTTATGTGTAGTTAAAAAAAGCGGCAGGTTGTTCACCTGCCGCTGATTGTCCGCTAAATCGTGAAGAAGAATTTAACACCGTTTTCTGTGTTGCAAGCTTCACAATAGCTGTTATGTTGTTGTAAAATTCTTTGAACCATATAAAGCCCTAAGCCGCTACCGCCTGTTCTTCTACTGCGGGATTGCTCCATACGATAAAAAGCGTCAAACAATTTGGGAATATCATCTTCTGGTATATGTGTACCTGTGTTCTCTACGGAGAACAAAAAGCGTCCGTTGGTATTTTGTAAAATAATATCAACGCTTGCTCCATGCGGCGAATACTTTACAGCATTTGAAATCAAATTGGAGAACACCTTTTCAATCAGTAATTTGTTCCCATTGATAAAAGCGGGAGACTGTATAGCAAGATGTATTTGTAGCTCTTTTTGTTGCCACTAAATCATCAATCTCCCTCAAATAGCCATGTATCATGGGAGCGCAATCAAAATGCTCCATTTTGAAATCGACATTGGTTTCCAGCCTTGAAATCGTTAATATTTCCTGCACCATCGTTTCAAGCGTAGCTGCAACTTCCAAGGATCGGGCAAGATACTTTTCGTGGTCTTTATATGCCCCTATACCCAATAGCATCCCCTCTAATTGACCCTTGATAATGGTGATAGGGGTTTTCAGTTCATGGGAAGCGGAAGAAAAGAAATCCTGTTGTGCCCGTTCCAGCGCCTTTTGATGTTCAATATCCTTTTGGAGCTGGAGATTTGCACTTTGCAACTCCTCCAAGGTAGCAGATAGTTTCCGGGACAGCGTATTCAAGCTATTCTCCAGTACACCCAGCTCGTCAGAACGGCGTTCCTCAAGTTGCCATTCCAGCCGCATATCAGACATTTCTTTAGAAATCCGACTGATTTTTAATACCGGGTTTGTAATGATACGAGAATACACCCAAGCAGTTGCCAACGATACAAGGAGAATAACGCAAAACAAAATCGGTAATACGCTTACAAATGATTGCCGCAGTTCTGCGATTTGAGAGGCTTCTCCATAAACTGTTAAAATATATTGGCTATTATCATCTGCAAATGAGAAGTAATAGCTGTTGGATATAATCGGCGCACTTTCATAAGATGCTCCGCCAAGAGCCTCCCCGGTGATCCCATCGTTAAAGCTATTTTGGTTAGACGGTGTTTCCACCAGAACACCATCAGCAGTATAAAGCTCCACCATGCTAATTGTCGTGTTTTGAAGAAACTGATCAAAAAGTCCGCCGCTATCCTGCATACGGATATGTTCTAATTCATAAATAAAGTCGCTTGTCTGTTCATCTAATGCCGCATTGAGATTGTTAGAATAGGTTTGAGGCATATACCAAGCCAAAACGCCATAGACAAGAAAGCTCACGCAGAGCAAAACTGCCACAGTCAGAATAAAGACTTTAGCAAACAGACTGCCTTTAATTCTCTTTATCAACTTTATATCCCACCCCTCTGATTGTTTGAATGAAATCTATTCCCAATTTTTTTCGTAGATTTTTGATATGGGTATCAACAACACGCTCGTCCCCATAAAAATCATATCGCCACAGCTTATCCAACAAGTTCTGCCGGGTCAATATCCGGCCCTGATGGGTCAGCAGTTCCCGCAGTATTTCAAATTCCTTTTGTGTCAGTTCAAAATTAGCTCCGTCCACGGTGGCGGTGTAGCTGTCACAGTTCAAAAGCAAATTGCCATAAGTAATGATTTGATACTTTTCATCTGTTTCCCGGTTACTGCGCCGAAGTACAGCCG
>VOFD01002427.1_pt1 | contig 20139 bp, 31 predicted proteins | sample 5384101 | NCBI WGS metagenome assembly VOFD01 (sample SAMN12384723, study PRJNA508395) | human gut metagenome | isolation source: healthy gut C | host: Homo sapiens
TTTGATCTGAAAGCCATCCCAGTGGTGATGCTGGGCGGCGGCGCATCGGTAGTCAAGGGCAATGTGAGCGAACAGGACAGCCTGTGTCGGGTTTTTTGCCCTGATAGACGACAAGGTAAACGCTGAAGGTTTTGAGAGCATTTTGGGGCAGTTTTCGGGCGGTGTGGGCAAGGCATGAGCAGACCCCTATTTATGTTCCGCCCCAACCTCCAGAATGAAGAACATCGCAGAGCATGGGAAATCCTGCAGGCTGTGCCGGAAGGCAGAAAAACGCCTTTCTGGTACAGGTGATTCTGGAAAATGCCCAGCGAGAAGAACTGGAAACAATTCTGCGCCGGGTGCTGCGGGGAAGAACTCAAAGCTGTGCCTTCCCAGCCCGATACCACAGCAGGAAGAAGCCATTCCGAAGGAGATGATGGGCTTCCTTGGTTCCCTGTTGAAGAAGAATAACCCCACATAGCCTTTATTGGTTGTGACGTTTGTCGAGCCTGCTTTGACTGAAAGGTTGTTGGTCTTGGTAATAGCTTTATCCGGCGGGTTGCAGTATGCTTGTGTTGCCCGAAAGGGGAAGAACCAACAAAGGAGCGATGGACGTGGAAACCAAGGGCGTGACCTGTAGAATCCCGCTGGAACTGCACAACCGAATCAGCGGGGAAATCCGGGAAATGGGAAGCACCATGGGCCAATTTATCGAGATAATTATCCAAGAGCATTATGAGAAAGGGGCTGGCAAAGTCATGGCAAAGGGCAGAACACTGGCATTTCAGGTGAGCGAGGAATTGTTCCAGCGGGTCAAGGAATACCTTGAAAACTATGAGAAAGCCTATCATCGCCGCCTCACCCAAAAAGAATTTGTGATCGGCCTGATCGAGGAAGCACTGGAAGAAGCGGAAGAAGAATTCGAAGCCGCCAGAGCAGCCGAGCACGAGGAACAGGCTGAAAACGGCTGGGAAGCCGCAGAAATCGCTGAAAGCGATGAGGACGAGGAAGATCCGATGACGAGGAACCAGAGGACTGGGACGAAGAAAATGGCGAAACCGAGGGACTCAGTGCTGATGAAGAAACAACCGGGAAGCAGCTGGGAACCTGCAGAAAACACCGAAACCGGTGAGGGTGAGGAAGCGACCCAGCGAGGATGATGAGGACCCTACACCGGAAAGCTGGAATCAGGATGAGGAAGAAGGGGTGAGCCGGATGACGATACCATAGAATCCGGCGAAACCAATGAAAATGAAGATGAAACCTACGCATAACACAGCCAGCAGCAGCCCGCCGGAAACTGCGGGCTGTTTTCATATATATTTCATTTCACCATGGGAAAGGGCGATGTCCATTGATTGTGTGTTAGCTTTTAGTATCATACAAGATAAGGGGCGTGATATAGAAAACCATACGATATATTGACCTGTTCTCCGGATTGGCGGGTTCGATGAAATGACTCACCCGACGGAGGATTTCGTAGGACACTGCTGTGCGGAGCCTTGGATTTTCTGTGAAGATATCCCCTGCCAAGCGTCCCCGACTTTGAACTCCTGTTTTTTCGATTCTTTTTTCGATTGCCGGACACCGTGGGGGATTTTGCCGACCCAAGAGGTACCCTGTTCTTTGAAATTGCCCGGCTGACTGCGGCAAAAGGCCTGCGTATCTGCTGCTTGAAAACGTACCCGGCCTGCTTAACCATGACGGAGGCCGGACGTTTGCGGCCATCCTCCATACGCTGGATGGATTGGGGTATGGTATGGAATGGCAGGTGCTTAACAGCAAAGATTTCGGCGTTCCCCAGTCCCGCAAAAGGCTGTACCTTGTCGGATATCTTGATGAAAGATGCCGAGGAAAAGTATTTCCTTTCCCCGAAACAACAGGAACGCCTCTTGTGCAAGTCCTTCCCGGAGCGCAGGGAAGCAGAATCTATTCCCCAAAAGGTGTAAGCTGCACCCTGACATCCCAAGCCGGTGGAATGGGCGGCAAAACCGGGCTGTACGAGGTTGGGCTTCCGATTAAGGAAAACACGAAAAAGGGCTATAAGATGGCGTATCCAGGCGACAGCATCAGTTTGCGTTCCCAGGACTGAATACCCGCCGCGGCAGAGTTGGCAGAAAAATCGCCCATACCCTCACCACAAACAGCGACCAAGGAACCTTGGAAGCCCGTGCGGATATGATCCTGTACCCCGGAAAGGAAACTGTCCGTCAGAACGGGCGGCGAATCAAATCTGCGGAAGAACCCATGTTCACCCTCACCGGGAAGACCGCCACGGTGTTTGGGATTCGGCGGCCGAATCCGCAGGCTGACTCCAAAAAGAATGTCTGCGGCTGCAAGGCTGGGGGACGAGCAGATCGACAGAGTGCTTCCTCTTCAGTCGGACGCGCAGCTGTACAAGCAGGCTGGCAACGGCGTCACCGTCAATGTGGTGGAAGCCATCGGGAAGCGGCTGGCTTCGCCGCCCATCGGGAGGTGAACGCTGTCGATTGACCTGAAAGACCAATTCTTCGGCTGCGAGATCGAGATGACGGGGCTGACTCGCCAGCAGGCTGCGGAAGCGGTGGCCGCCTGTTTGGAACCAACGCTGTCCATTCCCGTTCCTCCCGCACCTACGACCCATGGGAGGTCACCGACAACGAGGGGAAAACATGGCGTTTTGTTTACGACTCCAGCATCCATGGTTCCCACCGGATCGGGCGGCAGCAGCTTCCATCGGTGACAGCGCCTACAAGGTGGAAATGAATTCCCCAAAACTGGAGTACAGCGAAATGGGAAAACTGCAGGAAGTTGTCCGTACCCTGCGTCATGCAGGGAGCTGTTGTCAATGGAAGCTGCGGTATGCACGTTCATGTGGACGCTTCCAAGCATACACCGCAGAGCCTGAAAAATGCCCTTTCCATTATGTATTCCAAAGAGGATATCTTGTTCAAAGCCTTAAATGTGAATGAGAGCCGGGTGGAGCGCTGGTGCCAGAAGGTGCGGGAACCCATGCTGGAGAAAATCCGTAAACTTCAAGCAACACTACCATGGATCGGCTAAGGCGGGAATGGTATGAAGGCTCTGACGGAAGCTACGAGCATTACAACTGGACAAGATACTATGCCTTAAACCTTCATTCTGTGTTCTATCGCGGCACCTTGAATGGCGCTGTTTTGAAAGCACCCTCCACGCCGGTAAGGTTCGGGCGAATATCACACTGGCGCTGGCGATTTCCGCACAGGCCATCAACCAGAGCAGGACCGTCATGCGAAAAACCGAGATCAGCGAAAACCCCGCCTTTACCTTCCGCACCTTCCTTTTGCGGTTGGGTCTTATCGGGCCGGAATACAAAAATGTGCGGGAACATCTGCTTTCAAACCTTCCCGGCGACAGGGCATGGCGCTACGATAAAGCTCAATACCCCAGCCTGCAGAACCGCCAAAACCATGAACGATAGGAGATGATCAAAACCAAAGAAAAACTTTATTTTGCGTATGGTTCTAATATGAACCTGAATCAGATGGCGTTCCGCTGTCCGGATGCAGAAGTTGTGGAATCCGTCCGGTTAGAGGGATACCGCCTTGCGTTCCGCACCAATGGCGGCGGGAATGGCGTTGCCACCATTCTGCCGGAAGAAGGAAGCTATGTGGACGGCGTCCTTTGGCGTATTTCCGAACGGGACGAACAGCATCTGGATCATTACGAAGGATTTCCCTTTTTATATGGGAAAGAGCCTGTTACGGTGACAAATCAGGACGGAGTCAGACGGGAAATCATGGCCTATACTATGAACAGCCCGTATAAAGACAAACCCGCCATGCCCTCTGTTTCCTATTTGGAAGGTATTCTGAATGGATGCAGACAAAATGGGATCGATACCCAAACTGTAATCGAAGCGGTTCGCTGTACACAGCAGGAACTGCCTCAGAAGGTAGTCCCTCACAAAAACAGCGCCATCCCAAACACAAAGAAGAACGATAAATTGACTTGCCCCCGTAGAGTTGAGAGTTTTCTTTCAGCCTGCGGGGGCATTTTTTATTTTATCCGAAAGGAGAACTTCATGAAAAAACATCTAAAAAGATTTCTGTCCATGATGATGGCAGTGCTTCTTTGCTTTGGTATTGTACCAAGCAATGCTTTTGCCGCTGAATACGAGTATGATGGATATATCTCCATGATCGACTATAACGGCAGAGGATATTCTCTTAGCTCCAGCCTTCCGGCGCCATTTGGTGGATACAGCACAGATAAATTTACTGAACTGCGAATTAACGATTTAACAGCTTTCCGCACCGCCTATTGCATCCAGATTGGCGTGGCAACCCATACCGGGATTGGCTATGACCAGTCGGATGATTATGCCGCCCTTACCACGGAACAGAAAGCAATGATCAACACTGCTCTGACCTTGGGATATAACGTGGAAACCGGCACTAAGTACGGCGGGAGCGCCATGGATGAATACATTGCCACCCAAATCCTCATTTGGCTGATTGCCCACGGGCAGCTTGGCACCGGATATGAAAACCAGATCGTGAATGAAATTACTGCCAACAGCCCTGCGGCAAAGACGATCTTTCAGAAGCTGAGGGAAAACGTGGTAACTTATCACACCATTCCATCCTTTGCCACCGACAATCCCAGTGCGGTCGGCGCATATACACATGACCTCAAATACAATGAGGACACTGGAAAAAATGAAACCACACTGGTGGATGAAAACAATGTTCTCAAAGATTTCTCCGTCAGTTATCCGGGAGTGGATTTTTCCATCAGTGGGAACAAACTTCATGTTTCTACGGATAAAAAGGAATTCGGTACAATCACCGCAGAAAAGGAGCTGCCTTCCTCTATCCCCGGTGTTGTAACAGGCGGCACCAAATACTGGCTGCGTGATGAATACCAGAATGTAGTCACTTTTTTGACGTCAAAGGCTCCGCTGAACCCGTAAAGTGCTATTTTCCCTTGAGATCAAGGCGGGTACCCTGCAGCTTGTGAAAACTTCCGAAGATGGCGAGGTTTCCGGCATTCCTTTTCATATTTCCGGGAATGGAATCGAAAAGACGTGGTGACCGGACCGGACGGAAGCATCCGGGTAGACAATCTCAAGCTGGAACATATACCGTAACGGAACGTGCCCCGGACAAATATGTCCAGCCTGAATCCAAGCAGGTAACCATCTATCCCGGCCAGACTTCCAGCGTGAGTTTTTCCAATATTCTGAAGAAATTTAGGTTGAATTGGAAAAAGTGGATTCCAGAACCGGGGAAGCACAAGGCGATTCCAGTTTGGATGGCGCTTTATACGGTATGTTCAAAGGGGAAAACCTGCTGGATACCTATACCACAGCGAACGGGGGCAAATTCACCACCAAGGAATACCCCTGCGGCCCGGATTACAGCATCCGTGAAATCTCCCCCAGCGAGGGGTACCTGCTGGACGAAACTATCTATCCGGTAGGCGCAGAACCGGGAAATTTCACCTTGGAGAACAACAGCATCTCCATGACCGCCACAGAGGACGTCATTCTCGGCAGCATCGCCATCACCAAGCATACGGATAAACCAGCCAATCCGGATCAGGAAGAAGCTGTCCCGCAGGTAGAAACACCCAATGAGGAAAGCAACGCCGCAGAAAATACACCGGGAAACACCGGACACTGAACTCACAGAGAACAGTTTAATGGAAGAAACAATGGATTCCTCATCCACTCCGGAAAGCAAAGAATCCACAGCACCTTCAGAAGAACAGCCTGCAGAGAGCAGTTCTGTTCCGGAAAAGCCAATCTGAACCTGTAGAAAATGTTGATTCTGAGCCGGAAGTTATCCCATTGGCTGCCGGGCTTAAAGCCGATCCTTCCGCTTCCCTTTTGAAAACAGTATCCAATGATGAGGTGCAGATCGAGCAGCCGGAAGAAGGAGCGCAGTTCCAGATTTATCTGGCCAGTGCTGGCAGCTATGAGAACGCAAAAAGAAACCGAGCGTGACCTGTTGACCACCGATTCCTATGGATTTGCCGTTCAAAGGATCTTCCGTATGGCTTGTATGTGGTGCATCAGACCAAAAGGCGCAGAAGGACAGAAATTTGTCCCGGACTTCTCCGTGTTCATTTCCGAGCACGGTAAAACCTATTATTTCATTCTCAATAACCCCACCTTTACCTCGCTCATCCGCTTTGAAAAGAAAGACGCCGAATCCGGCAAAATCATTCCTCTGGCGGGAACAGCAGTCAAAATCCGCAACGCTGATACCGGCGAGTGGGTAGTACAGCATATCAATTACCCCAGCCCCATCGATATCGACACCTTTGTGACGGACTCCACAGGAACCCTTATGCTGCCAGAACCGCTTCCGTTTGGAAATTACGAGCTGTATGAACAGCAGAGTCCATGGGGATATGTTCTTGACAAAGAGCCGGTTCCCTTTGTGGTGGACGGTTCACAGGACGTAGTTACAGTGGAGAAATACAATATCCCGCAAAAGGGAACGATTACAGTCTCCAAAGAGGGCGAAGTATTCAGCCATGTTGCAGAATCCGGCGGGATGTACCAGCCTCAGTATGAGGTGCAGGGCCAGCCGGGCGCCGTTTATGAGATCACAGCACTGGAAGATGTTATTACCCCGGACGGAACCGTCCGCCTGAAAGCAGGCGAACTGGCGGCTACTTTGACCACCGGAAGTGACGGGACCGCCACCTCGGAACCTTGTATCTCAGCCGCTATCAGGTGAAGGAAATCACTGCGCCGGATGGCATGGTAATCGATCCTGAACCCAAGGAAGTCGTTTTGTCCTATGCCGGTCAGGAAGTAGAAATCACTTCCGCCAGCGTTGGTTTCGTCAATGAACGCCAGAAAGTGGAGATTTCCCTCAAGAAGCTGCTGGAACAGGACGAAACCTTCTCCCTCGGCATGAATGAGGAATGGAAAAACATTACTTTCGGACTGTTCGCTGCGGAACAACTGACCGCCTCCGATGGTACCTCCATCCCGGCAGACGGGCTGATGGAAACAATCGGCATTGACGAGAATGGGAATGCCGTATTTACAACCGACATCCTGCGGGGCTTCCCTGTATGTGCAGGAAATCGGAACCGACGATCACTACATTTTGAGCGACAAAAAATACCCTGTGGTGTTTGAGTATGCCGGACAGGATGTGGCGAAAGTGGAAATTGAAGCGAACGATGGAGAAGCCATTGAAAATACCTTAAAGCGCGGCAAGGTATCCGGATGGAAGGTAGATCAGGATGGTTTTGAATTAGGCGGCGCTGTCATCGGTCTGTTCCGATTTGACGAAACTGAGTTCACCGAAGAAACCGCCCTCATGGTCACCGAGAGCAATGAAATCGGGTACTTTGAGTTTGATAATGTACCTGTTGGAAACTTCCTCGTGCGTGAAATCGCATCTCCCGGAAGCCTTCGTATTGACGGAAGAAATCTTCCCGGTAGAAATCACCGAGGACGGACAGACCATCGAAATCACCATTGAAAACCAGATCATCAAAGGTACCGCCGAAACCATAAAGGTGGACGCCGATTATCCGGACCACAAGCTGTCCGGGGCTGTTTTTGAAGTTTATGCCGATGTGGACAATAATGGTGAATTCAATGCCGATATCGACAAGCTGGCAGGTGAAATGACAGAAACTGAACCGGGCCTCTACCAGATGAAGGATCTTGTTTATGAAAATTACTTCCTGCATGAGAAGGAAGCGCCGGAATTTTTCGAAAAGGATGACGGATATTATCCTTTCTCCATTACGGAGAATGAAGCGATTGTCCGCATCGAAACCGAAGCTGGCGTAGGCTTCCTGAACAAAGCGCAGACCGGTTCCCTGAAGGTAGTAAAGACTGCCGATGATGATAAGATCGAAGGACGCACCTTCAAAATCAGCGGTACTGACTTCATGGGCAATGCCTATGAGCAGGAATTCAAAACGGATGAAAACGGTGAAATCAACCTCACTCTCCGTGTGGGAGAATACACCGTATCCGAAGTGGCTGGCGAAGATTCCGAAAAGTATATTCTGCCCGATGATCAGACGGTAGAAATCAAGGCAGGCGAAACAACGACCGTAAAGATGCATAACAAGCTGGTGCCGGAGGTTCCCTCTGTTCCGCAGACCGGCGATAACCCGTGGATGCCCGCCATCCTTGGCACTCTTGCAGGCTTGGCAGTTTTGTCCGGCGGCGCTCTGCTTTTCCTGCGCTATACAGGTAAAAAGCGCAAATCTGCTGATCAGGTCGATGAGGATCAAGGCACATAAGAATGAAAATCTTTCTAAAAGGATTTTGCATCGGCCTTTTGTGCCTGAGCTTATTGGGACTTCTCTGGTTTTTGGTTCTACAGCCGGGGCTGACCAATGGAGAAACACAAGCCCTGAAAAAAAGAATACGCACAGCCTCTCCCCGGAGCCGAAAGCTCCGGGGTTTTACCGGCTGGGAAAGAACAGCTCGAACCGGAATCCCTTGTGGACCTTCCCGCTTTGCAGGCTGAATACCCGGACATCAAAGGCTGGATTTCCATTCCCGGCACCTGTGTGGATTACCCGGTTTTGCAAAGCAGCGCCGATGATCCCGAATACTATCTGCGGCGTACCTACAAGGGAGAATGGCGCACTGCCGGAAGCATTTTTTTTCAATGGGATTGTTCCGCAGAGAGCCAAAATACCGTGGTCTACGGGCACAACATGAATGACGGGACCATGTTCGCTGTTCTTCAAAAGATGGCTGATGAAGCCTTCCGCAAAGAACACTCAAAAATCCTGCTGCAGACCAGCGATGGACTGCGGGAATATCAAATTGCGGCTGTGCTGAAAACCGATATCACAAAGTTCCGGTTTAACCGCACTGAATTTGCGGATCATGCGGATTTCCTGTCTTTTCAGAAAGAGCTCTTCGCACAGTCATTATACGAATCCCAAACCATCCCCGGCGAGGACTGCCGCCTGCTGACGCTCGTCACCTGTTCCTATGAATGGGAAAACGCCCGCACGGTGGTCATCGCCGCAGAAGTGAGGTGAGAATCAATCAATGGAACCAAAAGCAATTATTTTGATCTGTTTATGCGCTGTCATTTTGGGCGGCCTTGTGTTCCTGCATATTCGTAACCGCAGGAAAAAATAGCGTAAGAACCAATCGGACGGGGCGCTGCGGAGCGCTCCGTCCCTATTTTTATCATACTGGAGGGATTGATTGAAAAAACTTGGACTTTTGGATGTGGTAGCCGAACAGCACCGCACCTTTATCTCCAACCTGCGTCTGCTGCCGGAACTCAAATGGGCGGCGCTTGGCGATCTGTACCGCCTGCCGGACAAGGAAAGATACCCTTTAAAGGAATGGGAAGAAGCGGTGTCTTATCTGTTGGGCTGCGAGGTGCATTTTGAAAACTATGAAGCAATCGGGAAAAGCCTCAAGCCCTTTTTCCCTGCAAGTGAGGTGATCTGCCGGAATGCGAGTATTGTTTGTAGAACCGGGCAAAGCAGCCCGGCCTGTTGAGATGAAAAACGACCTTCATGAAATGCAGCAAATGGTGGCGGACCCATTCAGGCACTTTATCCGTGGGAAGAACCGGTTGCTATTGTCTGCAATGACGAAGGAAAATATGGGGCTGCCGCTAAACCGTGTGCTGGAGAACTATGACATAATTGCGGGAGCTTTTTTTTTGTCTGTGGTATTCAGGGGAAAACTTCTCCAGCCTGACTGAAAAACAAATGCAAAAGTATCAGCAGATGTTTTTAAGCCCTGAGAAATTCATCCAAACACCGGAAGGGCTTTGTGTATCCGAATAAACCCGGTGGTAAGCCCAAAACCCAAAACCAGAAAGCCCCCGAATCATGAACGATAAAGGAGAATGCCATGAATCAATTTTATACTGCCGAATCTGTTACGGAAGGGCATCCTGATAAGCTGTGCGACCTCATTGCCGACAGTGTGCTGGACGAATGCCTTTCCCACGACGCCCTCTCCCGTGTGGCCTGCGAAGTGATGGCTACCAGAGGGCAGATCATTGTCGCCGGGGAGATCACCAGCCTGTATGAACCTTCTATCCCGTCGATTGTCCGTTCGGTTCTCAGGAAAGTAGGCTACGATCCGGTCTGTTTTGCCATCCAGTGCCTCATCCATAAGCAAAGCCCGGATATCGCCGCAGGTGTGGACTGTTCGTTAGAGCAGCGAAGAAATGTGGATGGGAGCAGTCCTCTCTGCAGCTCGGCGCTGGCGATCAGGGAATCATGGTGGGATATGCCTGTTCCGGAAACCCCGCAAATGCTTCCTCTGCCGGTTGTGCTGGCACACCGTCTGACCAGCGCTCTCACCATCGCCCGAAAATCCGGTGCAATTCAAGGACTAAGGCCGGACGGGAAAGCACAGGTCACCGTGGAATATGATGAGGATGGAAAACCATTCCGGCTGGATACCGTTGTGCTGTCTGCCCAGCACAGCCCTGAAATCCCTGCCGATGAACTCTGCTTCGAACTGACGGATAAAGTGATTGCCCCTGCTTTGCAGGTCCTGCCACCGGATGAGGATACAAAAATTTTAATCAATCCAGCCGGAAGGTTTGTGCTGGGCGGCCCGGAAGCAGAGATACCGGTCTCACCGGACGAAAACTCATGGTGGACAGCTTCGGGTGTTCGCGCCTCACGGCGGCGGTGCTTTTTCCGGTAAGGACGCCACCAAAGTGGATCGCTCCGGCGCATACATGGCCCGATATATTGCTAAAAACCTTGTGGCGGCGGGTTTGTGCGAACGGTGTCAGGTTACACTGGCTTATGCTATTGGGGCAGCCCAACCGGTGATGGTGGAAGTAGATACCTTTAAAACCGGAACGGTCTGCGCCGATGACTGTCTGGCAGATGCGGTAAAACTGGTGTTTGGGTTAACGCCTGCCGAGATTATCGCAAAGCTGGATCTGTTATCACCGAGATATACTGGGACCGCCGCCTATGGACATTTCGGCAGGCCGGAGTTCCCGTGGGAACGCACCGATCAGGCGAAAATCCTGCGGGCGGCTGTCATTTAAGTAAGAAAGGGGGATTCCCATGCCCGGAGTCACCGAAGAACAAATCACCGCTGCCAAACAGATGAGCGCCATTGAGTTTTTTTGCGGCGTTACCGTCCCGGACAACTGGTGAAAGCCGAAAGCCGGGGGTGAGTTCCAGCTGAAAGAACATGACAGCTTTAAAATCAACGAAACCACAAGCCTTTGGCATTGAAAAGCCGGGATGTCGGCGGCAAAAGCGCCCTTGACTATCTTATTAAGGTTGAGGGACTGAAATTTGTAGAAGCGGTGCAGACCTTATGCGGGAAAAACCCTGGTATGTTCCGCCTGTTTCCAGCCGGAACAGCCGAAGGAATTTTTTTGCCGCCGGCAGCGGAAACAAACAGCAGGGTGTTTGCCTATCTTTTGAAGCGAGGTATCGACCGCAAGGTCATCGAAGCCTGCATCCGGGCAGGAATCCTCTACGAAAGCGCCGACTACCACAACGCTGTTTTTGTCGGAAGGACGAAAACCGGCACCGCCCGGTATGCTTTTCCTGCGTGGCACCTATACACGGGGAAACCCATTCGGGCGCAGAGGTGCCGGGCAGCGATAAGCGGTTTTGCTTTTTGTCTCCCGCCGAAAAGGGAAACCAAAAAACTGCCATATATGAAGCTGGGCAATATTAGCCACTCGCACATTTAACGTTGGAAGGACAACGGATAAATGGCGGCCGTCCCTTGGGGGAATTTGCGCCTGAAGAAGGAACACAGACAAGCCGGGATATGAAAAAACCCATTGCACTGGACGCTTTCTCGCCCGTCACCCAGAGATTGAAGAAATCGAAATCTGTACCAATAACGATTTTGCAGGAAGGTGGGCAGCCAATCATATTGAGAAAGCCTATCAGAGCAAGTACCGCATGGTCAGGAATCTTCCGGAAAAAGAAGGCTGCGATTATGCCGACCTGACAAAAGAAAGATACGAAAAACAGGGCTGTCCGGACAAAGTCAGCCTGTTCCTGTTAAAGGAGGTTTTGCAATAGCGGATAAAGAAATTACCTCAAACTTTACTCTCCATTGACCGGAGATTTAATGAAAATGAAATAGACGAGTATGTTTTGAACAATGGAGTATCGATTATCCCACGCTGTTTGATGGTGGGATATGGTCTGCTATGAGAAAAGCATCCGCCCCCTGTAGAAATTCGTAGTATACCGGAAACCTCATGTCTTACTTTTATAAAACAACGCAATCCGGAATTAAGAAAAGCGTAATCAGCGCGATTCTTCCTTCGATAGAAAATTCAGGAACGGAGAAGTGATGGCTGTACAACTTGTCGTGCTGAAAGAACCGTTGGCTGACGAAGAAAAATGGAAGATTTGCAGGATTATCTGCATGGACAGTTTTTCGATGGCTGGGGCGAAGGCTTTGAGCAACAGGTAAAAAATCCAGACTGACGATGGTGTGCTGTATGTTCATTTGGAGAAGCAGAACCATTTATTTTTTAGAGCAGATGCAGCCTGCAGAACCCTGAAACGAAATTTACCCCCTCATCGGCCAAAAAAAATTGGTGGGACAGGATTTTAAAACATTTTTCCATCCCGCGCAGAGCTTCCCGGCTGCTGAAGCCGAAAAACGGACAGCCGGATCAGGCAAAAGAGATGTGTGACCGTGTCTACCAGTCCGGGAATTATTACAAAGCGCTTAATATCATTAGCGAATATGTGGAAACGGAAAATTATCGGAGAAAACTCATACGAAGTCGAAAACGAAACGGGGTGACGCCAGATGAATCAGAAAAAATACGAAATTACCGACATTGTTCACCCCAGTACCCATGGCTGCACCGTATTCCGGGCCCTGTGGGATGTTCGTGAGGATGTCCATGCGGGAGAGATCTTGGCGGTTTGTCCAGTCGGAGGAAAATCCCAGTCAGGAAGGACAGTGCTGGGTTGCGAACAATGCTGTCGCCGCCGAGGAATCCTATATATCCGGTGACGCCATCCTGTGGGATTAGGCCTGCGCCCGTGGTTGTGCAGTCATCTCCGGGAAAAAGCCGAATCGGTGGAAGAAGCCATCGTAGAAGATCATGCTATCGTCACTCTGGTTACGTCCATGGAAACGTCCATATATCTGGAAATGCCAAAATCTTTTGCGAATGCTGTTACCGGCGGAACCCCTGTAATCATGGAAAAAGCTTCTGTTTACGGGGAGCTTGGCGGCGAGATAGAGGTTCATGAACACGCAGTCATTCTGCCCGGAGTCGTAATTGATAACCCCACCATTGATGTACCACATCCGACCAGATGAAATTGGTGGAACGAAAATTCAAACGTGAGTCACCTGTTATTACCCCTCCTCCCGGTTTCAACCGCACCCTCGCACCGTCAAAAAGCGCCATCGGGGGAAGAACGATAAAAAACAGGAAGGATGATGTCTCTGAATCAAACGAAAGAACTTGCTCAAGTTGTTGAAGAATCCCATTTGCCCATGGAGGCACAATGGCCGGAGATGGATGGACCATTCTGCATGGGGACACCCTGCAGATCATCCGGCCTTCAAGCCCAGGTTTTGATGCCTTATCACCGACCCGCCCTACGCTTCGGGCGGCTGGAAACCTGCGGATAAAACCGCACGACCACACAAAGTACAGCAGCATGGCCCAACGAAAAACGCCCCACCGACTTCGATGGGGACAATCGGGACCAGAGAAGCTGGACCCGCTGGATGGCCGAGTGGCTGTACGATGCCCGCAAAGCCTGCAAGCCGGGTGCGCCCGTCTGCCTGTTCATCGATTGGCGGCAGTACCCCTCATCACCGACGCTTTGCAGTGGGCGGGGTGGATCTGGCGGGGCTGCGTGGTGTGGGATAAGCTGACCTGCCGCCCCCAGAAAAGGACGGTTCCGCCAGCAGAGCGAATACATTGTGTGGGGGTCTAACGGCCCCATGCCGGTGAACCGCCCGGTGGGCTGCCTGCCGGGGTGTGTTCCGCTATGCCAATCCCCAGAACCGGATCCATGTCACCGAGAAGCCTTTGCAGCTCATGCGGAACCTTGTGAAAATCTGTGTGCCGGGAGGAAGGATCCTCGACCCCTTCTGCGGGGCCGGAACCACCGTGCTGGCAGCCAGGCTGGAGGGTACGAGGCCGTGGGCATTGAGGTGACCGACGCCTACTACAAGCTGGGCTCGGACCGGGTGCGCTTTGCTCTGGAGGCCCAGCCGGAAACCGCTGAATAATCTCCATGGCTATCCATGTGGATAGCCGCCAACAACCTCCCAACCCCAGGCAGGCTATCCACATGGATAGCCTGCCTGATTACCTAAATAGAAAGGAAACATCGCTATGGAAAAAGCGTTTGCTTATATCTGCTCGGCTGCAGATACGGCTCCCCGCCTTTTGGAAGCGGTACTGCCGGAAAGTTTACGAGTTGGGGTACGTCCCCATCTGCCCTAAACTAAACGATGGGCAGTACCTTGCGCTGGACAGCGCCGATGAAAAGAACGGGAATTCCAGAACATTGCACGCCAGAAGCTGGGCCGGTGCCGGATGCTGGTGGTGTGCGGCAAGGAGATCAGCAACTCCATGTCCGCAGAAATCGGGATGGCCGAAAAGAGGAACATCATCTGCACCACACTGGATGGTCTGGCCAGAATCAAGGAAGCTGGCGAAGACAATGCCATCTGACCTGCAGTGCAGGTCGTTTCTTTCCCAGCCGGTGACTGGTTTTGCAAGCATAGCCTTTGGATATCCAAAGGCATTCTTGGGGAGCACCCCAAACCCCCGGCTGCCCGCCATCGGCTGATTTTTGTGAAATACGAGGTGAAAAATGAGCCAGCAGTACGCCGCATTTGCGGCAAATATAAAATCATGGGATGCCCTGCGCCAGAAGAAAACAAACTTTGTTCCGGGCGTTCTCAGGGTTGAGAAGGTCATCCTTTTGAGCAAATCGGATTTTGACAAACTCTCGGAGGATATCTCCCGGATTATCCTTTCCTGCAAGACAACCGGCACCTCCTCAGCGCCGACCCGGGCGGGTTGTTCCGCTGCCTGATGGTACGGGCAGAAGGGCAGGCAGAGCATCTGCTCATCTCACAGCAGCGAAGGAATACCCTGTACCTGGGCTATGGGAAGGATTACCGCAAGGTGGACTTAAAAGTGTTCCGGTTGAACGCATCGTTTTAGAAGATCCGAAGGTGTACCAGGAACGGGCTGCGTTCCATCATCGGCCCCGCCGCATGGAGGATATCATGGGGCAGCATCCCGGAACCACTGCTCCAGAGCGCCAAACGGGGTTTCGGGTGGAACAGGTCGTCATCCTCACCGATGAGCAGTACCGTCAGTTCCAGGAATGCGGCCTTGTGGAAGATCAGATTTTCCTGTTCGAGTACAACGACAAGATGTGGTTTGACCCCGGCGACCTGTGCTGGCACTGTGTGCTCGTCAAAGGCGAGACCAGCAGGGATGGCATCCTTGTGGAAGCGGAGGGGTATTCCTATGCCCGGTACGCCGCCTTTGCCCGGATTGCAGCAGGCTGCGGCTGCGGGATGCCCATGTCCACTATGAATACCCAGCAAAAGCGCCGGAGCAAGTGAAAACGAAAAAGGAATGAGCCGGAACGCTAAAGGAGTCCATATGAGAAAAAGAAACCATATCATTCCCTCCATCTGAACAAAAAGGAACTGGCCCATCTGAGGCCCAGGTAAAACTCAGCGGCCTTGCCCGTGAGGAATTTCTGCGCTCCCTCATCATGGGGGCGCAGCTGCAGGCGAGGCCCTGCGCCCACCATGCCGACCTTCTTCACAAGGTGGCTGGGCTTTGCAACAACGCCAACCAGCTTGCCAAGGTCGCAAACACCTATGGCGAGGCCAGCCGGCAGAGCGTGGAGGAAATGACCAGCATCGCCCGTGCGGTCTGGAAGGAAGTGAAGGAGAACTGGTAAATGGCGTACACCAGCATTATCCCCGTGCACCGCCTGGACAACAGTGTGGACTATGTCCTGGATGAGAAAAAAGCCTCCCGTTCCCAAAACGCAGACTCCTGCAGGCGGCGGTGGACTATGCCCTCAATAAGGATAAAACCGAGCAGGACCTGTTCTGCTCGGCCATTGGCTGTACGCTGGATTCCGCCTTTTGAGGATATGTGCCAGATCAAGAGGATGTGGCACAAGGAGAAAGGGGTGCAGGGATTCCACCTGGTGCAGAGTTTCGCCGCCGGAGAAGTAACGCCGGAATTGGCCCATCAAATTGGCCAGGAACTTGCGGACCGTTTGCTGGGCGGCAGATTTCAAGTGGTCATCAGCACCCACTTGAACACCGGGCATATCCACAATCATCTGGTTTGGAATTCTGTTTCCATCCAAACGGGCAAAAAAGTACCGGAGCAATGAAAAGCTACGTCACCGGGGTGCGCCGGATCTCCGATGGACTGTGCAGGAAATACCATCTCTCGGTCATCGACACTGAGAAATCGGAACGGGTGGCCCGCCCCTACGCCCAATGGCTGGCCGAGCAAGAGGGAAAGCCCACTTGGAAAACTGTCATCCAGCAGGATGTAGACGCCGCCATTGCCGTCTCTCACATGGAAGCAGTTTCTGCGGTGCTGGAGCAACAAGGATACACCTTTCCGCTTTGACAGAAAGTATCCCACACTGAAGCCTCCGGGAAAAAGAGCGGCACCGTCCGGTTCAAGACCCTGGGTAAAAACTACACGCCCGAAGCCATCCAGCGCCGCATCCTGTACCCCAGGCGATCCGTACCGGCTGGGAAAAGAACACCGCCCGCCCATGGGCTGCTTCTTCTCCTTGGGGAAACGCAGCCCCGCAAGCTCACCGGCCTGCGGGCGCTTTATTATTCCTACTTATATAAAGTTGGGGTGCTTCGCAAAAAACCGCCCTACCCCAGCTATGCCGTGCGGGAGGATATTCGCAAGCTGGACCAGCGGATCGAGCAGGGTGAGTTCATTTTTCAGCATCATGTGGAGGACCGTGGCCAGCTGGCCAGACTCCGGCAGCAGGCAGAGGATGAAATCGCCGTGCTGTTAAAGCAGCGCCAGAAGCTCTACCGCTATGAGCCGGACTCCCCCGCAGATCAGCGCCCTCACCGAGAAACTCCGGCAGCTTCGCCACACCGCCAAACTGTGCCGGAACATTGAAACACACTCTGTGGAGATGGAGCAGCGCCTGCTGGCGGCCCAAGAGGAAGATCGCCAGCGTCAGGAACGGGAAGAAAAACAGCAAGAACGTAAAAGTAAAGACGGACCCAGGAGGTGATCGATTGAACAGGATCCCCAGCAGAGAACAGGTGGAACGCCTCCGGCAGCGATACCCTGCCGGAACCCGTATCGTCCTGCACTCCATGGATGACCCCCAGGCCCCGCCGCCTGGCACCATGGGTACGGTTGTCTATGTAGACGATATGGGGCAGCTCGGAGTCGAATGGGACAACGGTTCCGCCCTGTCTCTTATCCCCGGTGAAGATTCTTTTTCCAAGGTCTCCGCACCGGAAAAGGAAAAACAGAAACGCTCCCGTGATTTGGAGCGGTGAAAGCGAGGTGATTTGACTGAACTACGGAAGCGATCCCGCCGACCAAATCGTCCGATTTACCCTTGAGGGACCGAGGTAGCCCTCAAGCTGTCGGGGGCTGGCGGCAAAGAATTTTGCACTGTTCGCTTATGCGGTATTAAAGGACCAGAAGAAAACACGCGGGAAAACACGGCTGGTGCGCATGCTCAAAGAACAGCGCCCGTTCAAATTCTTTAAGGTGCCGGTAAAGTTATATGAAGGAATTTGCCAGGGAAGCCAAGGAGCACGGGCTGCTGTACGTCCCCATTCGGAACCGGCAGAAGTCTGAGCGCATCGAGGTGGTGGTGTTTGCAGATGACGCCTCCAAGATCCAGCGCATCTATGACAACCTCGGCCTGGATTACGTTGCGGCCCAGGCCGGTGACGCCATTGTGGAGAAAGCGCCTGTGCAGGAGAAACAGCCTCCCGCCGCCGCTGCCCCCAGCAGGATGGAAACCGTCCAGACGGAGCATGGTGCGGTGGAATTTGAGGTGGGCGGCTTCGAGGATGAGATTGAACTCTCCTCCGTACCGGACCAGGAGGAAGGGGCAAATTTTACTCCTGGCCGGGAGAAGGACCCTGTACAGGGGAGGCGGCAAGGAGTCCGTCAGAGAATTCCTCGCCCGACAGAAGTTCTTCGCCCGGTCCAACCGGCAATGAGCCGGCGCCTGAGCAAAAGCCCTCCGTGAAAACAGCTGCAGGAGATCCGGCAGGGAGCAGGTCCAAAAGAAGGAGGAACGGGCCAGGCAGCCCCAGCGTGAGCACACTGCGCCCAGCCGCAGCAGGAAAAAGAAAAAAGCAGAAAGGAAGGTAATGCAGTATCGGGGATACACCTTCTTTGCCGGATCGAGAATATACCAAGAAGGACGGCACCATAGCGAATGGTTATACCATTGTTCAAAGACCTATGATCTCCCCAAACCAGAGGTGCACAGCCTCTGCCGCCCAAAACATCTGCCGGAAGAAATCATTGCCGCTATGGTAGAACAGAGTCGGTTCCGCTTGCCATATCGGATCAGCTTCCCCAAGGGGTACACAGGCGCAGTATGTTCCCAAACAGCATACGATTTTTGTCCGCAACTTGGGATGGATAAAACCACCACCATCTGCGCCATCGCCCGTGAACAGGCCATGCCAGCTTCGATACTGTCGGCAGCGGTTACTGCCGGCAGGCGTATGCGGCCCAAGCCTACTGCGCCGCTTATGTAACCGCTCAAAAGTGCGGCGTGGATACTTCGGCCTTCCGGTTTGACAAGGTATGCCAAAGCTTGCGCCCAACTGCCTCCGGAAGAAAAGCGTGGTTTATAAGCGACGTCGGGCGGCTTATTCCATCAACCGGGATATACAGCGCAGCTTTCGAGATTTGGAGCAGGCAGTCAGCCCGACGAGTTTTCGGTAGAAACACAGAAGCCTGTCAAAGCTCCCGAAATCCAAATCGGAGAAGGAAGCGGAACGATGAAAACAAACCGCCGGAAGTTTTTCCGTTGTTTTCTTTTGTGCGGTAACTTTCTGTACGCCGCTGTGGTATGGTAAAAGCTAAAGAAAATATAGAAAGGCAGGGATACCTTGGAAAAACAACGTCTCTTTAAGATGGGAATGCTGGAAAAATTTTCTGGTCAAAGGCACTCTGCGACGCACAAAAATCATCCGGACCGGAAACCTCCGGCACAGGTGCAGGGGCTCATCGATAAAACCGTCAATGCACCAAAGGGAAAGCTGTACCTGAGCGACACGGAATTCCAGTATGCGGCGCAGTCTTTAAATGGGATGCGCAACGCTTATCTGTCTGCGGGCAGAAGCAGCGGCGGTATTGACCGTGTCCTCGCAAAGCTCATGAGCAGTAAATATCCGGAACGTGCCGGTTCGATAAGATTTAAGGTTGCCCGTTACCCCGGAACCTGTGGGAATGCTTTCCATAGGCTCCAGGGTTTCTTTTATTTTGATCTGAAGAAAGGAAGGATATTTTTTGACTCAATTGTAAAACAAAAAAATCCATGGTGGGTATGGCTTCTGCCGTACCCCATCGTCTGAAATGAGCAGCGCTTTTAGTGGCTGGAAGCTGGTCGGATGGAATGAGTCTTGTGGATCTGCTGGGAAAGCTTTTCGGCAGCGATGAACAGTCCCACCCATTCATTGGACGGACTATTCTCTTCGGTGCCTGTTTTCTTTTCCCTTGGGTACAGGGTGATCGCCCTTGCAATGGGGACCTCAACCAGAAAAACCGCCGCCGTGGAGAAGAGGCTGCAGTTCCGCCAAAAGTGGGGCGTGTTCCAGATCGCCAAGAAATAGGATAAAAGGGCGAAACAAAATCATCTTAACAAATACCAACGTGCTGGTTATCGGCGGCAGCGGTGCGGGCAAGAGCCGATCTTACGCCATTCCCCAACGTCCTTACCTGCGGGGACTGTTCGATGGTTATCTGTGATCCAAAAGCGGAAATCCTGCGAAAAACAGGCGCAGCGCTGAAAGCGAACGGTTTCGAGGTACGGGTATTTGATTTGCTGTCTCTCGACACCTCTTTCAGCTACAATCCCCTCTCCTATGTGCGGGATGACAAGGATGTGCTGCGGCTGATTGAAACACTCATCAGAGCACGACTCCGCCCGGCGCGCAAGCACCGATCCGTTCTGGACGAA